>LWDU01041085.1_pt1 | contig 10102 bp, 8 predicted proteins | sample 727161 | NCBI WGS metagenome assembly LWDU01 (sample SAMN04566230, study PRJNA314399) | hydrothermal vent metagenome | isolation source: deep sea hydrothermal plume seawater | place: Mexico: Gulf of California, Guaymas Basin | collected 2004-07-11 | reverse complement strand
TGGTATCAGCACGGACAAGCTTCATGCCCGCGGGCCGGTGGGACCCGATGAGTTAACCAGCTACAAGTGGGTAGTCTATGGACAGGGTCATCTGAGGGAGTAGACTAGCGCAGTGTCTTATGCGTATATTGATTAACCTGGGTGCGTATGGTTGTTTGATGGCTGAGCTGCCGGCGAAAGCTTCCTGTCGCTGATCAAAATTGAACTTAATAACAGTAAAAGATTTAAACTCTGGTTTTTCAATGTGATTTTCTTAAGTACGTAGAGTTATTTTTCCTTATGCCAAGAAATATTCTAGTTTTCTGTTTTTCCTTATACTTATGTGCATGCACTGCGACAACCCCTCGACAGGTTAATAATATTTGTGAAATATTCAGTGAAAAGGATGACTGGTATTCTGAGGTAAAACAAGCCTATGACAATTGGGGTGTTCCGATTCATGTCATTATGGCAATTATTCATCAGGAATCGCATTTTGTAGCCGATGCTCAGCCGCCAAGACCTTGGTTGCTTGGCATCATTCCATGGTTTCGTTCCAGCAGTGCTTATGGCTACGCCCAGGCACAAGAGGGCACCTGGCAAGATTATTTGAATCATGGAGGGTATTGGGGCGCTGACAGAGATAACTTTGCTGATGCGAGTGATTTTGTGGGCTGGTACTGTAACAATAGCCACCAACAACTTGGTATATCAAAATGGGACACCCAAAAACTGTATCTTGCAAGCTATGCAAAAAAACCCTGGTTAATTAAGGTTGCCAGAAAAGTGAAACATAAGTCTCAGCTGTTCCAAACACAGTTATCTACCTGCCAAGAGCAGCTGGAGAGTAGCGGCTGGTTTTTTTGATATGGGTTAAAACAGGATTTGTCCAGTGATAAGGCTGAGGGACTAATCTTGTCGATCTGAGAGGACGGCATAATAGGCGCGTTTATCCTCCGGGAAGGTGCATTGCTTGATATTTCCCTGATTCGTTACAGTTTCCATCCTTTGCTTTTAAAGTCAGGCTACGCAGCTATTCAGCGAAGACACTTTACAGAATACGGGTCAATTATTGCCAAATGTCTACGGTAATCAGGTATGTGTTTAAAACCACGAATCGAGCCCTACCCGTTTTAAAATGCAGACAGCATAAATATCGACTTATCGGTTATTGCATTCTCAGCAGTATTGATTGTTTATTTATTTTGTAGTGAGCGCGCTATCGCAAGACCAAAGGATGTTGTTCTGAAAGCTATAAAATAATGTAATGGCTGGATTGTTTAGATAAACTTTATTCCTTATTAAGGTTGAAATCTGGTAAATTTGTCCTTCAACAATAATAATAATGAGGAGTTTTCTTTTGGATCAAATTATAGAATTAGGGATGTACTATCTTAGTGAATGGGAGAACACAGCTATTGCTAATATGCACTTTAGTGTGGCGTTGTCCATTTTCGCATTTTTGGTGGGTGCTTTTTTGATGAGTTTGCTGAAGCGAAAAACGGTGGCTAACTTGAAACGGCAGTTAGCATCACAAACAGATTCTTTAGAGCAAGTGAATAGCAAGCAAGAAGAATTATTAAAAAAGCAAAAATCAGATGCGGCGCAATTGTCAGTACATCAACAACAGACAGAACAATTGATGACTGATTTGCAAGAAAGTAAGTCAAGTTATGATGAATTGCAACAACATGAACAACAATTGAATAAAACTTTAGATGCTAAGATAATTGAAGCCGATAAGTTTAAAGCTTCTCTAAGTGAGAAAACTGGGGCTGTAGTGCAACTACAGGCCGAGTTACAAGAGCAAAAAGAGAAGGTGATGCAATCTGCTTTGGATCTGGAAAAAATGCTAGCAACAGAAAAGGAGGCGAGTCAGGCTGTTAGTGAATTGAATTTGGTCAAACAACAAGTGGTGCAGTTAGAATCTGAGCTCAATGATAAAAATATACAGATTGGCAAATCAGGTGCTTCTATTAACAATAGTCAAGCTAGGGTTCTAGAATTGGAACAGCAATTACAAAATTCGAGTCTAAATAATGATTTAAAGAATGGGGAAGAAGTAACCGCATTAATCCATGATGGAACACAAAGTGAAGGTATTGTGGATAAAGTCTTCAGTTTGTTTAATTTTGACAATGTAGGTACAGAAAAAGTAGCTGGCAGCAATGATATATCTACTTCTTCTGCTGATAAAAGCAGTCCTGAAGCTGTTAATATTGGAGTACAAGACACTAATGATATTTTAGAATCCGTAGAGTATGTTCAGGGCAAAGTTAAAGATTTATTTAAAAAAATAAAAATTTAAGTATAAGTTTTGCAATTGCCAAGGTTTTTTAGTGGTATTTAAGGTATAAAAGGAGTGTGCAAACGCTGAAAATCAGGGAAACGGAGCGATAGCGGAGTGATGGTTTTTAGTCCGCGGTAGGCGTTAGGGAAATTTGCCAATCCGACGTATGCGATAGCATGCGAGGGCGGCTAAAATTTTATACTGATAGCCGTCAAGTCAGTGAGGAAGCCTTAACGGAGTCGCTTTTGTGTGGAGTTGAGGACGTATCGGGGCTTACTATTCGCTGTGTAGTGGCTGGGTCTTGGGGCAAGGACGTCCCAAGATTCAGACAGTAAGCAATGCTGAGCTGGTACACAGAATTCTTTACAGGGTCAATAAAACCACTATGCCTTTATTTATTTTGCTGGCTATTATGTTGGCTTCATATCAACTCTATTACAGTCAGCCTTTCTTTGAAGGAGAGCCCGTTGTTCATGGACCAGGACAAATTGCTCCATATGTTCCTGATCAATATCCTTTAAGTGAAGATGCTCCACCATTTCAACATAATGGTTTTAGGATTATTCCTTTAGCAAACTTTGAAGTAACAGCTCGGGTGCTACACCGATATGATTATGCTCCAACAGTATTGTTTTTTGGTAGCCCAATTGATGATTTATCACCAGTTGACTTAGCTTTGGGTTGGATGGCGATGTCTGATGAGCGTTATTTAGACCAAATTGAAATCAGTCAATCTAAGCGTTGGTATAAATGGAGGGTTGAGCAATTTCCTATTCCTCGACGTGAAATAGAAATTAACAGTGCAAATATGCACTTTGTTCCAGCATCTAGCAGCATTGAAAATAAAATTAAACAGGTTGTTAAAGGTGACATGGTGTCATTTAAAGGTTATCTAATCAAGATAGAGAAGGGAAACTGGAACTGGACTAGCTCACTGACTCGTAATGATACTGGCGCTAGGGCATGTGAAACTATTTGGGTTGAAGAATTTAAAATACTCTAATCAACTTATTGTTCTAGCATCAAGTATCTAATACCATTTTTTTTATAATATTGGCGCTATAATCTGCAAAACCAGTCTAGGCTTAGCGGCTAAAAAGTGGGTGCCTTCATCCACCTGACTGGTTCTTTTCTTGAAGGGCTGGCACTGGGAAAAGGAGTGTAATTTGCAGACTAATGAATTCAGTTTATGCTTTGATGGGACCCTGGATTATTTAGTTGTACGCTGTTCATGCATGGCACCGTACTGCATACTTTTGGCTGCGCGTTTACGTTTGACCTCCTGATCAGCACGACTACCGGCAAAAGCTTCTTTGACTTCGGCGGCTATTTTGTCAATTTTGTCATCCATCGCAACAGAGGCCATCGGCACATGACTTTCGACTTCGGCTTGTCTGAGTTTTGAGTTGTAATCGCTAAGAACTTGTTTAGCCTTATCCTGATCGCCAGAGCGAACTAAATCACTGACTTTTTTCTGCATCCGCCCCAGATTGTTTTTCAACCAGCTCTGTTTAAAAACCTCGTGGTTGATTGAATGTACCACTTCTTCTTTGCGTGCTGGTTTTAGGGTGGTCATTTGTAAATGCGTATCTGTTATTTGAGCATAATAGTTATTTCCCTGTTGTTGATAAACGAGCTGCATAACACCTAACGAAAACTTGCCAAGGCTTTGAGTGGGTACACTGAAGGTGATGACAAAGCTTTTATGGCTATTTGCCAGTAATTGTCCGGTAGCGATATAGATAGTATTGCTATTAATATGATTGAGGGGATACCCGCCTGCATCGATGAGTTGAACACCATCACCTAATTTTATTTCCAGATGACTACTATTGGCATATGTATTGCGGCTGTCTTGTAAGTTACTAGCCAGTATCGTACTCAGATCAGTTAAGTCTTCGAGATAGGCATAATGGCCCATGCCGTGATCCGCGAGTTTCGCCATTAGGGTTTCGTTGAAATCCAAGCCCATACCTATCGTTGAAAGTACTGACCCGGTTTCAGTAATACGACTTGCGATTGTTGCTAATTGATTGGGGTCGGTAATGCCTTGATTGGCGTGGCCATCCGAGAGCAATAGTACTTTACGTGCCCTTTGGCTATTATTAGCTGAGAGCATTTGCAGTGCGGCGTTAAGACCATCGCCCATGTTGGTGCCGCCACCGGTGCTAATATTATTGATCAGGTTATTAAGATAGTTGCGGTTGTTGTTGTCGACATTGATCAGCGACGAATGGACAATGCTATTATTAGCAAATGACAGTAAAGCGAAGCGGTCACCTGCATTGAGTCGCGCTAACACATCACGGATTGCAGCCTTGGCATAGTTCATTTTTCGGGCTGTGGACATTGAACCGCTACGGTCTAGGACAATGACCATATCGGTTGCGCGTTCGGGTGCGATAGCGATTTCTTGTGCCGGTGTTTTGACACCCACATCCAGATAAACAGTTTGACGGTTGCCTTGGGCCAGTTTAGTTTGGGATAATTTTCCGATCAATTGGACAGCGCCCTCTGATGCCTTAACTTGAACAAAGTCAGAGCGCGCGGGTTGCGATACGAAGAGCAGGGCTAAGGTTATTAGCACTAACCCTGTATAAACGTATAATGCCACTCGGTTGTGGCTAAAGGGTTTGGTAAGAGATAGTTGTTTGTATTTCATGGTCGTTACCTCAATGATTAAAAGTGACGGCGGTGATTGCCTTTGGACTATAATTTAAGCTGTTGGTAACGGAATTTGTAGACACGGTTTTGTAAAAAAATGGTGCTATCTGTTTACAAAAGTTTTACAAAGAACGTTTAGGGGGAGTGGTCTAATATCAGCAACAAATAACGTGGTAACCTCATAGAGGAACGCTATACGTTCCATAATGTACAGCGTCAATGCCATCGCCNTTGCCAATCTGAAGTGTGCGAGTAGCACGCGAGGGAGGCTAAAATTTTATCCCGACTAGCCGTCAAGCCATTTGTGGGAGCCTTGACTATGGGGTTTTTGGGCATGGTCGAGGCGAGCGCATGGCGCGCCTATAAATATGGGGTGCTCAATGAATTGATAGGGTGCCGCTGACGAAGTGTATCAATCGCGATCGATGTGCTTCGTTTCACTCAGAGCACCTTATGTCGTTTTTTTTGACCAATGGCAGGGATGCTGGATCGTGGGAGTAATTTTTCTCTATTACAATGCAAAAAAAACGTTTATTAATTGTTGAAGATGAAGCTACGATATTGCAGGGCTTGATTGATGTGTTTATCTATCATGGCTTTGATGTCTATTCTGCTACTGACGGTAAGACTGGTTTGGATAAAGCCTTGCATGGGCATTATGCATTGATCTTACTGGACGTGATGTTGCCGGAAATTGACGGATTTACCATTTGCAACCGGATTCGCGAACAGGATCAGGAACAGCCGATTATTATGCTTACCGCCAAGTCTAGCGAAGAAGATATTATTACTGGATTAACCTTGGGGGCTGATGATTATATCGCAAAACCATTTTCGGTACGGGAGCTGGTGTTGCGAGTACAATCGGTATTGAAGCGTAGTCAAGCCGAAAGCCAGGAGTTGGCGTTATTAGATTTGGGTAACGGTATTTGTATTGATACCCTTAACCGCCAGCAAATTGGTTGCACTGAGCCCTTATTATTTAGCCGCCGCGAAATCGATATTCTTCAATATTTGCAACAAAATCATCATCGTCCTGTGACGCGGGAGGAGTTATTGGAAAAGATCTGGGGCTATCGACACGCCGACCGTATCGAAACCCGAACCGTCGATATTCACATTGCCAAATTACGGCGCAAAATTGAAGCTGACCATAGGCAACCACAGTGTTTGATCACCGTTCGCGGCGAAGGTTATCGATTATCTGTAGAAGAGTGATATTTTTTAATTATTAGAAAGGGTTATGGCTCAAGATATTAATTATTTTCGGCAACCTAAAGCGGCTAAAAGACGACTGCTTATGATTCTGATATTGTTTTTTTTCGGACTTTCCTTGCCGGTTTATTTTTTACTTGATAGGGTTTATTCACAGCTAGAGAACGAAGATTATTTTCGCCTGAATACTCAGGCGAAAATAGTGGTAGAGCAGATTGATGATCGATTACTGACGTTGATTGATCAGGAGCAAGCAAGGCCGATTGCTGAATATAGTTTTTTTAATGTGCTGGAGAGTTCGTTATTGCAGTCCACCGGTATTAAGTTTTCACCGTTATCTTCGCTGCCTCCCAGGAGTAATATTCCGGCATTGACCGGTTATTTTCAGGTTGATCCGAACGGTGCATTTCATATTCCACAACTACCGACTGAACTCAATAAGCAGGTGGCACTGAGTGTTGAAGAACTGGCTAGTCGCAGAGCATTGAAGCAGCATTTACGTAAATTATTAGCGGTTAACCAAAGGCAAGTTGATAACAATGCTGAAGAGGTCGCCCGCCAAGCAGTAAAAAATCAACGTCTGGCTTTGTCCAAACAAAAATCGGCTGCAAAACAAGGGTATCGTTTCGATGATGTATTATCTTGGTCTGATGCTGATAGCATTCAACAACAGGCAAAGCAAGACGAACTCAATGTGCTTAAAACAGCTGGCAAAAAAACGGCGATATTAGCGGGAAAATCAAAAGCAATCAGTGAGCAATTATTGGGTGAATTGAATATTGATACCGAGCGTTTTAAACAGAACTTTGCACAAAATAATCAGGATGCAAGTACTTCCTTTAGTCGACAACGAAAAATTAAAGCTGAGTCTCGCTTTTTGAGTCGCAAGGAAGTCGTTAAATTACCCCAGCAGTCGAGTGTTGATGATTACCTGGCGCGTTCGCAAGCAACTACTTCTGTACCTTATCCAGCGGAGCAGGAGGCTGTGTCAATAATAGCGGCTAAAGTGGCTCTGGAAAATAACGAACAAGCACCGGCAGTCGAAGTTAAACACTTGAGTGATCAAAAAGCAGTCGACAAGATTTTTAGTTTTGAGAGCGAAGTCGGGCCTCTACAACTGTTAATGTTGGATCAATCGATGTGTTTTTTCCGTAGGGTCTGGTATTTGAATAGTCTTTATGTGCAAGGCTTTATAGTAGACAGGGATGAGTTTTTTAATGCTGTGTTAATGCCGATGGTGAACAGTCAGCAGATATTTGAATTTAGTAGTCTATTACTGGTTACTGAGGGTGTAATTATTAGTCATATCAAGACTACCGATATTGACCAAGAAAACTTGATTTATCGTAGTGCTTTAACATCCCCTTTTCAACAATTAGAAATTATTGTCAATGCCGGTGCCTTGACTACGGGGTCTGAAACAGTTGTTGTCAATGTCTTAGCAGGTTCACTGCTGCTAATCGGTATTATCGGTTTGTTAATTTTTTATCGCTTAGGTGCAGGGCAAATTGATCTGGCCGGACGCCAGCGCAATTTTATTTCCGCAGTTAATCATGAATTGAAAACGCCGTTAACGTCGATTCGCATGTATGGCGAAATACTGCGTTCTGATTGGGTGCTTAATGAAGATAAAAAACGTAGTTATTATGACTTTATATTTTTTGAGAGCGAACGCTTATCGCGTTTGATCAATAATGTTCTGCAGTTAGCGCGACTAGAAAATAACCGCGAAGAAGTTGTTTGTCAAACTTTGGCACTGAGGCTATTATTTCAGCGGCTAAAGCATCAAATAAGCTTGCAAATTGAACCTTCCGGGTTTCAATGTCTGGCTTTACCAGGCACTGAAGATGTGCAGATTCAGGTTGATGAAGATGCTATGACCCAGATTATGATTAATCTGGTCGATAATGCGATTAAGTTTGCATCAGGAGCTGAGAAAAAGGTCATCGAAATTGGTTATCGCTATCGGCGTGGCAATAAGATGGTGCTGTTTTTTGTCCGTGACTACGGGCCGGGTATCGAGAAAAAACAGATGAAAAAAATCTTTCAATTGTTCTATCGTTCCGGCGACGAATTGACTCGTACCCAACCGGGTACCGGTATCGGGCTGGCGCTGGTCGTTCAATTGGCTGAATCAATGAATGCTCAAGTCGATCTTGTCAACCGTGACCCGGGTGCAGAATTTCAGGTTAAATTTAAACTCGGTAAAACATAATTCTGGTGCTTTGTATAATAAACATCGTTAGTGCTGATTTTTCCATTATCATCTGTTTAATAGCCTGACGAATCAATTTAACTTCTCGTTCATTAGCGATTTTTAAACTCAGAATATTCATATTAGTATTGACTTCGAAGATTAGTATCTTGCTCTGATCATCGGTACTACCGCTGAAAATCAGGGAAACGGAGCGATAGCGAAGTGATGATTTTTAGTCCGCGGTAGGCGTCAGGGAAATTTGCCGATCCGACGTATGCGATAGCGGCTAAAATTTCATATCGATAGCCGTCAAGTCAGTGAGGTAGCCTTAACGGAGTGGTTTTTGTGCGGAGTTGAGGCGGAGGAAGGACGTACTGGGGCTTACTATTCAGCCACTACGCAATGGCGCGCTGGTCTTTGGGTTATAAAATTTAAGAGTGTTTCGACCACTTTTTTTTGCTTCATATAACGCCAAGTCGGCCTTATTAATTAGCTTATCTTTATCTTTATCATCCTCTGGAAAAATAGCAATACCAATACTTGAACTAATTTTTATATTATGTTTTGAAATTAGAATTGGCTTGTTGATTTTATCAATAATTTTTTTGGCCAGTAAATCAATTGTTTTTTTATTGTCTGGGGAAACAAGAATGATGGCAAATTCGTCACCACCTAATCGAGCTACGATATCAGTCTCACGACAAGATTTTTTGAAAATTTGGGCAGCTTTTTTAAGTAGTTCATCCCCAACTAGGTGCCCATAAGAATCATTAACTGGTTTGAAATCATCTAAATCAATCAGTAACAGAGCCAGTTTTTTATTTTCTCTTTTAGCAAGTGTTAATAGGTTATCAAATTGATGATTAAAATATGCACGGTTATGGATTTGTGTCAAGTCATCTGTGTGCGCCACTTTATAAAAATGTGCATAAGTTTTGTCCTCGGCCTTTTTTCGTTCTGTGATATCAGTAGCTACTAGCCCAGTAGCAAATAATATTCCCTCTTCATCATGAACGGGAAACTTCACAGATAAATAATATCGTATTCCCCCACTTACCATTACTTTCTCCTCAAGGGTTATAGAATGGTTCTTAGCTATTACATTTTTGTCATTTTCTCTAAATGACGCTGCAAATTCATGGGGGAATAAATCAAAATCGGTTTGGCCAATAAATTCATGTTGATCAACTTCAAATAATCGAGAGTATTCCTTATTAACAAATATATATCGACCATCTAGGTCTTTAGCTCCAATTACCACGTTAGCATGATTTATTATTGAATGATAAAGCGCTATTTCACGCTGAAGGGTTACCGTTTTTTCATTATCCAATTAAGTTTTACTCCTGGAATGAATATTAAGTGTTACTGATGTAAAGAAGTATAATTATCATCTACACACGTGTAATTATAGTGTATTTGAGCTAGTATTTTATAAAGTTAAATTCAGTTCAGGCATGAAGTTGCCTCGTTCTTCCTTCCTTCCTTCCTTCCTTCCGCTTAACGCTGTAACTTCGAATGTCTTTTTACCTTTTATTAGACCACTACAGAATGACGGGGTTATTCGCTGAAAATCAGGGAAACGGAGCGATAGCGAAGTGATGATTTTTAGTCCGTGGTAGGCGTCAGGGAAATTTGCCAATCCGACGTATGCGATAGCATGCGAGGGCGGCTAAAATTTTATACCGATAGCCGTTAGGTCAGTGAGGTAGCCTTAACGGAGTCGCTTTTGTGCAGAGTTGAGGCGGACGCAGGAC
>LWDU01000450.1_pt1 | contig 10103 bp, 13 predicted proteins | sample 727161 | NCBI WGS metagenome assembly LWDU01 (sample SAMN04566230, study PRJNA314399) | hydrothermal vent metagenome | isolation source: deep sea hydrothermal plume seawater | place: Mexico: Gulf of California, Guaymas Basin | collected 2004-07-11 | reverse complement strand
GATAATTACCTTATTAAACTTTGGGAATGTAGCAGAGCAACAGCACAAAGAAGATTAACTCAATTAGAACTATTAGGAATTATCCGTAGGCGGACTTCTACTCCACAAAAAGTGCCAGGTGGATGGAGGCAATTTCGTTTTCTTTTTTTAGTGTCTCAAAAGAAGTCACAACTTAACAGAGATGTTACACATCTCAATAATAATAAACCTGCGGACAAGTTAAATAAAACTCCGCTATCATTTGAGGATTATTTGTCATTACGCCAAGATGTTCCGCTGCGATCATTCTTATTTTGGATGAGAAAATGGAACTGTAATCCATCATCAATAGGCTACATCACTAAACTGTGGAAAAAAATTAGTAATAGAGCTGATGTTTTAGAAAGTATTTTGTGGAGTGCTAACGAAGGAAACATTATTGGCACGAAAAGAGTTGGATTTGTTTTGAGTGAAATAAAAGTTAGATCATAATTTTTTACTGAAAACAACAGATACTAATACACCAGTTACTCTTGCTAGTTGTCTTACAGAGAGAATGATGAACTCTAAATTAGTGTTTATGGCAGTAATGTAAGATTTCACCGAAAAAGAATTATTTTCATCTTATAATTTACCATGTTAGATGACTAACGACACCGCACCTTTTACAAGAGTAATCACAGAATTATCTTTTATAGTTACTTGGCACCTTGCCATCACCCTTTTTAGTCCGTCCGTATCTGCCACTACCGACACCAGTTACAATTCTTGATAAACCGTTCACCGTATTTGGATGTAGCTTATTCTCATCAGTAAAAGTTTCTTCTACATCATCAATCCAATCTAAAACTTCTTCCGCTCTACTCTTCTCTTCCGCAGATTTTTCATCATCCGCAATAACATTTTCTACAGCGCTTCTTGCTCTATCAATCAAATCTTGTATTTCATTATTAGACATTCCTTTTTCTAATAAATCTAAAACGAATTGGCTATAAACTTTCATTACTCCAACTCCATACTGTCTGCTAAATGTTTGTGTTCTTTTTTAAGTTTAGAAGCAAATTCAGGGAAGCGTTCTGTTACAGCGTGAAAAAAGTATTCTTCTTTACTCACTTCTTTGAGCGGTAAAATCTTTTCCAGTTTTTCTATTTCACAATAGTAATTTTCATCTACATTATCACTTGTCATAAATTGCTCCAACGAGGCGTTATTGTTTTTGTGTGCTTGGGCGAGTTCATCAAAGGAGATTGCTTGGAAATTATTTTTAATCTTTTCTATAATGTCTTGCTTATCTTTTTCGGTGAGTTTGCTTTTATCAGTTCTTACAACTCTTTGACAAAACACTTGCCCTCTATCAAAGTGCCTATCTAAACAGCCACTATCTACCATCTCCTGTAATCTATTTCTTACTCGCCAGTAGATGCTTTCTTGTGTTGTAATTATAATACTTAACTTTTGCCTGCCAATTTTACAGACATAAAATAAGAGTTCTTTGCCCTTACGAACTGGTTTATTGTATTGAGATTTTTTCATGTTCTTCCTCCATTTTATAATTGACTATACCGTTCTGTGTTATACAAAATTATTTATCTTGTATAAAAAAGTATGTAAATCCTCTGCTAACAGGGAGGAAGAATTAGTTACAGCAGAGGACTTACAGCGGTATAATCAATTAATAGTATTTATTGTGTTTAGTAATAGTTTTAACATAAGTTTCCATTAACGGCGTGGTATTGAGGTTGGCTGTTTTAGGAAACCTTTTCTTAAACCATTTGTTAAAACTGTTCTTGCTATTCATGCTGTTGATTTTTACTTCTGGTGATGTGTCGGGGTTAAGAAAATCTATGTCATCTTCTTCTTTATCATCATCACCAGGCTTCTTAAAATCTAACTCAACATCTGCTTGTTTCTCTATCTGCTTGTCTCTTTCATTTCTATAAAACCAAAATCTAATTTTATCATTCAGCATCGCATCCCAAATCAAATGTAATCTTCCGTTGTTGATTACTCCTTTTATTATTAATCCTATTCTTATAAGCGGCACTTCATCGCCACGAACTACTGTGCGAGATCCAGAAGAGATTTCTACTGTAGCCTTGTCAGCATAATAATTTTCTTTCATTTGGAACAGGATTTCATCTACACGCAAATAATCAACTTCGTTATTTGTAAAGTATGAGCCAATAGAAACTTGTATCGGTTTAGCAAAGATTTTCAGTTCATCAGTTACAATACAGAAAACAATTTTGTCACCTTCATCATAATTAAATGTATTTGTGAATAATGGTTTTTCTTTACTGTCATAAGCAATAGATTTTTTCTTGGCAACTTCTAATACATCAGCATAATAAGAACTAAAGATTTCATCGGGGTTGCTTTGTTTTGTAAGTGTAAGTTCATTTAACATCAGGGAAATCCTCTGTGAATAACCCTGAAACTACCGCCGCCTTTGATAGTATTGATTTTTCATCACCACTTACTGCTACTGCTAAAAGTGTTAGTGCTGCTACAGAAGATAATTGGATACTCAAGTAATCAAGTTTCCTTCCTATGTCATTAGCACTTCTCACTTGTTTGCCTTTCTGTATTACCTTCCGCTTGACTACAAGAGCTGTAGCTTTTGCCATACCATCAGTAAGTCCTTCATCTATGCTGTCTGTTTCTATTTTCATGTTCTTCCTCCATTTATAGATTTTCACCGTCACAAAGTGACAGTTACAACTATTTATACATTTAATCTTCTGTGTTTTTTGTTTTGTATAAATAAAGATAGGAGGATGAAATGTTACAAACACCAAAAGCACTTTTATGTGATGAGTTTAGAAGTTTGATTAGAACAGACATAAGTTTTTCTGCTCTCAAACACAAAGGCTCAATAAGAAAACAAAGAAAGATTACTGACGCTATGACACAACTACTTGTCAATACTTGTGATCGGTTTGAGCGTCACAAAGATTACCCACTTTGGAATGTTGTGAAATTAACAAGAAGCTATCAAAAACAAATGTTCCCTATGAACTTCCAACCGTTCCAACAAGCACTTACTGATAATGATTTTGTAATTAATCATAACTACAAACCCCCAACAGAAAATAGTGCTGGCATAACAAAATCTGTCACTATTCCAATTCATAAAGTTCAGTCAGCTGTAGATTATTTGGAAAAGCAAAATCTTATGAATGTAAAATTAAATGATGATGTATTGATTGATTGGAATAAGCCTTATTACTTTGGCTCATTTCCAATTCCAAATAGAGTGAGAATAAACACATTAGCACTTAAAACATTTAGCAATTCTGTTATGGATGTATCAAAACATCTTCATAATAAATGGAACTTACATTTAAGATTATCTGTAGCACAAGATTGCGATGGATGGATGAGGCAGGATTACAAAACAAGTGATTTTGGTAGATTGATTGGAACTGGTATTTCTTCATTACAAACTATGCCTAAAGTTCTACTGAAAGAAGTATTGGCTGGATGTTATGAAATAGATGTTAATGCCTCTGCCTTATGCCTACTGCCAACCATTTATAATAAAACACTCAAAAAACACTCCAAGTTCTCTTGTATAGAAAGATACTGCGAGAATAGGACAATCATAAGAGAAGCGGTTTCTTTGTCGTTAAGGTGTAAATTAAAGACAGTTAAACAAGCATTTACTGCGATTGCGTTTGGAATGAAGAAGAATGTGAAAATGTATAAGGATGTAGATGATAAATGGCAAACACCAACTTTAACTGAAACATTCGGTAGTGAGAAGATAGCAAAGGCGTTTTTGGAACATGATGAAGTTAAAGGTTTGTGGTTAGAGATAAATGAAATCTTTAATGGATTGGCTAAAGAAACAAAGAACACATTACCAGAATTAAAATCAAGTCAGCGAGTTGCTTATTTGTATCAAACAAATGAAGCCTTGATGTTAAAGGAGATGATGAAGTTTGTTGGCAAGTCATTAGTGATTACTAAACATGATAGCATCATAACCAGTTCTCCTTTATCAATTAATGAAATGAGGCTACTGGAACATAGGATTTATAATCAATTAGGTTTTAGAATTAAATTATCTCAAGGAGTATTATGATTGTATTATTATTACTTCTATTAGTGTCATAGTTTCTTATGAAGTATGATGCCTATTTTAGAGAGAAGGTAATTAGAAAGTATTTTGATGAAAGCGATTGGCACCCTGTTTATGGGCAAGATTATTACCGTCCGCTTGATTTAACAGTTAGACAGTTCTACACAAAATGTAATGCGGAAGGTTATGATTGGTATAGATGGGATGCGGTAAGAGTTGGCTTATCAAATCTTATTGAGATGATGGACGCTTTAGAAGATTGGGGTTACAGATTTCATACAGTAGATGGAGTTACAGATTTTACAGAGCGTCCTACATTTGATTTAGTAAAATACCATGAACCAATAATAAGAATAAGTAAAAATCTAATTAGGAGCGAGATGGATAGTCACCCTGTATTAAACGGAATGCTATACGATAAAGAATTAAAAAAGAGAAATGCTGTTGAAGCTATTTCACTAATCAAAGAAGGTTGGCATGTTAGGGATGCTTTAAGTAAATGTCATTCATCATACTCAAGCATAAGAGAGTTTGGTTATGAGGGTAGTGGCAGGCAGTGCCCGAGAAAAACTATAAAGAAAGTGAAGAAGTGTATAGACAAAATAAACTCTGGTAGGACACTTACAAGAGTGCTGAAAGAATTAAAGTTAGGCGCTTGGAGTTTCTATCGGTATAAATCTTATTTCTTATGAAAGAAGGAATGTGGAAAAAATAATCAAGTATGAAATTAAATTATTATCAACTAAAACAGTTAGTCCTCAATTTGAGAAGAACTTTGATAAGATACTAAAGAAAGCATTTGATAGTAGCCTTGGCAAAAGTTTAATGAGTGGTAGTTCTTATGTTGGGATAAGTCAGCTCAAACTCTAATGAGTATTATTATTGAGCGTTCTTATAAACATCTATCATTTCCTCTATCACTCCGCCCATAGTCATACCTTTTTGTTGTGACAACATCTTTAGTTCTTCTTTGGCATCGGTATTCATTTCAGTTGTGATCTTTGAGAACTCTGTAATACAAGCATCCATTAGATCACTTACCGTTTTCCCATCTTCCATCTTACTAAACAATCTCAACTGGTTTAGTTCTGCTGGTATTTGTTTCACATCAATAGGAGGTTGGCACTGGAGCAGTGCTCTCTTTACATTATTAATAATGCTTTTCATAGCATGTCTGCTTGATGGAGTAGAAGCTATAGTTATGCTACAACTTTTTTCGGGGTGTCTGTATTTCAGGTGATTTTTAGAACTTACGAACTCAAAACCTAAACCCTCAATAATCTTTATAAGTTTCTTATAAGATTTTTTGTGTTTTCCTCCTGGCTTATTATCTTTGCCTTTTGATCCAGGCTGTCGTGTTTGATTTACCATTATCTTAATTCTTCTTCTGGTGTAGCGGTGAACTTCTCAAAGATTTTCTTGGCAACTTAAACTTTACCAGTTACTATCTTCACCATCTTTATAGTATCGTAACTGTTGCCCGTGGTTCATTTTACGGATAAAGATTGTGAGAAATAAATTAAAGTAAGGATAATTCCGCCGACTATCATTTTCACCTATGATGCCTTCGGGGAAGTTCTTGCGACATTCATTTATAAATCTGTCCCATGCCTTACAAAACATTTTAGTTACTTCATCTGGCACATTATCCATTTCTTCTTTTATCAATCTATAATAAGCAGTTTGCTCTTCTAATTTTTCTTGGTAAGATTTATCTTCTTCATCTTCATCAAGCCAATTTAGTTTTGCCATTATCTTGCTTCTTCTTCACGCATAGCGGTTAGCACCTTGCCATCACCTTCTTCTTCTGGCGTAGCGGTGAGCTTCTCAAAGATTTTCTTGGCAGCATCAATTTGTTGAGTAGAATACTTACCATCTTTTATAATTGCTTTCTCTTCTTCAGTTCTATCAGTAAGTATTTCTTTCATTATGTTAGCTCCCATTATGTTAGCTCCTTGTAATTCATCTTGTTCTATTTTTCTTTTTTTAATTCTTCTTAAGTTTCTTTTATCAAGTCTGGCAAGTAACTCTCCATCAACATACTCATCATGTATTTCACTATAGATAAAATTATTTAACTGATGAGGCAGCCAATAGTAATCATCTGTTTCTTCTCGCCAGATAATTTCTGGTAATGGATTTATTACTTTCATCTCTTTCATTTGGAGTTGATAAAGATTAAGTATAACAGTTTGGAGCTCGCCTTGTGGTTCATCATTTGGCAAATAGTTTGATAAATCTAAAGGCGCTTTTAACAGTTTCATTATTTTACTTTCCCATGTAGATGATGGATTTGCTCTTAAACAAGAATAAGCACTTCTTAAATCAATACCATTTACAATCAACATTCCAAGAGCATAACATCTTCTTAATAAGGCAAAACATCTTCTATCACCAACCGATCTTTTACATTCTAATAATGGGCGCCACCTTTCTCTTATCTCACCACGCTCTTCTGTATAATAATTTGTCATAGAACTACCAGCGTATCGCTCATCATTCCTTGTTTCTTTCACTATGTTAAACTTTGCGTAATGGCGTCTGGTAGAACGACTATAATAATTTCTCATTCATCTGTTATTGGTTGGAGTAATCTTTTAGGAATTATTAACTCGCCACGCCTAACATACTTCCTAGCATTAGTAAGGCATTCTCTAACACTTGGATAGCTATTGTTAATGATGTTCTTAAAAAACTGAATAGTATTTGGGTTCTCAATTTGTTCTTTTCTTACACTCTTCTTTATCTCTCCGTATAACACTCTACGCATTAGCATTCTCAAATCTTGTTCTATCTGTCCTCTACAGCCTGCTGGGCTATCATCTTCATAATTCATCCACAACTCACTTTCTCTACCAAAATGAAATACGCTACATCTACTTACAATAGGTTCTTCTATAGCGGAGAAATTATTTGTAGTAAGAATAGTGACAGCTTCTCTTGCTGAATTATTATCAAGGAGTGTCTTAAATACAGATTGATTTTGGATTAAATCAAACTCTTCTAATAAAACAAGGCGGGGTATTTTCTTTCTGCGAAGTTCCGCTTTAGACATGAAAAATCTATCTAACGGATTAGCACCCATCATCACTTGCCAACCATCACCGCCAGTTTGCCAGTGCTTGTCGCTTCTCATTTGTGGGCACTCTATAGTCACTTGATTAACTGCCTGCTTCTTTAGTAATGTTGCGATAGAAGTTTTACCAGTTCCAGCAGTTCCAGCAAGAATAATGTTTTCTTTTGATCTGCCTTCGCTGATTTCTAAAAACTGTAATCGCTCTTCTTCTGGTATTACTAATTGTGCTGACTTAAATGACTTTGGTGCGTAAGTATGTAGCCAAGAATAATCTGCCATAAGTTACGCATGCTTCCATGCTGATACACTCGTATCCTCACTTGTATTTGCTGTGGAAGTAGGACTAACATTACTTGTTTTTATAGTAATTGTTTCTGCTCTCTTTGTTTTCTTTGTTGTCTTAAAATCTGTATTAGCCCGCAAGCCTTTTGACTTCATCCTATCAACATCGTGTAACCTATCTTTAACTATTCTCTCAATTTCTTTTTGTAGTTTATGTTTAGTAACCATAGAAAGAAACTCTGTTAGTTGCTTATTAAATGTAATGGCAGAACTAACCTTTTCTCCTTTCGCATTTGTCTCATCCTTCTTTAAGTCAGCAATCAAGTTTGCGTTGTTAATTACAAACTTGCCCACATAATTATGAGCCTTTCTAATAGTCCAATCTATTTCTTTCTGTATTGCTCTTTCAGTTATTTGCTTAATAACATCAGCTGGATTTATGTAAGCAATTCCAAATCCTTTTATGCCAGAAGTAAGTTCATTTATAGTATCTAAATGAACTACAACTTCTTTCCATTTCTTATTAAGTTTCTCTACATCTTCTCTTACAGCTGGCATTTTGAGAGCAGTTTTACCATCTAACTCTTTAGCAGGTGATGTTAATTTAGTTCGCTCTTCGCCTTTGTTTCTTTTGATTTCTCTTATTTCATTTACTCCAATTTCACCTTCCGCTTTAATGTAATCAATAAGTGCCATCATTATCTTTGCATCACCTTTAATCATAGGATCAATCGTTGCCATTTCATAAAGTGCTGTTTTGCTGGAAGGCAAATAAGCAGTATCTACAAACACTTTTTTTACACAACCTTTATTGAGCCAAGAAGCATGTATCTTAATTAATCTATTCACCTCATTAGGACTAATACCAGTTTCAGTTAATAAGTTACTAAATCTATCCCAATCATCTTCTGTAGTGCTTTGCCATCTATTTGTATCACCTCCATTTTCTAATGGCTTTTCAGTAGTATGTTTTGCTTTGCCTCTCCAATTTGCTTTAGCATCATAGAGTATTCTACAAATCTCCAAAACATTCATAAAGGAACTTGCTTCATGTTTTGCTAAAATAGCTAATGTTTCTTCAGGTGTAGAAAAAGTATTCCATTTAGTCATTCCTTCTGCATCAAAAAGCATGTCTGTGCTGGTTTCATTAGTAACTAATGAGCGTTCCTGAAACATAAATCCTCCTTTTAGATTATTAAAACTGTCACTATGTGACGGTTTAGATTATACACAATTACAAGAAAAGCAAGTGTAACGCCAGTAATAAGAGCGTGTCAAGTGAAAAGTTATAATAAGTGAAAATAATTTTGAGGCAGGAAACAATAATTATCTTAATTGGCTTGGTGTTGCCACTCTGCTGTAGATGAATAGCGTTCTATTAAAGATTTTGACTTAAATAATCTTAAATAAATCTATTCGCAATCAATTATTTGTATTGATTGTCTCAATAACCTTAATAAATGTCTGTTGATGTGTAGTATTATGCTGATTAGATGTTGATTGATTTAGCGAGAGCGGTAGCATCACTATCCTCTACGCCCAAATAAGAACTTGTGGCAACACACGATTGATGCCCTAATAATCTTCTTACTGCTTCTACATTATGTGTTCTGGCATAAAGAATAGAAGCCTTTGTTTTTCTTAAACTGTGGCTACTGAATACTGAAACATCTTCTACGCCAATCATAACCATCCATGATTTTATAATTCTTTGATACTGCTGAATGGTAATTGGTTTCTTGGTGTAATTAGATTTTTGCCCAACAAAAATAAAATCACCTTGTTCTTTACCAAGTAGCCATTCTTGTATTACTCTTTTTGAGTTGTCGCTCAACGGCATGTCTATTGTAACTTTGCCTGTTTTCTTCTGTTTAATTTTGACTACATCTTTAACAGTTCCATTTACAGTAATTACATCACTAATTTTTAGTTTCAGTAAATCACTACCACGAAGCATTAAATCTACACTCAAGTTAAGCAGCAAAGAATGAAGCGGTTTATGCTGAACTAATCGCCTGATACTTTTTACAGCATTTTCATTAAGTGGATTTTTCCCCATTTTCCTTCTCCAGTAAAAAATTAACAATTGTCACATAGTGACAGTTTTAATAATAATGTTGTATAATCATGCTACTACAACATTATAGAACATTATACCCTAACACAAAAAAGGTGTCAAGTAAAAAGTTGATTATTTTTAATGAATTAGGGAATAATGTTCTATTAACATCAAACAGAACATTTAAGGAAAATTGACTATTGACAAACTTGCCAACAAAATAGTAGAATAATAGTAGTTAAATGTTGTGGTTAGCACACTCTGTAAAGCGTGCCAACCACATGAAACGCTTGTTGTAGTAGAGACAAAAGCATTCCCACATTAGAATTAATACAAGAATAGCTCCAGTTTCTATCATACGCAAGCCTTTTTTTCACTTTCATAGGATTTGATTATGAAAAAAAAGCACTGGAGACACCAAGAACAGCATTTTTACACCCGCCTGAACCAAATACCACGAAGAATAAGAAAGGACGCAGAGGACTTGATTAGAGTATTCTTTGCGAGGAAGTCAAAGAAGTTAAGGCTGTGCGATAATTACCTTATTAAACTTTGGGAATGTAGCAGAGCAACAGCACAAAGAAGATTAACTCAATTAGAACTATTAGGAATTATCCGTAGGC
>LWDU01000570.1_pt1 | contig 10104 bp, 4 predicted proteins | sample 727161 | NCBI WGS metagenome assembly LWDU01 (sample SAMN04566230, study PRJNA314399) | hydrothermal vent metagenome | isolation source: deep sea hydrothermal plume seawater | place: Mexico: Gulf of California, Guaymas Basin | collected 2004-07-11 | reverse complement strand
GCAAGCGCCAAATTGTGCTCCAGGCGAATCATACCACACCCGCGCTGCGAGTGATATGTAGATAGTTCCGTTCTCTGGACTGGAGCAAATTATTTACCTACTTTCAGTAACTCGACCATCGCCTTGCCCATTGCTTCGCCGACGTTCATGTAGGTTTCAGGATTCCCACCGTAATGGCCGCTGGAACCACCACCCTTTGAGAGTGGGTGCGCGTAGACGAATGCCACCTTGTCCTCGAGTTCGGGGTCATCGCTCTCAGCAACGGCTTTCATCGCATCGAGGATTTGTCCGTCGCCCCCTTGGGAACCTTCTTTGGTCTGACCGAGGGAGGCGGTGACGAACTTAGCATCGGGAGCATCGAAGTCCTTGCGCAGCGCCTTGATGAGCTGGATCAGGTTCTTCTCATACATTTCGAAGTGTGCGGGATTGCGCATGTCCTTGTCGCCCTGCCACCAGAAGAATCCGGCGACCTCGTATTCCTTGGCATCCGGGTAGTATTTGTCGAGATTATCGAGCACCTTCTTGGCGGCGGCCACGTCGCCGTCGTACTGGCAACCGGCATACCATCCTTTGGACATGTCGCCTCCGGTGTCGCCTCCGGGATCATCCGGGGTGCCGCGGTAACCGGGCTGTGTTTTTCCGCCATGTTCGTACGGCTCGCTTCCGGGAGGCAACAGATCCCAGCCAAGACTGCGGTTACCGATGCAGCTCTTGAGGATCAAGACCGGTGCGTCGGTGACATGGCCAACATGGTGGCCGATACCAATTTCGGGGCCGATGTTGCCACTGATGGTCATCCACTCATTCTTATAATCCTTGGCCGGAGAATTTCCAGAGCACATGACAAAGACGTTGCGGACGTCCTTGCGCACGGTCCACTCACCGGCATCGCCAACCAGGTAGGGGTATTTTTCCCCGGCGATCCCTTGCAACTTACTCGGCTTTCCAGCGCCAAGCATGTTCGACTGCCCCATCAGGATGTAGACTTGGACTGGCTTGCTCATGTCCGCCTCCTTTCCATCAGGATCCGGCAGTTCGTCAGGCAGTTCCTTAACCTCGGCGATTTTTCCCTCGGCGGGCTTGTTGGCGTTCTTCTTCAGCCACGCGATGTCCTCCACCGAGAGCTTCTCTTGCAGGAAGGCCATCCGCTTGCCGTTTGGAAAAGTCACGCTGATTTTTCCGCTGGCGGCGTCATAGGATTGCAGTTCACCCTCGAAGGTCTTGCTGCCGTCGGCGCTGGTCCAGGTGCGGGCCTGGACGCCCAGGACTAGCAGGAACGCGGCAGCGAGTTGTAAAAGGAGTTGAGTTCGGTTTCGTGTCATCATGGAATTGTTGGATGTGCGTATTTTAGGTTGTTGTCAGAAAAGTGAACGGCTCGGTCAAAAGCCTGGATCTTCAACTCATCTCTTCCCCACCGTTTTTGCCTCCTCGAGCTTCACGGGTTTCAGTTTGAATTCCTCGGGGCGTACTGGGTAAATGAGATCCGGTTGCGTCCCTCTTTCAATTCGAGATCAACGGGTTCGGTATCCATCCAGTCGGCTTTGGTGTAGGGAATATTGACATCCACAAGAGTTCTCCTGTTGACGCGAAGCAGGGATTGTCGGTCCATTGTCACGGAACATACATGTGCAGTAAATCCGTACTTGCCGGCTCTGGGAATATCTACGGTGTAACTGAGCAACTCCGGGCGGCGGCCTGCCAACCCGTAGTGCACTTGCATTCCGCCATCTATGCTTTCCATGAATCTTATCTTCTCACCGTTCTTCGGTGATCTGCATGCCGCTACAGGAATGGTTATGGTGCCATTTTCGGCCACGGTGATCTTGCGGAACTTCTCAGGAATTTCTATCTGCTCGATCTTTTCCTTCTCGCTACTCACATTGGATTCTGCGAGTTCTTCACCTGTGGTTCCTATGTCTTCTATTTTCTGATCTTCGACAATGGCCTGTCTTTTGTAGAAACCAAGCAATCGCCAGAACCCACCGCTTGATCCGTAGTTACGCGGGGCATCTTCGGCCAGTGCTTCCCCTAACCACTCACACATCAGCACCTGTTTGAACCCCTCGGGATCTTGGCGCGCCTGTGATTCCAATAGAAAATCCATGGGAGGCATTCCATTGATGTGTTTACAGAAATAAAAGTGCGGTCCTAGGACAGTCGTCCAACCGTCCGGAGTCCAGTGCGCCATGGCAGCATGACCCGGAGAGGGTGCACGACGCGACGGTATGCCGAAAGCATATCCCGATAACTGTCCGACAAAAGCACGGGGACCACAAATGCCGCCCTCGAGGAAGAACTTCTGAATCTTACTCAGATCGGCCGGCATGCCGCTTCTATCGACGCCGCTTGTATAGGGTATATCGCTCCTAACAATCCGGCAGTAGCGCCATCTGTATTCCAGGCGCGTGTGATCGGGACGGTAGTTGCGCAACACCTTTCTAATCCAATCGATATCTTCAATCGTGTAGGAATCTGGAAATACAAAGCGATAGTTCCATCCTGTCCCGCCCAATTCAGAAAAAGCGGGATCCAGTATACCGTCGTCGTATGCCTTTAGGTAATTCAGGTAGTACTTGACCAAGGACTCGGCCGCGGGGACATCGGGATAGACATAGGTATCGCCCGTGTACTGAAGAGATACAGCTAGGGCCCAAACCTGAAAGAAACCCTCTTGGGAACGTTCACTGACTTTCTGAATAGCTGCGTAGCTTCGCATCGCCTGACCGTAACGTCCGCCGCTGGCCCCTCCCATCGTCATGGCCTGCACGACGAGTTTATCATCATTGAGGAGCGTATCAATAAGCGCTTTTTCGGCTTCGCCCTTTTGTGAAAACTCGGCAAGCCGATTTGGGGTGGCATGAGTCAGTAGCGCAAATTTCGCCATGATGGGCAACGCTTTCTCGCCGACGAAAAATGTTTCAGTGTCCTTCATTGTAGCTCTGGCCGCCGTAAGAACCTCTTTCTGTTTTTCCACAAAGGCAGGGTTGCCCGGGCCGTATTTCACGCTGACTTCATTACCCATGACGATCTTGGTCACAGGTGTGACATTCTCAAGCGAGCCGTACTGCTTCGTGAATTCGGCTTTCTTCTTTTCGTCCACCTTGGGTTCGAGACGCGTGATCTGTTGCTTTAGATCAGCCAGCATCTTGCCGTAATGTGCCTCAAGCCTCTTCCCTTCGGAGGTCAGGCTGACCGGCGCTGGTTTCCCCGTGGCAATGACGGATGTCGATAGGGCCAGGATCGTCATGATCCATAAACTCCTAGTAAGGTCGTGTTTCTTCATAATTCGATTTTCCTTTGTTGTATATATATTATCACCTTTCGCAAAATCCGCCAAAAGCTTCTTTCGCTTCGGGGTAAGATTCGCAACCTTTCGGGCTACCATGAAAACCTGACACAGGCTGATAAGGGTCGTAATCGCCCCGTCCAACACGTTGATGCTTGTTCGTTTTTTCATACTCTTAATCTCTTTTTATATCGCTACTTCGGTCTCAAGTCTCTCAATTTGTCGTGGAACATTTTGTAGATGGATGACGGATAAGGAGTAGCCTTGATAGCGGCCAGCTCCCGGGCTGCTATTGCCTCTTCGGCCCGACGGAGCTTCCCCAGGATGAGCACTCTGAGAGTTCGCATCTCAACCAGACTAGCCCCCGGCTCATCTTCTTTGCGATCAAACTCTTTTTCGTGCGCCTCGGTCGCCGTGTCAATGTCAGCCAGCGCGGCTTCCCAATCGTTCAGCCCCATGTTCGCTAGCGCCCGTCCGTGAAAGCGCGGGGCGCGCCAGCGGTAGCGTTCATCCTTCTCAGGAAGAAACGGGCCAGAAAAAATCTTTTTGGCTTTCGCAAATTCACCATCGACCAATGCCCGGTAGGCGAGTTCAGTGTCACTCACCTCAATGTGGACTTTCATAGCGAGCCGGACCGCGAAGGGGTATCCATAATCGGATTTGTAGGAAAACCCAGAAGTGTGCCAGGCGACCGTGCCATCGCGGCGAAGAAGGAAGACATTCGCGATTCGGTCTGAGGAAAGGACGCCTAACTGCCGCACCATCGGGTTATTCAGGCCACCTGGAACCATGACTGCTCGACACGGCCATTCGTTCTTCTCCATCAACCCCCGAACGCGGTCAGCATCGTCGCACAAAAACGCCACAATTAACTCGACTTCCTTGTGAATATGGCGCTCGGCAAACTCGAAAGCATATCCCATGACGCTTCGGAGTGGGTCATTCTTGGTCGGTTGTCCTTTGCCATCTAGGCGAACCGGAAAATCGCTACCTGGATCAGCGGGCGGCTCGACAAACAGTAGTAGTGTCAATTTACCCTCATTATTTTTTGGCAAATTTATGGTGCCGCCTTCAAGCGTCTTGAGTACGATATCCGGAAGACGGCGAGTCATCGGATCCAATCCGTGATTGACGGCATGGGCACGCGGCGAAACGGTACCACCGTAACGTGCCCGGATACGCCGCTCCGGGCGACTGAGTTTAACCTTCAGCAGATCGAGAGTATGGTAGCGATCGCGCAAAAAGGTCGTCATCGGCCAGACCGTGGGATCTTCGGAATGCTTTTCCAAAACGATCCTGCGATAGTAATCGTGGAGCTCCCGTGAATTGGCCTCTACCGCCAAGACGGTGACTACCGCGACGGCTACTCCGGGCGCCTCGCTTCCCCCCGATTCGTGAATCAAATCCGAAAGGATTGACTTCGTATCCAATTCGCCCGCACGTATCGCTGCCTTCGCCAAACAGAAACGTGACACTAGATCCGCACCCTCCGGCAAGGGCTTAACCAAAAGAGCGCGGGCTTCTTTCACCGCCTGTTCCAAAAAGTTCGGCTCGCCGTCCATTTTCCAAAGGCCAAGTAGAGCGATGATCTTACGATTGCTCACCCGCCAGAGATCCGGGTCCTCCGCATGTTGAGCAAGAGCATCCCGACAGAGTTGCTCCGCCTTTCGGTAATTCACCAGCGCCTCCTTTGGAGTGAGACGATATCGCAAAGGCACCGGAGTAAAGCATTTTTGAATTGCACCCAGCGATGCCTTTAATTCTCCCGATACTAGAACTTCAGTATCGGCCACCAGAAAGTCTCCAATGAAGAGCGACTGCAACTGCGACAGATAGCGTTCGCTGGTGATCCTTACATCGTCGATCTTGTATGGATTCACCTCACCTCCGTGGCCGCGCCCGTAGTTCCCCGTCGGCGTCAACAAGGTGTATCCGTAGGCGTTAACCAGAATACTAACCGGTTCTCTTCGACCGTAGGTGCGGAACGTCTGGTTTTTCTTTCCGCCGGGAAGTTGGAGAGCCGTCCATTTCAGCCCGAGCGCACTAAGCGTTGACTCTCCCTCATCTGGTAATCCATCCAGATTGAAACTGTAAAAGTCAAAGCGGCCCGGATAGAGCTCCTCATACTCGTTGATCCTTTTCAGGGCGATATCAAAGCCCTCCGTCTTCTTCGTCCAGAACACCATCAAGCAGGGATGTCCCAAACGGTCTACCGGAAAGTTCAGTGAAGTTCCGTCCGCGCGGGTGAAGGTGCCACGAAAAAGCGCCTCAATCCGGCCAGCGGCCAAACTTTTGCGGCGGAATTCGATGACGCCATGATGGTCGGAAAAACGATCCTGCATAGTGCGCAAGATCTGCATTTCCAAATCGAAGGCCTCGAGCTTCGGAGCGATCTGCAAGGCAAACATCAGACTCTTCGCCTCACCCGGCGTATCGCGGTAACGGGCGATCAGTTCTTGGAGTGCTTCGGCACGCTCATTCACATCCGCGTTTCTGATCGACATTTCTCGCTCCATCAACAACAAATCCGATTCGAGGCGAAGATCCGCCAACTCGTCGGGCGCCTCAGCAAGCTTGGCGCAGGTTTCGAGGAGGGCGTCGCGATTCTCGTTGGATTTCTCCTGGGCGAGGAGGCGCTTTTGGCTCTGGAACACGATATTCAAAACGCGGTAACGGTTGGGAGCCGCCGGAAAAGACTTCAAGAGTTTCTCCCCGTTTCGAACAACGCTTTTGTAGGCGCGACGCATCCTCGTCGATGAAGACTCATCGGCCGCTTCGGCCAGTTCCTTTTTCAGCGAGGCGATCTCGCTTTCGGAGATGTCGCCGGCAGCCTCCTGTGATTTCGCCACACCAACAGAAATTCCTGTGAAGAGGAATGTCGCCAAAAATATACGAGTTATCAAAGCCTTCATTGTATCAGTCTGACTGGCGCTGGTTTGCCCGCAGCAAAGCCACATGTTGATACGACCAAGATCATTAGAATCCAAACTCTCTTGATGATGTCGTTTTTCTTCATTTTTGGGTATCCACTCTGTGCTGTTTAAACCAATTTTTCAAGTTATCGTGGGTCGACTTGTACATGCTCGAAACGTCTGCTCTGCTTGGCTCTGCGGCGCGCTTACGTATTTGAGCCGCCTCTTCGCTGCGACCAAGCCTGTCGAAAATCTCAGCCTTAACGGCCCATAGTTCCACAATAGTGTCATCCGGATTCTGGATCGTCACCGTGGCCGCTTCCTTTCGCCAATGCTCTGGGTTTTTATTTCTTCGTCCCCGAAAGTAACGCAATTTCTGGGCATCGATTGCCTTCTCAATCGACCCGAGCGCGGCATTCCAGTCCTTCATGCCTATGAGGGCCATGGCCTGTCCGTGGTATCTCGGGCCTCGCCAGCCGTAGCGATCGGGGGCCCAGGGAAGATAGGGACCGCCGAAGACGCGGGCAGCCTCCTTGAAATTGCCATTCTTAAGATCCTCGTAGGCCGTTTCTATTTCACAGGTCTCGATGTGGACTTTCGCGGCGAGCAAGTTTACAAATTTTTCGCTATCGCCGTATGGCAGTCCCGATGCGCGCCACGCGATGGAGCCGTCACGGCGGAACAGAAAGACGTTCGGGATACGATCCGCCGAAAGAACGCCAAGTTGGCGCACTATAGGATTCGCGAGGCCATCTGGCACAATGGCGGCTTGGCAAGTCATTCCCCTTGTTTCCATCAGGGCATTGATGCGTTCCGCATCTTCGGACAAAAAGGCGGCGATGGTAGTGACGTCTTTGTTGACATGCCTGTCTGCCAGGTCGCAGGCGAATTGGAGAAAATGATGGTGCGGCTTCTTGTCTTCACCTTGCCCGATATCGATGGAAAACTCCGCTTCAGGTTCAGCTGACGGTTCGACAAAAACCAACAGCGTCAATTTACCTTTGGTGTCCTGCGGCAGGTTCAGCGTTCGCCCATCGAGGGTCTTGAGCTTCATGGTCGGCAAAAGTTCAGTCATTGGAGGAGCACCATGATTGATCATGTAGTGACGCGCCGAGTCACGTTCCTTGTGAAGGTAATTGGCCTTCAATAAGCGATAAGTGTAGACTCGATCTCGTAGGAACGAGACCATGGTCCACAGCATAGGATTACCGTCGTTCGGCACTTCCAGCAACGGTGCTGAGTAGCGATTGTGCAAGTCCCTCGAGTTGGTATACAGCGCCAGAATCGCGGCGGCGGCATGAGCTGAACTGGGCGCATCAGCCCCTCCCGCTTTCTCGATCAGATCCAAAAGAACGGGCTCTGGCTCCGAATTTTCTTGGCGGAGAGCTTCCTTGGCGAGACAGAATCGCGGTACGATGTCAGCTCCGGGGGGCAGCTTAGCAACCAAAGAGGTCCGCGCCTCCTGGACCGCTTGATCAAGATACTTGGGCTCACCGGCGAGGTTCCACATACCCAAGAGAGCGACGATCCTTCGATTGCGCACGATCCAGAGATCCTCCGCAGTAGGATATTTCCTGACAGCCTCACCGCACAAATTCTCGGCCTTTTCGTAGTTCGCCAGTGCCTCGGCGGTCGTCAATCTGTAGCGAAAGGGCGCGGGTGTGAAACATCTCTGGATGGCGCGCAGCGTTTCGACCGGCACTGACTCGGCCTTACGAGTCAGCTTGGCGCTGGCCTCCTTATCCGAGCCCATCGGGACCATCTTCAACTCGGGGGGCAAAGCAGCATCCAGGCGACCATCAGGCTCTGTGACCAGAACATCGCCAATCAACAACGACTGCAATTGCGAAAGAAAGCGTGCGTCGTCAAGGCGCTGATTCAACGTGTGCATCGGTGACTGTAAGCCGCGCACGCCAAGCTTGACTTGCTCCGCCGCGTTCAGCGAAGTCGGCGCCAGAAGAGCATGGCCATATGCGTTGACCAGGAAGCCGACCGGGTCTTTTCTTCCATAGGTGCGAAATGCCTGGCTCTTCTTGCCCCCAGGCAGCCGCATAACCGTCGAATCCAACTCCAAGGCACGCAATGTCCCTGCCCCTGCGTCAGGCAGTTCGTCGAGATTAAAGCTAAAAACCTCGAATTGGCCCGGCAGTTTATCCTGAAACTCCTTGATCATTTTGAGGTACGCCTCGTAGCCCTCTGTCTTCCGCGACCAGAACACCATGACGCTCTGCCGCCCCATCAGATCAGCCGGAAAACGCAGGACAACACCGTCCGCCCGTGTGTAAGTACCGGAAAACAGCACGTCCAGCCGAGCGAGCCCGAGCTGTTGCCGACGGAACTCAATAACGTCCGGATCGCCAGCGAAACGTTCGCCCAGGACGTCCGAAACCCTCTTCTTCAATTCGAACGCCTGCAGCTTCGGGGCAATCTGCGCGGCCATCATCAGGCTCTTCGCCTCCGCCGGCGTGCCGCGGTAACGGTCGATGATTACCTCGATCGCTTTCGCTCGCTCCTCTAATGTTGCGTCCCTGGCTGAGAGGTCCTTTTCCGAAAGCATCAGGTCGGCTTCGAGTCGAAGCGCGGCATGTTTGTCGGGCGCCTCGGCCAGCTTCGCGCAGGTCTCAAGAAGGGCCTCGCGGTTGCGGTCGGATTTCTCCTGAGCGAGGAGGCGCTTTTGGCTTTGGAATACGATATCCAAAACGCGGTAACGGTTGGAAGTCGCCGGAGAAGACTTCAAGAGTTTTTCCCCATCTCGGACAACGCTTTTGTAGGCACGACGCATCCTCGTCGATGAAGACTCATCGGCCGCTTCGGCCAGTTCCTTTTTCAGCGAGGCTATTTCGCTTTCGGAGATGTCGCCGGCAGCTTCCTGCGATTTCGCCACACCAAAAGAAATTCCTGTAAAGAGGAATGTCGCCAAAAATATACGAGTTATCAAAGTCGTCATGGTGTTACTTTTTCTCATTCGATTTTGTCGCCTCGATCCGATCATGGAGCCGTCCGTAGCGTGTTGTGGAATGAGTGAACTTGGCGGCGCCCGCGCGTTGCCGCGCCGCATCCGCCTCCTGCGCCCGCCCCAGTTGATCGAGGACCGTTACCTTGGTGAACAGCAGTTCTGCCACGCGATGACACACACATGGATTCTTGCGATTGAATACCCATTGGTGCGCTTCGATGGCAGTATCGAGATCCGCCAGTGCGGCATCCCATCTCTTCAACTGGATGCGTGCCAACGCGCGGCCGTGAAAACGAGGCGCGGTCCATCCGTCGTGATTGGGTCTCTCGGGAGGCTTGAAAGGGCCCGAGAACAGCCGCTCGGCTTCGTCATGATCGCCCAGCTCCAGCTTTGAAATCGAGCGTTCGATTTCGTAGCGATTAATTTGCGTTTTGAGCGCACGGCTGATAACACCCAAGGTTTCCCCAATGCCCTCGCTTCGCACTTGCGGATGCACCAGCCCCGACAGCTTCCAGACGATAGTACCGTCAGGACGGAGAAGAACGATATTAGGCACTCGATCCGCAGAAAGAACACCGAGGCGCCGCATCAGCGGATTCATGATCCCACCGGGAACCGTGACTACCTGACACGGCCAAGCGTGCTTCTCCACCAAGGTATTAGTGAGATCTGCATCGTCGCTCAGAAAAGCCGCGATGACTTTGATCTCTTTGTGGACATGCTGCTCGGCGAACTGGAAGGAGTGTTGCATCACTCCCAAGGTCTCAACCTTTCTGCCTCTAGAGTCCTCGCTGACCGCCCCGTTGATCAAAATTGGAAAATCCGCGTCACCGTCGGTCGGAGGCTCGACGAACATCAGCAGCGTCAACTTGCCATCGGTCGCCTGCGGCAGACTCAGCTTCTCCCCGGCGAGTGTCATGAGTTCAACCTGCACTGGGCCGCTTGTGTCC
>LWDU01038245.1_pt1 | contig 10105 bp, 6 predicted proteins | sample 727161 | NCBI WGS metagenome assembly LWDU01 (sample SAMN04566230, study PRJNA314399) | hydrothermal vent metagenome | isolation source: deep sea hydrothermal plume seawater | place: Mexico: Gulf of California, Guaymas Basin | collected 2004-07-11 | reverse complement strand
GGGGACTTCACGAGCACGCGACAAAGTACCGGTTGGCTGCTGATGAACTGCCGCAGGCTGAACGGCTGCCGCTTGGCCTTGTCTTCATGTTGGCCAAGGAACAGTTTCCATGGGTCGATGCCGATCAGGTTTTGGCCGTTCCACCGGCCGTGATCGTTGCGTTGATCGGCTAGATTTTTTTTGTACCACGCGGAAAAGTTTGGATTGGCGAGCAGGCAAATCTCGAAATGCAGGTGTGCCCGTTCACGGGAGATGCCTTGGCGTGTGTTGCTGGTGCGGCCCATTGTTGCAATAATTTCACCGGATTTCCTGGCTTGGCCAATACTCAAGCCGCTCGCTATGGCACGCAGATGAGCGTACAGCGTGTACACCGTCAGGCCGTCAACTTGGTGCTGCATGACGATGTAGTTGCCGTAGTTTGAGAGCCCCGCCTTGGCGTTGATGTAGGCGATGGTGCCATCGGCGGCCGCGCTGCTCGCCCCTGGCATCGCGCTGGGTGCATTTGATGTCGATGCCCTCGTGCATTTGCCAGCCCTCGGAGCGCACGCAGCCGAAGGTGCCGCTTGGCCAAGTGCGGCCAATTGTTGGGGTGAAGTAGCCGGCTTCCTTTCCGGCCTCAAAGATCGCTTGGTTGGGGGTCGGTAGATGGAACGGCTGGCCAAGCGCGGCAGCGGCTTGGCCAAGCGCAATTGTCAGCAACACCCTCCCACAGCCAGTCATTTACCCTTGCCTTTAATTTCTTTAATCGCTGTGTTGAGGCCCGCGAGGATGCGCTCGGTCGGGGGTGAACCGGATGATGCCGGTGGCATTGCGCCGGGTGATCATCGGTGCGGCAAGAACACGAGGTTCGGTGAACTGGCAGAAGATGGCCATCCGCTTGCCTTTGTTTGAAGTGGTGAAACTTTCGAGAACGGCGGTGCCATGCCGGTTGAACTGAAGTTGGAGCGCAAAGCCGCCGACAGCCTCCATCAGCGTGGCTTTCTCGAGGTCGGCGGTGCTAAGAAACGGCTCACTGTTGACGTAAAAAATGATCGGATCTGCACGGTAAACGGCCATTTTTCGAGAATACTTGGTGCCGTCGTTGTTTTGCTCCAGATAGAGCATGATGAGACTGTAATTCTCCCCGGGTTTCTTTTCGCCCATGGATTTGCAGCCCAAGCCAAGCCCAGCGCATAGGGCAATTGCCATTAAATAGTGATTGATAACTCTCATATTAACCCGGAGAGGCAACCATTATACATCATGGGCAAACAACACAACAAAGTAATCAAACGCAAACGGCGGAAGGCCTACCTCAAGCGCAAGCAGGCTGTCGCCAAGAAATAATCACCCCACCCGACCAAGGCCGGAGCGGCTCGGTGGCGACTGTTAATTATAAAAATGGCTAATATATTTAATGACATTGTGGAGACCGTTGGCCGCACGCCGTTGGTGCGGCTCAACAAGGTCACCGAGGGCATCGACGCCACCGTGCTGCTCAAGTGCGAATTCTTCAACCCGCTCTCCAGCGTGAAGGATCGCATTGGCATGGCGATGATCGAGGATGCCGAAAAGAGCGGCACGCTGACCAAGGACACTGTCATCATCGAGCCGACGAGCGGCAACACCGGCATTGCGCTGGCGTTCGTCGCGGCGGCCAAAGGCTACCGGCTGATCCTTACCATGCCGGAGACCATGTCGCTCGAGCGCCGCACATTGCTGGTGATGCTCGGCGCCGAACTCGTCCTCACCGAGGGGCCGAAGGGCATGAAGGGGGCCATCGAGCGGGCCAATGAGTTGGCAGCCGAGACGCCAAACTCGTGGATCCCCCAGCAGTTTGAGAACCCGGCCAACCTGGAGATTCATCGCCAGACCACCGCCGAGGAAATCTGGAACGACACCGACGGCGAGGTGGACATCATCGTGGCCGGCGTGGGCACCGGCGGCACGCTCACCGGCTGCTGTGAAGTGATCAAGCCGCGCAAGCCGTCGTTTCAGGCCATCGCGATGGAGCCGGCCGACTCGCCGGTGATCTCGCAAACACTGGCCGGCGACGAGTTGACGCCCGGCCCGCACAAGATTCAGGGCACCGGCGCGGGCTTTATCCCGGGCAATCTCCACCTCAAGGCCGAGGACGGCAGCGACCAGATCACCGAGTGCATCCGGGTAGGCAACGACGAGTCGTTCACCATGGCACGCCGCTTGGCCAAGGAGGAGGGCATCCTCTGCGGCATCTCCAGTGGGGCAAACGTCTGCGCCGCACTCGAGGTCGCACGCCGGCCGGAGAACGTCGGCAAGACGATTGTCACCTTCGCGCCGTCCACCGGCGAGCGGTATCTGAGCACCCCGTTGGCCGAGGAAGCCCGCGCCCAAGTGGGCAGTTGATCCGCGCTTGGCCTTTCATTCACACAACTAGAGAACCGAATGGACTATTCGATTTCCAGTCGGGCGGCATCGCTTGCGCCGTCACTGACGCTGGCCATCTCGGCCAAGGCCAAGGAACTGCGCGCCCGAGGCGAGGACGTCATCGGCTTAGGCGCCGGTGAGCCGGACTTCGACACGCCGCAACATATTAAAGATGCCGCCGCGCAGGCGTTGGCCGACGGTTTCACCAAGTACACCCCAAGCAGCGGCATCCCGGAGCTTCGCCAGGCGGTCGCTGACAAGTTCCAGCGCGACTACGGCGTCGCCTACGAGCCAAGCCAGATCATCGTCAGCTGCGGTGGCAAACATTCCTGCTTCAACGTCATCTATGCCACCTGCGAGGCCGGCGACGAAGTGATCATCCCCGCGCCGTATTGGCTGAGCTACCCTGAGATGGCCAAGCTCGCCGGGGCCAAGCCGGTGATTCTCGACACCACCGACGAAACCGAATTCAAAGTCACGCCGGAGCAGTTGCGCGAGGCCATCACGCCGAGCACCAAGCTGTTCATCCTCAACTCGCCGAGCAACCCCACCGGTTCCGTGTACTCCGCGGATGAAATCAAGGCGCTCGGCGACGTCTGCGTCGAGAAAGGCGTGCTCATCATGAGCGACGACATTTACGAAAAGCTCCTTTACGACGGAGCCGAGTTCACCAGCGTCACCGGGTTTTCCGGGGAGCACAAGGCGCACACCATCATCGTGCATGGCTTGGCCAAGGCCTACTCGATGACCGGCTGGCGCATCGGCTTCCTCGCCGCGCCCAAGCCGATCGCGCAGGCCATCAACGCCGTGCAAAGCCACAGCACCAGCAACGCGACCTCGTTCGCGCAAAAGGGAGCCGTCGCCGCGCTCAACGGCCCGCAGGACCACCTCGATGACTGGCTGGCAAAATTCGACGAGCGCCGCCGCTACGCCGCCGAACGACTGAACAACATGCCCGGCATCAGTTGCATCAACAGCAAGGGCGCATTTTACCTGTTCCCGAACATGGCCGAGACCGGTCTCAAGTCCGCCGAGTTTTGCGAGCGCCTGCTCGATCAGGCCAAGGTGGCTGCCGTCCCCGGCATCGCCTTCGGCGCTGACAATAACTTCCGCATCAGCTACGCCACCAGCATGGAGAACATCCAAACCGGCATGGCCCGCCTGGAGGACTTCTGCAAAACCCTGTAGCCAGGGAGAGCGGCTAGGACACGGATTTACAACGATTTATCTGTGAACATCCGTGAAATCCGTGTCCAAAAAAATCCTCTCCGGTCCTGAAAATCTGTGTCCCTCTTTTCTTCGCGGCTCTGTGTGGTCTTTTTGAATGACGAGGGACGAGTAGGATGAGGATGACGAAGCGTTTCGGCGTGCTGGGGACAGCGCGCCCTACCTTTGCGCTTGGCCAAGCGATGCCCGGAACAGCTTAATCGTTCGACTTTTCTTGCGTTGCTGGGTGGGGGTTGTAGCTTCCCTTTATTGGACTTGGGGCGGCTTGCATGGGCTCTTTATTCTTTAACACAAAATGTTTTTTTTCTGAAAATCGGTGGCGGGCGGCGTTTACGCTGATCGAGTTGCTGGTGGTCATTGCTATTATTGCGATTTTGGCGGCTTTGCTGTTGCCGGCCCTGGCCAAGGCGAAGGATCAGGCGCGCTTGGCCAATTGCCTCTCGAACCAGCGCCAGTGGGGGTTGGGGATGCAGTTGTATCTTGTGGATAACGAGGACTCACTGCCCCGTGACGGGATGGGTGCCAACGGGCGTTATCCCGGCACGCCGCCACCGACCGGCACGCCGAAGGATCCCAGCGCTTGGTTTAACCTGTTGCCGCCGTTCATGGGCGAGAAAACGCTGGCGCAGTATCAGGACAACGTCAAAAATCTGCCGTTCCCCGGCAGGCAGGGGAAGATTTGGCACTGCCCGAACGCCAGGATGACGACGGAGGAATTGAAGCAGTTGAAGGGCGGCGGGCGGCACGGGTTTTTCAGCTACGCGATGAACATCGACCTGAAGCGAGGGACGGTGAACGCGTACATGCCGTATCCGAAAATGCCCAAGGCGACCGATTTACCCAGCCCATCGGCGACGGTTGGCACGATGGACATGTATTTTAGCTCGTCGGAGGGGCTGGGGAATCCATATTACTCGGTGAACCCGGCGGCGCGGTGGCGGGCGTTCCCGGAGCGGCACAAGGGGCAGGGCGGCGTGCTGTCGTTCATCGACGGGCATGCGGCCTATTTTTCACGGCACTCGGTCACCAACGGGGCGGGCACATTCGAGGGGCCGAACTCTGACGTGATCTGGAATGCGCTTTTCCGAAAATAATTTCACCAAAATCGAACCATAAAAAAAGGACTCATACTTTTGACGGCAGCTATCGGCCTTGTGACGGCGAGGGCTGAGGTGGTGCTCGAGGAATCGTTCACCTACGACGACGGCCCGATCGTCGTGCAGGCGGCGGACACTTGGAAAAACCACAGCGGCTCAAGCGCACAGGCGGAGGTGTACGAGGGGCAGCTTATCCTGACACAGTCCGGCTCGGAAGACTTTCACGCGAAGCTTGCGGGCGGGCCGTATAAGAAATCCAGCGGCGGCACGATGTATGCTTCGTTCGACGTGGAGTTTACGGAGCTGCCCATAGGCGGCGGGAGCTATTTTGCGCATTTCAGGGACGACGGCTTTGGCTATCGGGCGCGGATCATTGCCCAAACCACCGGCGCGGAAGAGGGCGCGTTCCGGATCGGCGCCAGCTCGAAGGGCAAGCAATCCACAGCTCTGGTGGAGAACGACCTTCACCTCGACACTGTATACAAGGTGGTTATCGCGATGAGCCTCGTAGATGCGAGCACGACGCTATGGATCGACCCGGACGACGATGCGGCCGGGGGCGTCACCACAACCGACAACGGCTCGGCGGTGGACGTGACCGGCTTTGCGTTTCGCCAGGCCAAAAATATCGGCGCAATGTTGATCGACAACCTGAAAGCTGGGACGAGCCTCGGCGACGTGACTGACGGCGGCGGCAATGACCTTGCCATCCTTTCGCAGCCGGTGTCACAGACCATGCTCACCGGCAAGACGATCTCGTTTTCCGTCGTGGCTACCGGCGTGGAGCCGCTTGCGTATCAATGGAGTAAGGACGGCGCGGACATCGACGGCGCGACCGCGAGTGCGCTCGAGCTGGCCGACGTGTCGGCGGACGATGCCGGCGACTATGTGGTGACTGTCAGCAACGCCGATGGCGCAGTGGAGAGCGACACAGCCACGCTCGAGGTGCAGGATTCGCCCGGCGGCGACGCGGTCACCATCAAGCATCTGCGCTCGTTGGTGGACGACAACCGCGAGCCGTCCGACACCAAGACGATTTTCACCGCCGAGGGCATCGTCACCACGCACACGAACATGACCGGCGGCAGCCACTCGCTGTTTTATTTTCAAGACGACACGGCCGGGATCGCGGTGTACTTCCGTAACGGCAAGTCGAGCCACCCGAAAGCCGGCGACAAGGTGCGCGTCTCCGCGCCGCTGGACCATTACAACGGCCTGCTGCAGTTCGTGCCGGATGCCGGCAACGCATTGCACCTGGTCAAGGTCGTGAGCAGCGACAACGCATTGCCCGAGCCAGCCAAGCTCGATTTCATGCAGTGGGATGACCTCGCCACGATGGAGGCGCTCGAGGGCTCGCTTGTGGTTGCCGCCGAGGTGGAGGTCGATACGGGGGGCAGCTCGAAATTTTCAAGCGGAGCCAACTACACGCTGACCGATGCCAACGGGATGACGTTCACGATACGCATCGACTCGCGCATCAAGTCGATCATCGGCCAGCCGTTCCCCGGCACGGCTGTCAAGGTCACCGGCGTGCTCTCTCAGTACATGCGCGACCGGCCGCGGGAGGGCGGCTACCAGTTGATGCCGACGCGCATCGAGGATATCTCCGGGCCGAAGCTGCCGACGATCGAGTTCACGCTGAAGTACGAGAACTTGATTCGCCCCGGGCGACCGCTCGAGAGCTCGCGCACGGATCATTTTCTGCTGTATGGCGAGACGGCGATGATCGAGGCCGTGGTGAAATCGCCCTCCGGCAGCGAGATCACGGTGACGCCGACGGGCGACTGGGTGCTCTCGGCGAATCCCGCCGGCGACGTCACAGCCAGGCTGGTGCTGACCGCCGGTGAGGAAGATTTAGGGGTGTCGTTCGACGTGTCACTTGAGGTGGAGAACAGTGAAGGCGTGCAGACGTTGGTGTGGGATGTTTACGTGCCAAGCGAGGCCGAGCAGCAAGTGGCCATCACCGAGTTTTTGGCCAACCCGACCGGCAAGACGACGGCTGTCCATTACAACCCGCTGCACCGTGAGACGCCGAGCGACTCGAACGTCCTCAGCGTCGAGGATGAGTTCGTCGAGATCGCCAACCTTGGCCAAGCGGATGTGGACATGGCCGGCTGGAGTCTCTCCGACGCCGTGGCGTTGAGGAGCAACTTTTACGAGGGCGACGTCCTGGCCAAGCGCGGCGCGGTGATCGTGTACGGCGGCCGGTCGTCCGGCTCCGAGCCGGTGCTCGGCGATGACGTGCTGGCGTTGCCGGCCACCGAGAGCACGAGCGGGCTGGGTCTCAACAACAGTGGAGACACAATTACGCTGCGAAACGCCGACGGGCACGTGATCGACCGAATCAAGTTCGGCAAACCGTCAAGCAAAGGATCGATGACACGGCACTCTGGCCTTAACGGGGCGTTTGCGGATCACAGCACAGTGGCCGACGCGGCGGTCTCAGCCGGCACTTGGCCAAGCGGCGCGCCGTTCACGGAGGATCCGACGGTGGAGATTCCTGAGATCAAAATTACCGTCAGTCTGGCCGATGGCGAGATCCACTTGAGTTGGGGAGCGAGTCCGGCGGCAAGTTACACGGTACGGTCGAGCAATTCGGTGGCCGGGCCGTACACGCCGGTGGGGAAGAAATTAAAGTTCGACGACAGCACGGGCTCCTTCAGCGCCAAGGCCGACCGAGCGGCGCAGTTTTTCATCATCCAGGCCGAGTAACTTATCGTGAGATTGCAAAAGTGTTTCATCGCCGCCGCCGCTGTCATTTTGGCGGGGCCGCTTGGCCAGGCGCAGCAGACCTTCCGCGTGGCGACGTACAACGTGGAAAATTTCATCCTCGAGCCGATCCAGAATCGGCCGCTCAAGAAACCGTTCGCGCAGGCGAAGATTGTCGAGAGTATCCTCGCGGCCAAGCCGGATGTGATCGCGCTGCAGGAGATGGGCAAAAAAACGGCGCTGATCAAGCTGCAGGCCGCGCTCAAGGCCAAGGGACTCGACCTGCCGCACATGGAACATCTGTCAGCGTTTGACCCGGCGATTCACGTCGCGTACCTGAGCCGTTTCCCGTTCAAGAAAATCACGCGGCATGACAACGAAAGCTTCCTGCTCAACGGCCGGCGACTGCACGTGAGCCGCGGGTTTGCGGAGGTGGAGATTGCGCTGGGCGGCTACTCGTTTTCGCTGATCACCGCGCACCTGAAATCCAAGCGGAAAGTGTCGGTCGCGGACGAGGCGGAGATGCGTTTGCAGGAGGCGTTGCGGCTGCGGCGCATCATTGATGCCCGGCTCAAGGCCAATCCGGAAATGAACTTCGCCGTGCTCGGCGACTTCAACGACTACTATAATACAAAGCCGCTCAAGGCGCTCGTCGGTCGCGGAAAGTCGAAGCTAGTGGATGCGCGTCCCGGCGAAAAAAACGGCGACGGTGGCCCGAACCAGATCAACGCAAAATGGTTTCCGCGCAATGTGTCGTGGACGCATTTTTACGGTGTGGATGATGTATACAGCCGGATCGATTACATCCTGCTCAGCCCCGGCATGGCCAGGGAATTGGATCGCGCCAACTCGTGGATTCCGGTCGTGGCGAACTGGGGCCACGGCTCGGATCATCGCCCGGTGGTGACGACGTTCGTGGCTCGGGACAAATGAGCTCGCCGCTTTTTCTTCATGGTTGAAATCGGTTCGGGCGCTCGTATAGTGCGCGTCCCTTGCGGGATGGCATGAGCAACTCAAGCCGTCCGAGGGCAAGCGGCTGCTCGCTGACTACAACAATGGCCTGCGCGACCAGACCTACCTGAGCCTGTGACAACGGACGAACCTGACACGCAAAAGGACCTGCTGCCGGCGCTGGCCCGAGTGGTGCGCGGGACGTCGATTCTATTCTGGGGGCTGCCGATCGCGATGGTCGTCAGCGTCATGGCCAAACTCTCAAACTGGACCGATGCTGCCTGGCCGATGGGCATGCTCATGCCGCCGGCGGCGTTCGGCATGCTGTGGTACGGACTGTGGCTGCTAGGCAGTTTCCAGCCGCAGGAACGCGTCTGGCAGGCGGCGCTTGGCCAGGCGAAACTCATTGGCCTGTTCAGCCTTGGCCTGTCGCCGTTTTTACACTGGCACCACCGGGTGCCGGACGAATTATACTTCGCCAACGCCGTTTGGCTACTGGCGTTGGGGTTCGTATTTTACCTGATGTCGCTAAACAAAATGCTGGCTCGCCTCGCTGCCATGATGCCGGACGAGACGCTTCGGGTTGAATCCCGACTTTTCTCCCGCATGAACCGCGTATTGCTGGCCATGACGCCGATCGGCTTTGGCGTCATTTACCTGTTTTCGTTTATGGAAGATTTGCCGGAGATCCTCTTTCGAGTCGTAGCCCTGGCGGCCAAGTTGCGACCTTGGCTGTTCATGGCCTTCGTGCTGATTCCTGTATCGATGACCATGTCGCTCCTGTGGAAAACCAAGGAGTCCATCCTCGCCAGCGTCTTCAACTCCCGGCAGTAACGCTTGGCCGGGGAACAGTGAGCAGTTCAAGGTAAGCAGTGAGCAGCTGGCGGAAAGGAATGAGAGGAAAGATAGGACTCAGATGAACGCAGGTCGTCAGGATTTTAAAAATTGATCCTGTGAGTCCTTAAAATCCGCGTCCCGACTGAAAACTTGAAACTGAAAACTGAAAACTCTACTCTCCCCCTCCTTCAACGCATGAAAACCAAGATCCTCCTCACGATTGCTTTTGCGCTGGCCGCCTCAACCCTCTCCGCCGAGGACACCCGCTGGTGGAAGGGCAACCTCCACACCCACTCGCTCTGGAGCGATGGCGACGACTACCCCGAAATGATCGCCGACTGGTACCGCAGCAACGGCTACCACTTTCTCGGCATCTCCGACCACAACGTGTTGGCCGAGGGCCAGCGCTGGATTCACCGCGAGAAAAATGCCGGCGGCCAACGTGCGTTCGACAAATATCTGAAACGTTTCGGCGACGACTGGGTCGAGCACAAAGTCGTCAAGAGCGTCCCGCGGGTCCGGCTCAAGACTTACGCCGAGTATCGCCCGAAGATGGCCGTGCCGGGGAGTTTCCTGCTGATGCAGAGCGAGGAAATCTCCGACCAGTTTCAGGGCCTGCCGATCCACATCAACGTCACCAACATCGGGAAACAAATCCCGCCGCAGGGCGGGGCCGGGGTGGCGGCGACGATGCAGAAAAACATCGACGCCGTGCTGGCGCAGCGCAAGGCGACCGGCCAGCCGATGTTCCCGCACATCAACCACCCCAACTTCGGCTGGGCGATCCAGCCGGCCGACATGATCCGGCTGCGCGGCGAACGGTTTTTTGAGGTGTACAACGGCCACCCAGCGGTACGGAACTACGGCGACTCCAAGCACCTCAGCACGGGGCAGATTTG
>LWDU01035576.1_pt1 | contig 10106 bp, 9 predicted proteins | sample 727161 | NCBI WGS metagenome assembly LWDU01 (sample SAMN04566230, study PRJNA314399) | hydrothermal vent metagenome | isolation source: deep sea hydrothermal plume seawater | place: Mexico: Gulf of California, Guaymas Basin | collected 2004-07-11 | reverse complement strand
CAGTGCCGATACGCTGTGAATCAGGCGCATGCAAACGACTGGTTCCGAGAATCGCGGCGGGCAGCAATCCTCCGACAAAAGAAAAAACCATACAGAACCCATAACGCAGAACATCGCCAAACTGCCCACTGAACACGATGTAAGTAGATAATCCCATGCCAATCGATGAAAGAGCGACGATAGTTCCCCCGCTCCACTGTCGACGTAACAACCAAGTACCCAGCAGATTGCCGGGTACATTCGCTGCCACCACTGCTGCGCTCAGCAGCGAAGCAGTTCCTGAGACCAGGCCCCGATGATTGATCAGGTAGGTCGGAAGCCAGGCCATAATGGATATCCACATCATCGTATAAGCGATAAAACTGCCAGCGAGTAGCCAGGGGCCAAGTCGCCGCAATACCGGCATCGGGCTGGTGGTGGATGGTTCGCGAGAAGAAAATCCTGGCCCCTGGGGCAATATCTGGTGCCCTAAAATAGCTAAAGCGGATATCAGAACCACGTAGAAGAGCCATACCCCGCGCCAGCCTATAGTTTCCAGGGTCAGTGCTGCGAAAATCATGGCCAGGCTGATTCCCACCGGCACGTTGATGCTCCACAAGCCCAGACTCCAAACTCGAACACCACTCGAGCTGGCGGCAAAGATGATCCCCGGTGCCGAAACGGCTACCGCGAGAAACCCGGCACCTTCCAACAATCGTGTGATCAGTAGTATCGGCGCGGATTCGCTCAGTACAGCCAGCGTTCCGGCAATGGCCTGAATCCATAATCCCCCAAGCAGTACCGTACGTGGCCCCAAGCGGTCTGCCAATGTTCCAAACCCAGTGCCGGCGACCATTCCCAAAGCGCTCAGAACAGACAGGATCCAACCGGCATAAACCAGCCCCAGTGAATACTCCTCACGTAGCAAACTCACCGCAGGAGGCGCCTTGCCAACCGCCCCAGCCGCTAAGATTCCGCTGCCAATAGCCATGACAACGATAGGCCAACGGCTTGAACTAAGGACGGTCATAAATGGCTTTTTGATTCAGCGCCCGTGTGGAACTGGCCATCCGCAAACTGAGGTGCGGCGAGCTTCGATAGAGCCTATCCAGCTGATCCAGCGTCTTGCGCTATTACCATGCGAGTCGCCCGAGTTATTGCATCCCCGGCTTTCAAGAGTACTCATTCAAGAGCCAGGCCCACGTAGTTTTCGGCCAGACTCACCAGTGCCGCCCTGGAGGAGAATAGGTACTCCAGTTCAGCTTTTTGGATACGCTGGTCGAACGAATCAGCGGCAGGAAGTTGGTGTAACAAGCGGGTCATCCACCATGAAAAACGCTCTGCTTTCCAGATCCGTCGTAACGCCTTTGCTGAATAGTCCGTCAAAGCGCTTTCATCTGCTTCAGTGAAAAATCTGACCAATGCCTGTGAGAGAAAACCGATATCCGAAGCGGCCAGATTTAGTCCCTTAGCGCCTGTAGGTGGAACAATATGCGCGGCGTCTCCGGCTAAGAAAAGACGCCCATAGCGTATGGGCTCAACGACCATACTGCGCAACGGCGCGATACTTTTTTCGATCGATGGACCTGTGACCAAAGAAGCAGCAGCAGATTCAGGCAAGCGCCGCTTCAATTCTTCCCAAAAGCGGTTATCTGACCAGGTTTCCAGCTGTGCATTACTGTCACATTGAATGTAATATCGACTTCGCGTTGCCGAACGCAGTGAGCATAAAGCAAATCCTCGCGGGTGATGCACATAGATGAGTTCTTCAGACACTGGAGGCGTGTCAGATAACACCCCTAGCCAGCCTATCGGATAAGTTTTCTCGTATATCTGCCGAACTGCTGATGGAATAACAGTACGACTGACGCCGTGATAGCCATCGCATCCGGCGATAAACTGGCAATCAACCCGATGCGTCTTTCCGCCTTTACGAAAACTAACGTACGGTCTATCACTGTCAACCTGCTGGGGCAGCACTTCTTCTGCTTCATCAATAATAATGCCATTCATTGCATCTCGCGCATCGAACAGATCTCGAGTGACTTCAGTCTGGCCGTAGACCATGACCGTTGCACCGCCGGTAAGTCCCGCAAGGTCAACATGATGGCAGCGATCGCTAAAAGCGATATCAAATCCCTCGTGGATCAAACCCTCGCGATCCATCCGTTCAGATACGCCGGCCTCACGCATAAGGTCCACCAGTCCGCGCTCGAGAACACCAGCACGGATACGACTCAGCACATAATCACGACTGCGTTTTTCGATAATGACTGTATCAATGCCTCTCATATGCAGCAGTTGAGAAAGCAAAAGGCCCGATGGACCCGAACCAATAATTGCGACTTGCGTTTTCGTGTTGGAATCCTTTCGTTGTAGCAGGTCTGACCTGAATCAGGCCCAGTAAAGTGCCATTGGGTTATCAACCAACAGCGCTTGTTGAGCGACGGTATCGGTCGCGATTCTGGGAATAAAGTCTACCAGCAGGCCATCATCGGGCATATGTGACTTCATGTTGGGATGGGGCCAATCAGTACCCCATAGCACGCGGTCAGGGAAGTGCTCTACCAAAGTCCTGGCGTACGGCACTACATCAGTGTAATCCCCTCCCGAGACAGTTAAACGCTCAGGGCAACTCACCTTGGTCCAGATATGATCATTATCTTCGAGCAAGGTCAGGAACCGCTGAAAGTCCCGATGATCCAGCCCCTTGGAAACATCCGGGCGGCCCATATGATCCACTACCACCGGCGTTGGCAGCTGGGTAATAAAAGGAGCCAACTCTTCGAGATCCTGGGCCTCAAAGTACACAACACTGTGCCATCCCAGGGTCGCAATCTTTTGGGCGATCTTGAGGAACGACACCCTTGGTGTGGAATCCACCAACCGTTTTACAAAGTTAAACCGTACTCCTCGGACACCTGCCTGATCCATCGCCCGTAACTCGCCCATTCCAATGTCATGATGAACTGATGCCACCCCACGGGCCTGCTCGCCGGCTGTGGCGAGTGCATCCAGCAGAGCCGTATTATCGCTCCCATGACAAGTTGCCTGAACAATAACGTTGCGAGTGAAACCAAGATGGTCGCGTAGTGCAAAAAGCTTTTCTTTGCCCGCATCACATGGCGTGTACTTGCGCGAGTGAGCATAGGGAAATAAAGCCGCAGGGCCAAATACGTGACAATGCGCATCGACCGCTCCCACCGGTAACTTAAATACTGGCTTCGATGGGCTGGAGTGAAAAGGCAAATAATCAGGATCCATTTCTTGTTACCCAATAAGAGCTTTCAGTCAACAAAAACCGTGCCATCAAACAATTTTCGCGCGGTGCGTACGACGGCCGCGCTGACAACAGCGCCAGACGCATCGGTATCAACCAGGACAGTCAGTTCGCCACTGGGATGCTCGATTCGTAATTGGGCTGCAGTTTCATCACCGACCTGTGCCAATGTAGTAGCACACGAGCCGGGGAGCATACAGACTGTAGCAACACTCACGGCACCCAGCACCCCGATCGAGGCATGACAGCGATGGGGGATAAAAGTGCGCGTTGCGATCGTACCTCCAACTCGTGGATTACTCACCAAGGTCATTTTTGGAATGCTTTTGGCCCGCACGTCGCCAAGATTCATCCGCGGGCCAAGCTGCAAGCGGATTGATTCCACGCGAGCTTTCAGTTCATCGTTGGCATCAAGCGCTTCCCGGGTTTCGTCACCGTCAATACCCATATCGGCTGCACGCATAACGATCACCGGCATACCATTATCAATACAGGTCACCTCGACACCATCAACCATATCAATCACATTGCCGGTAGGCAGTAGAGCCCCACAACTGGAACCTGCAGTATCTCGAAAAGCGATTGGAATTGGACTCGCAGTGCCCGGGACGCCGTCTATTCGCGCGCTACCGGTGTAACTGACATTCCCAGAGGGAGTCTGCACTCGCGCAACCGCTATCTGACCGGTATTCTCCATAAAAATTGAGACCGAGGTCTCATCATTGCGGGGGAGGACCAGGCCCCTTTCTATTGCGAAAGGGGCCACAGCCGCGAGCATGTTGCCGCAGTTCTGGGCATCACCAACGATGGCTTGATCAACAAATACCTGCAGAAAAAGATAGTCAATGTCTACGCCTTGACGGGCGGAAGGCTTAATAATGGCTATCTTAGACGTCAGCGGATCGGCGCCACCCATCCCGTCGATCTGGCGTGCATCGGGCGAACCCATCACTCTCAGGAGTAAGGCATTGCGGGCTGCTATGTCCGCAGGCAACTCATCGGCCAGAAAAAAGCCTCCTTTTGATGTGCCGCCCCGCATCCACATGCAGGACAACCCGTCAGACATATTTGAGTCCCTTAGCCTCAAGGCGGTCGCGCATGTTATAGATATCCAGACCAAGTGTGCCTGCCGCCAATTTGGCTCTCTTGCCGCCCTCGCTCGCGATGCGCTCGCGCGCCGTTTCCAAAACAACGGGCGCAGTTTCTCGGGGGACTACGCAAACTCCATCGTCGTCAGCAACGATTACATCACCCGGGTTAACCAGTGCGCCCGCGCAAACAATGGGTACATTGATCGATCCAAGCGTCTCCTTAACCGTACCTTGCGCCGACACAGCGGTAGACCACACCGGGAAATTCATTTGTGTCAGGTCACGGACATCGCGCACCCCGGCATCAATCACCAGACCAACACAGCCTTGAGTCTGTGCTGATGTGGCCAGTAAGTCGCCAAAATACCCAGCGTCGCAAGGAGAAGTTGGCGCCACCACAAGGATATCACCGCGTTGTAGCTGCTCAATAGCGACATGGATCATCCAGTTATCTGCCGGCGGCACTGAGACTGTCACTGCCGAACCTGCCAGTTGAGCGCCGGCAAAGATTGGCCGCATACCACAAGCCAGTAATCCACTACGTCCCTGAGCCTCGTGGACAGCTGCAACGCCGCATTGGCCCAACCCAGACACCAGTGCCGAGTCGGCTCGTTCAATATGTTGGGTAACGATATGCACTAGAGTTCATCCACTGTGCGCGGGTAGACCGACTGGAATCCCTCAGCATAACGGGCCGACCGCCCCCCGGCCTGACCACCTGAATTTCTACGGAAATGATTGCCACGGTTCTGCGCCAGGTTTGTATAGTAATCCCACAAATGCTGCTGCCCCGCCATGCACTCAATGGCGGCCCGCTTACGATCCCAAACTGAGGTGATATCCAGAAAAACGTCCGGTTTCCATTGCATCTGCTCAGTTTGGTGGGGCTCAAAAAGATAGAGCTGTGGGGCGCCCAATACCTGTTCGCCGGGATTATGGCCCCATGCCTGCGCAATCATCCGACACTCCATGGTCACTTGGGTGGCATAAGCATGGTCGGTGTTGTAAGGATCATACAAAGAATGACTCATCAGGAATCTGGGCTGAACCACACGCATCAGATCAGCCAGTCGGAACTTGGCCTGCCGATCCATTTCCAGCGGGTAATCGCCCAGATCGAAAAACTGAATATCGTGGGCGCCTAACGCCTGCGCTGCAGCTTTAGCTTCATTGCGCCTGGATGCTTTGACTTTTTCGAGGGTCGCGCCCTGCTCTTTCCATAGCTTGGCGGACTCACCTCTTTCGCCGTAAGACAGGCAAACGATGGTGACTTCATAACCCAGTTGCTGATGCAATGCGATAGCGCCGCCAGCTCGCCAGACAAAGTCTGCAGCATGCGCACTAACAACCAGTACAGTTTTACGATCTGTCATCACGTGTGATTCCAATTTTCAGGTAATCGATCTTTCCCAGATGCCAGCTATCCTGCGTGACCTGAGATTCGCTTCCGCTTTCTCCAATTGAGTTGTTACTATAGACTAATTCCTTCGGCCGACAGCGTTGGCACGCAGCGCCAATAGTTCTTCTGGCATATGAGGCTCGGATCGAACACCGGAACACAGTTCGACTCGATATTATATGGACATCGGGCCGGTACAGAGACCTTGGACTGCTGGAACCCAGGTCATCGTCGGCCCCAAGGGCGCCTTGCGCCGGGTTGTTTTCCACTTAAGAGAACTATACGAATGACGCTTAGCAATGACTATCAAGATATCCCTGGCACCTATGTGTTTGATGCTAAGCATTCCCGCCTTGGCTATCACCTGAACATGTTTTGCATGTCACTGCGCCACGCAGAAAACCGAGATGCTTTTAAAGCCAATGAAATCAGCTATCTTGAACAATTCACCATGTCCCAAGAGCAAAGAGATGCTGTGTTGGGGCGCCAGTGGAACGATATGCTGCGTCTGGGCGGGAACATCTACTACACCTCTAAGCTCGCAGCGACAGACGGCCTGACCTTTCAGGATCTGGCCGCTATCATGACAGGTAGCAGTCGCGAGCAATACCGGAAGATGATGGCGAACGGTGGTCGACCGATTGATGGTAACCGCAGCAAATCGGAATGGACGCATGAGCGCTAAAATCGTTGGCGGCGTCGCGACCTCACATGTCCCTGCGATAGGCGCGGCGATTGATCAGGGCAAAACCACTGATGACTACTGGGCACCATTGTTCAAAGGATTTGAAAAATCTCAAAAGTGGATAAAGGATCTTAATCCAGATGTGGCTATTGTCGTCTACAATGATCATGCGACAGCCTTTTCGTTGGAGTTGATTCCCACTTTTGCATTGGGCTGCGCCGAAGAATTTCCTATTGCCGACGAGGGCTGGGGGGCGCGCCCAGTGCCCCCGGTTTGCGGGCATCCGGACCTCGCCTGGCACATCGCACAATCGCTGATCCTGGACGAATTCGACCTCACCATCGCTAACCGTCTGGAAGTAGATCATGGCCTGACCGTGCCGCTTTCTCTTTTGTTTGGCCAACCTGCCCGATGGCCCTGCCCGGTGATTCCGCTTTGCGTAAACGTAGTGCAGTATCCGCCGCCCACGGGCAACCGCTGCTACAACCTGGGCAAAGCAATTCAACGTGCAGTGGAATCCTTTGATGAAGACCTGCGAGTTGTGGTTTTTGGTACCGGCGGTATGTCTCACCAACTGCAGGCAGAACGCGCTGGATTAATTAACTCAGAATTTGATAACCGATTTCTCGATGATCTGGTAAATAGACCAGACAAAGCCCGGGCGATCCCGCATTTGGAATACCTGCGCGAAGCGGGTTCTGAAGGTATCGAATTAGTAATGTGGCTGGTCATGCGCGGCGCGCTGAGCAAGAAAGTGCACGAAATCCACCGCCATTATCATGTCCCCGCATCGAATACAGCCGTTGGCCATTTAATCCTGGAGAACGATTTACCGTGATGGTCAGAAACAAGGAGCGTCAACCGTGAAAATCTGTGTTGCCGGTGCTGCAGGCGCCTTTGGCAGAAAACATCTGCAGGCTATCATGGCCATCAATGAAGTAAAGGTGGTTTCCGTTGTCGACACAATCCCGGATTCAATACAGGGTCTTGCCAAGGAACAGCACATTGAACACTGGACCACCGACTTGAAGCGGTCATTCTAGCGACGCCGACGCCGCTACATGCCGCCCAGGCAATACAGTGCCTGCAATCGGGAAAACATGTCCTGGTCGAAATTCCAATGGCCGAGACACTGGTGGATGCCGAGAGTATTGTAAAGACTCAGCGCGAGACTGGCCGAATTGCCATGGCTGGCCACACTCGGCGCTTTAATCCAAGTCATCAATGGGTGCATCATCGGATCGCTTCAGGCGAATTGAGCATTCAGCACCTGGTCGTTCAGACTTACTTTTTCCGCCGCAGCAACCTCAACGCTCTGGGTCAGCCACGCAGTTGGACGGATCATCTCCTTTGGCACCACGCCTGCCATACGGTTGATCTGTTTCAATATCAGACTGGCGAGACCGTAAACAAAATACAGGCTTTGCAAGGGCCGTTACACCCGGAACTGGGCATCGCGATGGATATGAGTATCAGCCTGCAAGTACCTTTCATTCAATAATGATGGGCCGCTGGGAACATTCTTTCGCTATATCTGTGACAACGGGACCTATATCGCCCGCTATGATGATCTTGTTGACGGTTATGAGAACCCAGTTGATCTTTCGGGGATAGCCGAATCTCAAAACGGCATAGAGCTTGAGGATCGGGAATTTTTCTCAGCCATCCGGGAAGGGAGAGAACCCAGCAGCAGTGTGGCTGAATGCTTACCAGCAATGCGCACTTTGGATCTGATCGAAAAACAGCTTCGGTAATCAAAGAACCTTTAATTAAATACAGTCACGACGCAAAACCTGTGGCTACACGATGACAACCAGAGGGTATATTGCGTGTTTATCTCGATTTGGATATCGCCAGGCGCTACGATTTTTGCGTCGTCCAGATTCCGTGGAGCAGCGCGCTGAATTACCCTCATCTATTGATAGGCAGGTTTGAGTTCACTCAGTCAGCAATAATCAGCGTGTCGATGAACCGACAACAGAACTTCAGCACCGCTTCACTTTGATCCCGATACGGGGCATGCCCGCAGTCCTGGATCAAATGGGATTCGCTGAAGCCAGATACTTGTGATTCGATGGCTTTGAGCTGGGCGAGTGTACCGTACTGATCCTGAACTCCCTGTAGCAAGAGCACAGGAACATTAATATTCGGTAGGTAAGATTCTATATTCCAGTTCCGGAAATCCTCATGCAACCAGATATCGTTCCAACCCCAGAATGTGCTGTCAACACAGCGGCCGTGATAGCGAGAGAGCTTTTCTGGCAAATCGGTGGTGCGATACAACTTGGCCGCCTGCCTAATACTCTCAATACTGAGTGGCTCAACAAAAACGTGTGGCGCCATTAAGATCAACCCCTTGATCCGGCCGGCCCTTTCGCTGCCGGCATGGATAATTGCGATCGAACCACCATCACTGTGTCCCACCAGAACTGCCGATCGAATATCAAATGCTTCCAGTACCTGTGGCAACACCACCATTGCCTCATGATGCATATAGTCGGCCTGTCGGGGCAATACAGCAGCACTGGAACCGCCATAACCGCTGCGACTGTAATTGAGCAGTCCCAGCCCTGTCTGCGCGGCAAGGTGGCAAGGGAAATCACGCCACATTCGCACACAACCGAGCCCTTCATGCAAAAACACTAAGGTTGGCGCAGATCCGTCAGGTGCCTGCCACTGGCATTCCAGCAGATCACCATCGATCTGAACAGTTCGTGACTGTGTCGCCTCGCTCACCTGAACCACCCGCCCGACTGCAAAAGGCCCTGTTGGGCTTCAAGAACGAGCCGCGCCCTGGCCCAGCTACGGATTTCGATAGTTTGCTGGCAACGCCAGCGGCAGCATCGCGTCGACAAAATCCGCACGCCCATACTATTCATGAGCAAAATGCGTACATACGAGACTGATCATATTAGGGTATCGGCGGTGATCACCTGCATTTTTGAATCCTTATGATCCAACGGTAGATAAACTCACCGTTATTGACTGTTCGGCCCCTCATCCGGTGCGAGGGTTGAATCAGAACAGTGAAAAGTATTCTTTTTGCTCCCAGTCAGTGACTTCAGAGAGGAAGCGGGCGACCTCCGCCTCTTTAAGCGTGATAAAGCGCATCCGAACGAAATGCAGTAATAGCCTCCATAAGGCTGCGTGGCAACGCTTCGGCCTCACTTTCATAAGGTGTCTGGGTCGCCGGCCCGGGATCCATGGCCTGATCAACACCATCAAGCCCGGCGACAACCTGCGACGCCAGATAAAGGTAAGGATTCGCAGCCGGGTCACCGATACGGTTTTCTACGCGGGTACCTGGGTCACCATACCCGCCGATCACGCGAAGCATGGCGCCACGATTACCCCAACTCCAGCAAGCCCGGTCTGGAGCCAGTGTGAATGGCCGGTAACGCTTGTAACCGTTAATGGTCGGCGTCGTCAGCAAGCAACCCCCTCGGGCATGCGCCAGAATGCCAGCCAGAAATTGCATGCCTATTGGCGATAATGATCCACCTGGCTGTTCGGGGGTAAAGACATTATTGCCGTCAATAATATTGATGAGCGATTGATGAAGATGCCAGCCACTGGAGAGCAGGTTGGGCAAAGCGGGTCGGCACATAAATGTGGCGTGATAACCGTGACGATGGCAGACCTGCTTGGCCATACTGCGGAACAGCATTGCGC
>LWDU01040510.1_pt1 | contig 10108 bp, 7 predicted proteins | sample 727161 | NCBI WGS metagenome assembly LWDU01 (sample SAMN04566230, study PRJNA314399) | hydrothermal vent metagenome | isolation source: deep sea hydrothermal plume seawater | place: Mexico: Gulf of California, Guaymas Basin | collected 2004-07-11 | reverse complement strand
ACTTCGCCAACCGAATCGCCTCGTCAAACGCTTTCGGAAAGGCATCCGGACGAACCAAATGCCATGGGGGCACTCCCCCATACGGGCCCGTCCACTGTTGCAACATTGACTTGGTCACTGACTTCCCCCCATCTGATTCCTCCGCCACGACGCCAACGGCCGAGCCAATGAGCAGGCAGATTGCATAGGAAAGCAGTCGGCCGGTTCGCGAAGCCTCAGAAATGTCGATTCGGATCATAAAACTCGTCCTTGTAGCAGTCATAAGCTGTTCGACTATAAGAATATACGCACCACTCCCTGTCGCAAGATGCGAAACCCATCGTGGGGGTATGTCGGTGACTCCTATTCGGCAAAAAATCACTGTTGCTGACAGCAGTCGATCCTGCTACCCTCCCCGCCTACCTCCGGGGCCGGGATACAGTCATCCTGCGCAAATTGTCTTTACCGGGTGGTTTTGCCTGGCATGATTCGAAGGAACGAATCGGATGAGCATAGTCACACGACGGATCGTTCGTACGGTTGCTGTTACTGGAATACTCCTCTTGGCATGGGGTTTCCTAGATGCCACTCCCGCTTCGGCTCAACAGCCTCAGTGGATCTGGTATTCCGGACACCAGGCCGGCAACGTGCCTCAATCAACCTGTCACTTTCGCAAGGTCTTCTCAGCCACCGGCGCCAAGAGCGCCGTGTTGTTGATCACGGCTGACGATAGCTACGAGGTGTTCCTCAACGGTACCCGCATCGGAAGTGGTTCACCGACAGCCAAGTTGGACCGCTACAGCGTGACCGCAAGATTGACACGCGGCAAGAACGTTCTTGCGGTCAAAGTCACGAATTCCAAAGGCAAGACAGCTGGCCTGGCAGCTTCTTTACAGATCAGCTTGGACGATGGCAAAGCGCGGCGGATTGTCACCGACGGCACTTGGCGTACCAACCTTCGACCACTGCCACTATGGAATACGTCCCTTTACAACGATCGTCGTTGGCCAACGGCGAAACGACTTGGACAACTTGACAGCACAGCCTCGTTCGACAAAACGCGGCCCGATGTTCCTGAGGACGTTCTGACCAGCAAACGCGTTAACACGCAAACTGGGCAGAGTCCTCAAGAGACATCCAAGCTAGCAACGGCGGGCGAACCTGGTGAAGAGCGGACGGTCATCAGTCTACCCGAGGATTTTCGAATTGAGCGATTATTGGATGACGACAAGGTTGGGTCATTAATCGCTATGGCGTTCAACGAGTTTGGTCATATTGTTGCATCTCGTGAAAACGGACCATTGTTATTGATCTACGACACCAATGAAGACGGTGTTCTTGATGGCGTTCGCACCTACTGCGATCAAGTAAAGAACTGCCAGGGGATCTTGCCGCTGAACGGTGAGGTCTATGTGACCGGTGATGGTCCCGAAGGCGTGGCGTTGTATCGCCTCTCCGACGTAAATCGAGATGGACGTCTTGAGAAGATTCGCGCGATCGTCAAATTCAGTGGACCGCAAGGCGAGCACGGAGTGCACGGTCTTCGATTGGGTCCGGATGGGATGATCTATATTGTTGTCGGCAACCACACACAGGCCTTAGATGTTGATGAAGCCACTTCACCCCACCAACACGTTTACGAAGGGGACTTGGTGCGTCGGTTTGAGGATCCTGGAGGTCACGCCACTGGCATTAAAGCGCCCGGGGGTACGGTGATACGTACCGATACCGAAGGACAGACGATCGAGCGTGTCGCGGGTGGCCTGCGAAATCCCTACGACTTGACTTTTGATCGCTACGGGTCACTCTTCGTTCATGACTCGGACATGGAGTCCGACTTAGGCGCGCCTTGGTATGCGCCGACTCGCATGTTCCAAATCGTCGAAGGCGGTGAATATGGTTGGCGAAGCGGTTGGGCAAAGTGGCCCGAATACTACATCGACCGTCTACCGATGACATTGGGAACTGGCCGGGGATCACCGACAGGTGCCGTGACCTACGACCACTTCCAATTCCCCAAACGTCTTCACAATGCGATCTTCTTGGCCGACTGGTCGGAAGGGCGAATCATTGCGGTCAAGTTAAGCCGCGACGGCGGCGGATATAAGGCGACGAGCGAAGACTTTATTACCGGGCAGCCACTCAACATCACCGACTTGGATATCGGCCCCAAGGGTTCGATGTACTTCATCACCGGTGGTCGCGACACGGCAGGTGCCCTGTACAAGGTCACTTGGAAAGGACGCGTCCCCGAGTCGATGTCGAATATCGGCACGGGAATGACGGCTGTTGTTCGTCAGCCGCAACTCCATAGCGCCTGGTCGCGGCAAGCGATCGCCGAGGCCAAAGAGACGATCGGAGATGCGTGGGATCGGCAGTTGCAGGGCGTCGCCCGTAGCCAATCGAATTCTGACGAGTATCGTATCCGCGCCTTAGACATCATGCAGTGGTTTGGACCAGCACCGACTCCCTTGCTGGTCGACGAACTTGCCCATGACCCGGCGGACGAGATCCGAGCAAAGGCCGCATCGCTGTTGGGCTTCCATGGGTCAAAGGACGCGCGAAATCTCTTGATCGAGCTACTCAAAGACAAATCGGCATTGGTCCGACGCATGGCTTGCGAAGCCCTGGCCCGTTCTCGAACTAACGTTCCTTCCGAGTCACTGCTGGTCTCACTCGCCTCCGATGATCGTTGGGAAGCATGGGCCGCGCGACAACTGCTCTTGCAGCTTCCTCAGTCCCAATGGCGCAGTTTGGCCATGGAAACGAAGAATCACGACGTCTTTATTCAAGTCGCCCTGGCAATCTTGATCAAGGATACTTCGCCGGAAACGTCCGTCGAGTTGATTGACCGAGTCAGCACTTTCTTCGATGAGTTCATTGCCGATTCGGCCTTTGTCGACATGCTCCGTATCGTTCAGTTGGCGATTCATCGTGGGAATCTCTCGTCCGACAACCTCCCCGTATTCGCAGACCGAATCGCCGACGAGTACCCGACAAGCGGGAATTTCGCAATCAACCGCGAACTGGTACGGCTGATCGCCGGACTTAACAATCCACAGGCATTGGATCGAATGTTCGAACAACTCAATGCCAATAATGTGTCGGATCAAGAAAAGATCCATTTGGGCCTCCACATGACGTTCATCACAAGAGGGTTCAACAGCGACAGCCGTAAGCAGCTACTTGAGTTCCTACGGCGGGCGCGAGAACTAGATGGTGGTGGAAGTTACGCATTCTATATTGACAACGCCACCAAGCAGTTCGCGAAGACACTTGGAGCCGAAGACTCCCAGTATGTTCTCGACAACGCCAGTCGCTGGCCCAGCGCAGCATTGGGAGCGCTCTATTCGCTACCTGAAGACATCGACGCTGGAGTTCGCGCCAGTCTCATCCGGTTGGACGGTGAGATCAGCCGTGAAACCGAAGAACCGTATCGCTCGTTGAAAGTAGGAGTGATTGCTATTCTGGCGAGGTCGAAACAACCCGAATCAATGGCCTACCTTCGCGAAGTCTGGGATCGTGACCCGGAGCGCCGGCAAACCGTTGCCATGGGATTGTCGCAGCAACCGGCTGGCGAAAACTGGCCTCTACTGGTTCGCAGTCTCACTTTTGTCGAAGGCGATGCGGCGGCCGAAGTCGTGCAGCAACTTCTCACTGTGCCAAAAGCACCGGCCGAACCGGAGTACATTCGCGCGGCACTGATTGTCGCTGACAAGCTACGCAAGAATGGTGCTAGCGATGCACTCGAACTCATTGAATATTGGACGGGTGAAAAACCCGAGGGGCCGTTCAACAGCTTGGAAGATGAACTTGTCGCATGGCAAGCGTGGTTCGTTGCGCGGCATCCCGATCTACCCGCGGCACGAGCGCCTCAAGAAACCCCGACCAACAAATGGGTGATGGCCGAACTGCTTCGGGATATCAGCAGCAAGAAGCAGCAGGAACGAGTCTCCATCACCAATGGAGCCGTAGTCTTCCGCGAAGCGCAATGCGCGAAATGTCATCGACTGGGTGGAGAAGGAACGGCGCAGGGCCCCGACCTGACGAATCTTCACAAACGACTCATGCGAAAAGAAGTAATGGAATCCATCTTGTTCCCCAACCAGACCATTTCAAATCAATACGCTGCAAGTGTTGTGGTCGATACCGACGGCAAGACCTACACCGGTCTGCTCTCGGACATCGGGGACGAGTATGTAATCTCGACGGCGAAGGCCGAGAAAATCACGATACCCAAGAACATCGTCGACCAAATCACTATCAGCCCTACCTCCGTCATGCCGTCCGGATTGCTCAACGAGCTGTCCGTGGACCAGATCGCCGACCTGTTCGCCTACATGGGGATGTTGGGCAGCAAGACCAATGTCGCCCGTACCCCAACCGTGCGAAAAGCAAGGTAAGCAGAACGTCCTAAACCGATTTGGTGTCACAGCGACGGAGTCCGGTCGGACCGTAGAATCCGCGTGTAAAGTGAATTACACGATATCAATCTGTTCAACGTCGGTCCAAGTGCGGCTAAACCGAGTGCTCTTTGCCGTTCGCAGAATGTCGAGGTTCTCGCGATCCATCACCAGTAGGATGCGGTGAAGGAGGTTCGAACCAACAAGGACGCAGAGCGTCTTACCTTCGGCGAATCGCCATTTTTCCCAGCGGTCCAGTCTGGGGTACTCGCCGAGAATTCGAGCGATTGTCGGATCGACTTTTCGTAGTACCTTCAGGTTTCGGCACGTCGGGCAGGTCTGGTGATAAAGCTGGCTGATTCGGACACCCTGCTGGCAGATGCTGCACAACGCAATCGCCGAGTGATGCACTTGTTCGGCTGTCGCCGCACAGATCTCAAAAAAATCGTGTTGGGCAGTGAGTTGCGTATCAGGACACGTCTTCATGTGGCTCAGCAACAACCGTCGACCCGTGTCGAAACAGACCGAGATCGCTTCGGTGGCAGTCAGATGGCCCTCGTCATCGACCGACAGCTGGTACGACTCGATTCCCGTTTCGGGGCACTTGTACGGTGGTGGCCTCAGCAATTTTGACCCTAACAGTGACGTCCAACCTGCGAACGGAACTTCGACGGATTGGCCATCCACGGAGATCGTTACCTTGCCGATGGCGTATTTACACCACACCATACTAGCGGAAAGAAAACCCGCTCGACCGGCTTCACGTTTCGCTGATTCGATCCAACGAAAGGCAACATCGTCGATCGTTCCCCACTCTCGTTGACATTCGTGTGGAACGACATCGTCTAAATGAAGTCCGGCGACCAAGTGACCATCGACCGGCTTACTGTCTGGCAGGAAGTGCAAACAGGTAAGCTCACTATTGTCGAAGAATGTAAGGCGCAGCAGCGGCCGATCATCGATCGTACAACCAGCCAAATACTTGCGACCGTTCTCGACTTCGTAAGCCGACAATATCGCTTCGGAGACCTCCGTCACACGACTGGGTTGCTCGACTGGGCAGAGATGCAAGACCCGCCGCTCGTCCTCCAGGGCTGTTAACATCCGCTGAACCAACTCGCCGTCAGCATCCAATGACTGCGCGGAGGTGGCTTCATTGCCTTGGCCGATTCCGCGAAATTCTCCAACCAAATCTGAAACCTCCCAGCGGACGGCCAGCTGTTCATTGAGAACGAGCCGCCAAGAGCCTGGAGCAAGTTCCTCAGCGCCTATCTCCAGAGCAGTGCACAGCTGCCAGATGAAATCCTGCCAGCTCGTCGATGGTTCGAACGGTGGTTCGAACGATGGTTGGGAAGGGACCGTTTCGGACAATGTCTACTCACTTCCGACGCAGAATAAAAACGATATCCTCAGCGTACTCATCCAATTCGACATCTTCCTCGATATCATACGCGAAGTCATGGACGGCATGAATCGCAAAAGACCCCTCATCGCGGATCAGTTTCTGGAATTGGGGCACGGTATAGGTACGAAACTCAATCTCATTGTATAACTGCCAGTGACCGCTGGGCGTGAAAATATCGTACGTCATGCCGAATAACTCTCGCCGCCGCTTCATATCGCGGTCCAGAGTCCAAAGTCGAGAATTGACTTGCAAATGGCCTCGACGGGCGACCCATGACTCCTCGTCGACCGGTTCGGTTTTCGTTGGCGTGAGGTGCAAGCCCAGGACATAAACTCCGCCCTTACGAATTGCTTGTCCCATGCAGCGAATATGTTCGGATGCTTGACGCGTCGTCGTCAAATGACGGAAGCTGTTGATCATGTTGAAGGCCACATCAACTTTTTTCGGCAAGCGGAAGTCGGTCATGTCGCCAACAAAGGCCGATTCTGGCAGTCCGTATTTCCGCAAACGCTGGTTGCAGAATCCGATCGCTTTCGCATTCAAATCCAACCCCAGAACATCCAGCTTCAAGCGGCCCAATCGAAAAAGCAATCGACCTGTGCCACAGGCCGGTTCGAACACACGCATCGTCCGACCGCTTGTATATCGGTCAAAGACGTCAAGAAGAAAGTCAAACTCCGCTTTCCAGTCCGAACCAAAAACTAAGTCATAATACTTCGGGTAATCGTAGAGACTGCCAGGTAGTATCTGTGGCATTTTTGTGGGTGATCAGTTGTCAGTGGTTAAGAGTCGGTAATAGCGATAACGATGGTCTCAGTCTTTGGACTTAACAACTATCCCCATCTCACGCATCAACATTTTCATATCACTCCAAGTCTTCGTTTTTTCTTCGGGACGGCGGAGCAAGTAGGCGGGATGGTAAGTGACCATTACCGAGGCGTTTTCGTACGAGTGGAATTGTTGCCGTAGCCTTCCTACTGGTAGGTTGGATTGGAGCAGTGTTTGGGCGGCGCAGCCTCCGAGGCAACAGATGAACTCCGGTTGGAGGATCGCAAGCTGGCGAGCGAAAAACGGACGGCAATTATCAACTTCTGTCTCAGTCGGCGTTCGATTGCCTGGTGGTCGGCATTTGACGACATTCAGGATATAGACGTCCTCACGCCGTAAACCCATGGCCGAGATGATCTTGTTCAGTAGCTTACCTGCAGCACCAACGAACGGCTCGCCTAAACGGTCCTCGTCCGCCCCAGGTCCTTCCCCAAAGAAACAGAGTCGCGGACGGGGGTTGCCGACACCGAATACCGTTCGACTGCGGTTTCGCACCAATTCGGGACAGAGTGTGCACTGACAGACCTCTTCGTTGAGCGCTCGTAGTGCGTCGGAATTGTCCCCGTTCGCCGTCTCTAAGGGGGCATTCTCCTCGATCGTCTCGCTGACGGGCGGGCGAGGGAAAGATAGCACGCCGGCACGGTGCAGGCTCTGCAACCGCTGAAGGACCTGTGTACGCACGTGATTATCTGGTGTTGGCATGCCAATTTGCCGCCTTGACGGAGTCAGGCAGTCATGGGTTTATGACCAAGTCGTAGGGTGACTTGAGGAGAAACAGGGTCATCAATTATCATAGTTTGCATGGCAGTTCCACAAGTAGTCATCGTCGGCCGTCCGAATGTCGGCAAATCGAGCATATTCAATTGGTTGGCAGGACGTCGTTTAGCCGTTGTTGACGACATGGCCGGTGTCACCCGCGATCGAAATATGCACCTTATCGAGCACCAAGATCGGTTCTTCGAGCTGATTGACACCGGGGGGATCGGTATTGACGACGCCGATGGCCTGACCCGTGAAATCGAGGAGCAGATCGCGGTGGCGATTGATGAGGCCGACGTGATCCTGTTCACCGTCGATTCTCGAACGGGAATCACACCCCTGGACGAGGAAGTTGCCAAACGTCTGCGTTACGTCGACAAGCCGATCATCTGCACCGCAAACAAGACCGATGACCCAAAATATGACTCGCAGGCGGACGAGTTCTACAAGTTGGGTCGAGGCAAGCTGATTCGAGTCAGCGCCAAGGCGAAACGCAACAGAGAGATGTTACTGGACTTGGTGGTGGAGCGCCTTCCCGAGCCAGATGTCGATGTGGAGGAACCGGCGGAAGCGGACATGAAGGTGGCGATTGTTGGCCGTCGAAATGTTGGCAAGAGCACGTTCGTGAATACGCTGATCCGCGCCGATCGGATGATTGTCAGTGAGGTTCCCGGAACAACTCGCGATAGCGTCGATGTCAGGTACGAATTGGACGGGCGAGCGTTTGTTGCAATCGACACTCCTGGCTTTCGAAAGTCGAAAAGACAGAGCGACATCGAGTACTACGGGACTCATCGGGGTCAGCGCAGTATACGCCGCGCTGACGTCGTGTTCATGTTCTTCGACGCCGCACAACGCATCAGCAAAGTTGACAAACAGCTCTGCAAGTACATCGCGGACGAATTTAAGCCGTGCATCTTCGTAGTGAATAAGTGGGATCAGTTGGCAGGAAAAATGCCGACCGATCGCTGGGTGAGATACCTTCGCGACACGTTTCAGACGATGTGGCATGTTCCGATCGCGTTCATCACCGGGCAGACCGGTAAGAACATGAAGGCGCTGTTGAATCATGGGCAGATGTTGTTCAGACAGTCTTGCGATCGCGTGTCGACGGGCAAGTTGAATCGGTTAGTTCAAAAAGCGATTGATCACCATCCACCGCCGATGCGACGTCACCATCGTCCTAAAATCTACTATGCGACCCAAGTCAGCGTACAACCGCCGACGATCGTCTTGATGTGCAACGACCCCAAGGGATTCTCGCACGCCTATCGACGTTACCTGCTGGGAGTGTTTCGTGATCAGCTCTCGTTTGGCGAAGTCCCGATGAAGCTCTACCTACAACGACGGCGAAGTAACGACGAACGCAACGACCTAGGTGCAAGCGACGATTGACCATTTCCCTAAGGTCCACTGCCTGATTTCATTGATGTGGTGTTCGGCAATCAGCGTGGCCTAGTGTGACCCTATTAATTCGGCTATATTTGCCCCTGCACGCATGGTCCCGGAGGGTAAGCGAATTGGCTAGCGGGTTGATTCGAAATCAACTGCCCCGCAAGGGGTTGCGGGTTCGAGTCCCGTGCCCTCCGCTTGAAAAGAAACATGGCTCGTAAACTGTGAATTAACAACCAGTTGCGAGCCTTTGTTTTTTCGAACCTCCCTACTTGTCCCGGAATTGTCCCGGATGGCGGAATCCACCTCACCAGTCCCGAATGCGGCCGTTCCCACCACTTCGCTCTTGGCGATTGGGCACGCCAACATCCATGCCGCCAAGCAGCAGACCCCTGTCGTCACGTTTAACATCTCAGCACTTATCTTTCTCCGCCATCGGTCGGTCGGTTCCGAAGGGAACCTCGTTAATGAAACGCTGTGAGTCAGCGTCGGAAAGTCGGTAGTAAACACTGGCCATCGAGGTATCCGAACGATGGCCGAGCCAGGTGTCGATGACACGCTGCGGAATCCCAGCATTAACGCAAATCGTCTCGAACGAATGCCGCAAGGAATGAACCGTAAAGCCACCATCGCGGCCCACCGGGATATCCAATCGCGTCAATAGCTTCTGCAAGTCCTCGTTCAAGTGCTTCGTGCTAATGTGGTGATCGCCGTCGGGATACTTTGGACTGGCTGCCGTGGTAAAGAACCAGATCCGACTGCTCGCTGGCATCCTTTTAAGGTACGGGAGCAATCGACGGTGGATCGGTACTTTGCGAGAGTGGCCTGTCTTGGTTTCCCCTCCTTCGCGTGAGACCACATGAATCCAGTTGCCTGCCAAGTCGACGTCTTCCGGCTTGAGACGCTGCAACTCGCCGGATCGCATTCCTGTAAACGCGAGCGTTGCGAACTGCACCAACCTCGCGGTGCGTGCTGTTTCCAATAAGCCATCGATCTGTTGCAACGATGGGCCGCCTTTCGATCGTGTGAGAGGCTTTTGGAACGTCATCTCCTCCATCGGATTGTGAACCAAGAGTCGCCGTTGCCTACACCACTTAAGAAAACTCTTTAGCAGCACGGCTTCATTGCGCATCGATTTCGGCGCGAGCACCTTCTTGCCCTCTGCTCGGTGAAACCATGTTCACCAAGGGGCAGGTCCTCACTCCAATGGGTAGCTCGAGACTCAAGTCTTGGGTACTGCCGATTTTGTGCTCTTGATGATGCGGGCGCCTCCCCTTCGACTACGCTGTCGAAATTAAAGCGGCGCTATCGGCTGAGTGTGGCGGAAATCGGCGTCCAGGTT
>LWDU01041839.1_pt1 | contig 10112 bp, 5 predicted proteins | sample 727161 | NCBI WGS metagenome assembly LWDU01 (sample SAMN04566230, study PRJNA314399) | hydrothermal vent metagenome | isolation source: deep sea hydrothermal plume seawater | place: Mexico: Gulf of California, Guaymas Basin | collected 2004-07-11 | reverse complement strand
ACATTATTTTAGCCAACAACAGCTACCTTGAAGTTACCGGTACTGCCATCGCCCAAAACAAGGCCCGAGAAACCCTGATTCTTTCCTCACTCGTGGCCAGCGCGGGTATTTTACTGCTGATTTATTTAGCGCTAGGCAGTACCCGCCTGACTTTACTCACCTTAGCCAATATTCCTTTTTCACTGGTGGGCGGTGTGGTGGCGGTATTGATCACCGGCGCGACCTTATCGATCGGTTCGGTCGTTGGGTTTATTACCCTATTTGGCATTACCGTTAGAAACAGTATTATGCTGGTTTCTCACTACCAACAATTAGTACAACAAGAAAATCATCAGTGGAATTTTGACACGGTATTATTAGGTGCGCAGCAGCGCCTGCCGTCAATTTTAATGACCGCTTTAGTGACTATTTTAGCGATGTTACCGTTAGCCATTAACAGCGATAATGCCGGNCTCTTTACGGTTATTCTCTACATAATCTATCTGCTAAAAAAGTCACCGGATGAAGTGCTTTTCTGTTCGCCAACACGGTAGCCTGCAAACGACAACTGCACCCTGCTGCGATTAAAACGGTTTCTTTTTGAAGGCCTGTTAATGCAGGCAAAAAACTGGTTTTCGCGACCTTTTCTGAGAACTCAGGGTTTTCATAACCCAATTGCCCTGCCATACCGCAGCACCCTGTTTTTAAGTGTTTAAACTGCACCCCCGGCAAAGCTTCAAATAACGTTTTAGCTGAATCTAATCCTACCAGTGCTGTTTGGTGACAATGGGTGTGAATGGCCACCGTGACCGGCTCTTTTTTTAGCGTTGTTTTAAACACATTACCCAGAGCGCTGTTAGCCAAAACTTTTTTGGCTAAAAATTCTTCTAACAAAAATGCGCGGCTCTTTATTTGTACCGCCTCTTCTTTATCTTCACGCTTAACTAAATCCACAACTTCATCGCGTAAGACTAACAATTCTGAAGGCTCAAGCCCGACAATTAAAAAGTCTCTGGGGTAAGCCTTTATTTGGCGCAACAACTGCTGGCAGGCCACTTTTGCTTCTGCCAACAACCCTTGACTGATTAATTGCCGAGGGGACGTTTTCATTAAAACCGAATGTACTGTCAACGATGCTGCTTTTAATACCGTTACTGCATCGTGGGCTATCTGAGGGCTTTGGACTTGGGTAAAGATATCAACCAATAAAATAACATTTTGCTCGCCGGTCCGTACCTTGACCGCTTTTTCTACCCCTTTTGTAAAAGGCACTACAGCAAAGGACGGTAATTGGCGCTGTGGTGACACACCGGCTATGTACTTAAAAAAAATAGAGTCTTGAATCTTATTGGCCATCATTGGAAAAGTAGAACCCCACCGTAAATAGCGAGGGTAAAAACGCACTAGCCGGTCTTTAAAAGATAAGCCATGCGCCAAGCGACGTTGGTATAAATATTCAGCTTTTAGCCGCGCCATATCGACACTGGCAGGGCACTCAGATTGACAAGCCTTACACGACAGACAAAAATCCATCGATTTGACTAAGGCAGAATTTAACAATTCTTGTTTAAAATCACGCCCTGAGCGCAGTAAAAAACGCAGCAGGTTTGAGCGGCCCCGGGTGTTATAAAGCTCTTCCCCTGTCGCGTGGTAGGAGGGGCAAAGCGTCCCATCACCGGCGCTTTTGCGGCAAACCGCTGCGCCATTGCATTTTTCTACCACGGCCGGCAACCCTAAGTAACCAGACCAATCAAAGCCGGTTTCACCCTGCCATTGCGGATCAGACTTTGCAACCCGAAGCGGTTGATCAATCGGCTCTGTCGTTAAAATTTTACCGGGATTAAAAATAGACTCCGGGTCAAAGGCTTTTTTAATTTCTAAATGGGCATTATAAATTTCGGCCCCGACCATTTTTTCTAAGAAAGGCCCTCTAAGGCGGCCATCGCCGTGTTCCCCTGACAAGGATCCATTAAAGCTTTTGACTAAATCAGCGATTTGTTCAGCCAATGCCGTAAACAACAGCCGGTCTTCAGCTTTGGCTAAATCCAATTCGGGACGCAAATGCAATAACCCCACCGAAGCATGGCCGTAGTAGACACAATTGATCTTCTCGCGCGCCATAATGGCGCTAATCGCTTTCGTATAGCTCAATAAATCACTGGGTGCAACAGCGCTATCTTCTATCACGGCAACCGGTTTTTGCATATTTTTAACCCCCATCAACAAACCTAAGCCCGCTTTTCGAATGGCCCAGACTTTAGCAGCATCAGCCGTTGAAATAACAGGGTAGGCATAGCCTAATTGCCGTTGTTTAAGATCAACTGTTAATTTTTTAAAACACGCTGTAATTTTAGAATCTGAATCACCAAAAAACTCAACTGCCAACACCGCCTCTGGCACGCCCTCAATCCATTGCCGATTGCGCCGATGCGCAATATGATTTTCGGTTAACGCTAACAGCCTTTTATCCATCAACTCAATTGCTGCCGGCTGATGCTTTAAAATGATAGGGGTTGCCACCATCGCTTGTTCGAGCGATGAAAAATGGATACAGCTAAGTCCTTTAGCTTTGGGAATTTCAACCAGCTTAAGCGTTGCTGACAAGGTAAAGGCCAGAGTGCCTTCGGTACCGCAAAGGAAAGGGGCTAAATTAAACCGCGGACCGCTCTTAACCCAGGGTTGGCCTTTCGCTAAAACATCTAACGGATAACCGGTATTACGGCGAATAATTTCAGGCTTGGGGTAACGTTTTAAAATTAGGGTTCGGTGTTGATTGATAACACCCATAACGGTTCGATAAATTTCCCCCTCGAGTGTTTTCAGCCGACATTTGTTGCTTAATTCATCATTGGTCAACGGACCAAATTCAACCACACTACCATCGCTGAGTAACGCCTCGATGGCAACCACATGCTCCCTTGTTGTGCCGTAAATAATCGAATGACTGCCAGCGGCATTGTTACCGATCATCCCGCCGATCATACACCGATTAGAGGTTGAAATTTCAGGGGCAAATTTAAGATTAAGCGGTTTTAAAACCAAGTCTAAATCACTATGAATGACACCCGGTTGCACCTTAATGGTATGGCCTTGGGGTTCGCCTAAAATACCGGTCAAAAACCCTGAAACATCAACGACTTGACCTCCCCCAACACATTGCCCGGCGATACTGGTTCCGGCTGCTCGAAAGATCAACGGCGTTTTATTTTTTCTCGCCGCTGTGACTAAGGCAATACATTCTTTGGTGTTTTTAGGAAAAGCAATTGATTCAGGAAGTTCTTCATAAACCGAGGCATCGGTTGCATACAGCCTTCGTGTCGCAAGATCGTTTTTAACTAACACACTCAATTTATGCCGCCTGCCAACTTTCCATTAGCGCTATACACGAAGCGTTTAATGCCACCGCTCTTGATTCTGTGGCAGACTCGGTATAACAACGCAGTTCCGGCGCATTACCCGAGGGGCGAAAATGAACAATATCGCCGGATTCAAAAGTTAACCGTACTCCGTCGGTCGTATTAAGTGCTACAGGAACGCCTGCTAACGCACCCAGTAATTGTTCAGCCCTCTCTAGGCTGTCTTCCAACGGTAAGGTTAAAAAAGGGCTTAAAATTTGTGCGCTGCGTTCTATGGGGAAATCTTTTAACCGATTGCTGATGGTATAGCGCTCCGGTAAGGTTCTAAGTAGCGCGCTAATGGTCAGATCTCGCTCTTTAGCCAGCATTAAAATCGCTAGCGGCACAATGGCTGCATCGCGCGTTGGAAGGGGCGCTAACCGACGCCCACCCTTAACGATTTCAGAGCCCACTAAAACACCGCCATTGGCTTCATAACCGATAACGCTCTCATAGTTAGCCTCAGCCTCGACCATTCCGGCGATAACAAAGGGCGAGCCAATCTGTGTGCGTTGCGTGTAGTGAAACCATTTCGATAACTCTAACGCCGAATTACAATTAACCGGCGTGATGACCGCATCGGCTGCAAGATATTGTGCACATAAGATCCCGGCCACATCGCCTCTAAGCCAAACCCCTTTTTCATCACTGATTAACGGCCGATCGCCATCGCCATCAGTGGAAATAATACAATCAAACCTATGTTCATTGGACCACTGGGCGGCCAATGCAACATCTTCTGGACGAATCGCTTCGGTATCCACCGAGATAAAGGCATCACTTCGGCCAAGGCGCATAACCCTAGCCCCCAGACCGGTTAAAATTTCATACAGGCATTCTCGTGAAACCGAAGAATGTTCATACAAACCAATAGACAAATCCGTAAGGACTTTAGGCGGGAAAAAATCAATATAACGCTGAATATAGCGCTGATTTGCTGCGCTATTCACTGCCGGTAAATCAGCTAACACCGGTAAAACTCCAGCTGGGGTGAATTTGTCTTCTGAATAAATGACAACCTGATTTCTAATCCCGGCCTCACCTTCTTTTAGGATCTCGCCGATAGCGGTATTAAACTTAATACCATTCCTGTCTTCAGGGATATGACTACCGGTCACCATCATCGTCGCTATACCGTGCTCTAACCCAAAAAGCGCAATCGAAGGCGAGGGAATGGTGCCTAAATTCACCGGCATATAACCTTTATCAACAATAGCCTGTGCCAATACCTTCATCATACGGTCGGTACTGGAACGAAGATCGCCGGCGATAGCGATGGTATCGCCTTTGGTTAGTTGCTGATTGTCTTGTAAATACTGAATAAAGCCGGCTGCATAAACCCAACACACTTCATCGGTCATATCGACAACGGGGCCCCTAACACCGCTGGTGCCAAAATGAACGCCGCTTTGCGCCATAAGCACTGCAATACCCATCGTTTTATTGACCACACACACTCCTGACTTAATCCCACTTAACTGAACCATTTCGATGACCTTTTTAGCTTACTCGCTATAAAGTAAGATAGTCTATTTAAGGAGTTTTTACACCGCGACCAATGCCATAATAAGTAATCCCTAAGCGCTCCATTAATACCGGATCGTATAAATTTCGACCGTCAAAGATCACCGGTTGCTTAAGCTCGGCCTTGATAACATCAAAATTCGGGGTCCAAAAAGTATTCCATTCAGTCATTACCGCTAAAGCATCTGCCTCTTTAAGACAGCCTTCCTGATTTTCACAAAAGACTAAATTTGTACGCTCGCCAAAGTAGGCCTTAGCTTTTGCCATAGCGGCAGGGTCATACACACGAACCGTACAGCCTTGATCAAGCAACAAACTAACTAAAAAAATGGCTGGGCTATTTTTAATCCCTTCCGAATTAGGTTTATAAGACAGCCCCCAAACCGCAAAGGTACGCCCTTTTAAGTTCATATTAAAATGACGCCAGGCTTTTCTGAAAACAACTTCTCGTTGACTACTATTAATATCCAGTACCGCTTCTAATAACCGCCCTTCACAGCCTGCCTCTTGAACCGTTCTGGAAAAAGCCTCAACATCATCGGCAAAATTTGGCCCCCCAAAGCCCGCACCGGGGTAGAGGTATTCATAACCAATACGAGAATCTGACCCTAAACCCAAACGTACTTCTTCCACATCGGCGCCAAAGTATTCGGCCACTTCAGCGACCTCGTTCATAAAACTAATACGTGTGGCCAGCATAGCATTGACACTGTATTTTGTGAGTTCAGCTGAGCGTGGCGACATCACCATCACCACATTGCGTTGCCGGTTAAAAGGGCTGTATAAATCACGCAATTGGGCAATCGCCAGTTGATCCGTACTGCCTAAAATAATCCGGTCGGGGCGGGTAAAATCCGCTATTAACCGGCCTTCCACCCGAAAATCAGGCTCCACCACTAAAGCACACTGGTAGGCGACCTTTCTTTTCGTTAATTGAGAAAAAACTTGCGCTTGTAGCTGTTCTGAACACCCTATAGGAAATAGTGAACGGTTAACCAAGACCTTGTCGCTGGTCATACCGCGGCCTAAAACACCCGCTATTTTTTCCGCTAAAGGGAGTTCATTGGCACTTAATTGTAAATATTGAAAGTAACCTTGTGATACTCCTTTTTCAATATCTGCGCTAACCACTAATCGCCCTGCTTTAATATTTAAATTAATTAAGGCTAATAATTCCGGTTCCGCAGCGATCCAAGGATAATGACTCAGCAGATCTCCCTGCGAGTGATCGTAACCATCACCAATGAGTAATACTTGATTGCCATTAACAGCTAAACAGGCGGCAGTAACAAAAGCTGAAAGACTTTGCCCATAAACCGTACATTCAAAAACCATACACTCGTTATTTGCTTATTAATTGATTGGCGATCAGGTTAGCACAGTTGTTGAGTTATTCTTATATAAAAACGCACTGAAAATAACAAACAAATAACTACTGTTATGCCCTAAGAGATAGGATTCAGCGAGCATAATAATCATACATAAAGCCAGCAAGCCATTCGGGCCCAACACACCAAACTGGACGGCTTCTAAAGCATACATATTATGGGGCTTTAAGGGTAACAGAAAGAACACTCAGAATTACCTACGACTCACCGAGGACTACCAGCCCTCACATTCGATCGCCATGACTGACAGCGTCAAATGTCGCATTACTCGCTCAGTGTTTACACCGTAAATTTGGAACGGATGCACCCGCTTCATTTTGTTTCAAAATCGATAGTATTTAACTGCCTGTGTAACGCGACTTATTCATAGAAAAGCTCTTTATTTTATTATAAGAATTTTCTACTTAAAATCCTCTTAGCTTTTAAGGAAATTACACGTGCGATGGCTCCTCCGATAAGAATAATGGGACCCATTTTTATGTTCTTATATTGAATCCTAAGACCTTTATCTTCTCAGCAAACAAGAACAAAAGGAGGTATAAAAAAAATAAAACCATAAAAGCAGTAAACATAATCCACTCTTGCACACCATATATCTCTCCTAACACACCAACTACAGAAAGAAAGCATGCTACGAATAAAATACCTAACACAACTGTTTTATCACTTAAGTTGTATTTATCTTTTATTTTATAGTGAATATGATTGCGATCTGGACTAAAAGGTGACTTATTATTTTTGATACGTAAACAAACAACAGACACAATATCTATTAATGGTATTGCATAAATCCACAACGCGGTTACTGGGTTAAAAATCAAATCTTCACCCTGAGATGACACAATTAGAATCCAAACAATACTAAAACCAATAAATAATGAACCCGCATCCCCCATAAATACTTTATGCTTAGTAGATAAATTAAAAAACAGAAAAGGGAATAAAACAAACAAATAAATTGAGCTAAGATAAACAATTCTATTAGATTCCGATATCGATGCTAAAACCAAAATAGAAGAAAAAATAATTATTCCCAAACCAGCGGCTAGGCCATCTAATCCATCTATCGCATTAAAAGAATTTGTACCTGCTAAAAATGCCAACACGGTAATAATTAAGGAAAAATTACCCAACACTAAATTTCCAGTATTGAGAATGTCTCCTAACAATCTCAATTCAATACCCATGACTGATACAGCGCATATAGCAAGAATCATTTGCGCAAATAATCTACTAATAATACTCAGATCATGTCTATCGTCCAATACGCCTAAAACTAACATCAAAAATGCAAATAATACCAAGCCATCATAACTGTATTCACCAGACATAAGTCCAACTGCAACGCCAAGAAACATCCCCAGACCACCAACTACAGCAACGTCACAAGCATGCAGTTTTCTAGAATTAGGTGAATCAACTAGCTTCAACTTACCCGCAAAAGGAACGGACACCTTTATGGCTACAATAACTAAAATCGGTATTAAAAGGCCCATCATCGCGTCAACAAACATCATCCATTCGTACATAATGTCTTATAAAGTTCCATATATTGCTCACCCATTCCCACACCTATAAAAAGCTTATTATACCGTTAAAACCAACCCGCCCCATTTTAGTGACGAGCGCCTTATTACGGTCTAATAATAACATTGATTCCTGTAAGGTTTTTAGATTAGAAATAAACACAAGCAAAACTATTTACCATCTAGATTTACAAAACATGTACCAAACTCAGTAACAATGAGTGGTTTCTTATACATAGAACCTTCCAATAACACGGCCACAAACAACAACCCCTCAACCGGAGAGGGCATGCACCCTTGTTAAAGACGTCAGTTTAAAGCCAAGCACAAACCCATGAAAGCCATTAGGCTGTGTTTTTAAAAACACTAAAGATCTTTTTCACTGTCATGCTGAACTCCTTTTTTTTCATTTTTTAGTCTACTTCAATCGTTCAAAAATATCAGTACCATATGGACACATAAGATTAATCAACTTACAATTGCAAAAAACTAAAAGCCTCTTCATTAAATCCTAGTTACCGTTATCCTTATGAGCAGTTCCTCACCACACATTGCTATATTACTTTGCACCTATAATGGCGAGAAGTTCTTAAAAGAACAACTGGATTCGATTATTACCCAAGATTACGATAACTTTAGCATTTGGGTCTCTGATGATGGCTCAAAAGATCAAACTATCTCTATTCTTAAGGATTACCAAGCTAACCTTAAAAATAACCGTTTTTCGATCATCTCAGGTCCTCAAGTTGGTTTTGCGCAGAATTTTCTTTCTCTTCTTTGTAACCCAGATATTGTCGCGGACTATTTTTCTTTTGCTGATCAAGATGACATCTGGGCACCTAACAAACTGTCTCGGGCAGTTAATCACCTTAAAATAGATCCGAGCCCTGTGCCTTTACTCTATTGTTCTCGAACCTACCTCATTGATGAAATCGGGAACCCTATTGGTTTATCCCCCCTTTTTAGAAAAAAACCCTCTTTTACCAATGCGCTCGTACAAAATATTGGCGGTGGCAATACCATGGTCTTGAATAAAGCCGCCATTTCTCTCTTGCGCTCTGTCGGTACAAAACCGATACCCAGTCATGACTCGTGGAGTTATATGCTAATCACCGGGGCCGGGGGCACTGTAATCTATGACTCAACGCCAACCACTTACTACCGGCAACACAGTAATAACATTGTCGGCTCTAATCACGGCCTCCAGCCATCATTGATACGAATAAAAGCACTTTTAGATGGGCAATTTAGCTCTTCGAATACAACAACCACCCAAATTTTACTTAAATTCAAACATTTACTAACGCCTGAAAACCACCGCACTCTCGAAGAATTTTCCAGAGCACGGAATCGTTGGCTCATCCCCAGAATATGGGGTGTATTAAAATCAGGCGTCTATCGACAAACCTTTACCGGAAACCTTGGGATCATAGTTGCGACCTTATTGAACAAACTCTAAAAAACAAGCCACTCAACCGAAGGCCTTCGAAAACCCTTGAAATGAAATTGAAGGATACACCGCTACACCCAACCAGTGCTCTGATTCAGACCTTAAAACTGAAAAAACAGCCGCTGCATTGAATTATCAATGTGTCCAACAGGCATTCTCCATGCGTAAGGTCCATGGAGAACGCAGCCTGAACTAAAACAAACCACCATCGAAATTGATACCGACGAGCTCAATCGGTGCAGACATCGGCATAGGAGGTGGTGGTGGTGGTGGTGCTGTTTCTGGTGGTGGTGGTGGTGCTGCTGGTNNNTACCACCGCCCATGTCACCGCCACCGCCGCCCATGTCCATGCCACCGCCCATGTCACCGCCACCGCCCATGTCCATACCACCGCCCATGTCACCGCCACCGCCCATGTCACCGCCGCCTGCTGGCGCTATCCAATTATCCTGAATATTAAAACCATCTAAGTTTTCAAAAAATCCCATGTCGTCACCTGCCTTGCCGGCCAACATCGATGACATTTGGCTATCATCCATTCCAGCAAGTGCAGTATTCGTATCATAACCGGCTAGGTTATCCAGGATATCCATTGCACCAGCGCCCATGTTGCCCATCATCGAGGCCGTACTCGCAGAATCCATGTCGGCCAGTTCAGCACCCATGTCCCAGCTATCCATGCCGTCCATGTAGGACATCCCAGCATCGCCCATGCCGCCAAACATCGAAGCCTGGTGCTCATCACCCATGCTGGCCATCTCAGCGCCCATGTCCCAGCTATCCATGCCGTCCATGTAGGACATCCCAGCATCGCCCATGCCGCCAAACATCGAAGCCTGGTGCTCATCAC
>LWDU01038207.1_pt1 | contig 10112 bp, 6 predicted proteins | sample 727161 | NCBI WGS metagenome assembly LWDU01 (sample SAMN04566230, study PRJNA314399) | hydrothermal vent metagenome | isolation source: deep sea hydrothermal plume seawater | place: Mexico: Gulf of California, Guaymas Basin | collected 2004-07-11 | reverse complement strand
GGGTCGCGCCGCTTGGCCGGGTCGGTGAAGCTCTCGGCAAAAATCATGTACGTCGGGTTGAAGCGGCCGGGGTCGGTGCCGCCGAAGAGGATGGCATTCTCCGACATCTCCGGGTAAATCGGCTGGCCGTCCGACTCGGTGAACGGCGGCGTGAACATGTCGTGCCCGTACCAAAAACCGAACAGATGCCCACGCTGCTCATTCTTGCCCCAGTGCGACAAAACCGACCACGCCGGCAGCAGCGCCATCACGATCAGGACGATCATCGGCGACAACGATCGGCCCCTATCGTTGCCGCGCGCATCGCGATGAACCAAAAACAACGCCGCAAGAAACACCACGAGGCAGAACGCAAACGCGCGTGTCCAGTGGTTGAGAAAAAACTGCGTGTCCGCCAACTCGGTGGACCAGGCAACCATCGCCATCGCGGCGGCCACGACCAGCCCGAGGCCAAGCGCAATCCGCGCCTGAAAATACCGCCGCGCAACGAGCGCACAAAACAACGTCACTCCAAACCCGATCCACATCGCAAGCACCACGTGCGATGCCGCGAAGAAGACCCGCGTCATGTCGCTCCCGTGCTTGTCTGTTGTCGGGTTGAGCAGGATCATCAGTAAACCGGCCAGACAAATGTAAATGGCGAACGAGCCGATCATCCAGCCGCGCTCGCGGTTTTTCATCTTCAACAGCAACGCAAACGGCAGGATCGCCAGCAGCATGAACACGCCAAACTCGTCCGCCGCACCCTCGACGTACATCTTCGCTTGGCCAAGGAACTGAAAAAAATCGGTCGTCGGGTTGGTCTGCTGATACTGGCCCCGGGTGAAGGCGTGCATGAAGCCAAGCCACGTCCTCGGGTAACCCCAGTTGAGCGGCGGATTGGTCATCGAGGCCAGCGGCATGAACAAATAAAACGCCGCGCCCCCCGCGTAGGCCAAGCTGCTCCAGATAATTTTCAGGCTTTCGCGAAGCTCGCGCACCGGGTTGAAGCCACCGCGCCCGGCGTCCTGTGTCAGCGTCACGAACCACAGCAACCCGGCGATGCCGATGAAGCTCACGCCGAGCATGTGAAAAATCACCTGCATCGGCGTGTTGCCGCTGAACAACTCGGTCGAACCGGTCGCCATCGCCACGAGCACTGCAAGGTAAACCAGCGCGTTGACGGTGAACAAATTTCGGCCCAGTCGAGGATGCGCAAACAGGATCACCGTCTCGATTCCCATCGCCGCGACGATCAGCGTTTGGTGGTTGCACAGGCAGATGCCGAACCAAAAAAACGTCCAGTACAAATACCGCATCCGCGCCGTGTCCTGCGTCCAGCGATACAGGCAGCACAGCACGCCCATCAGCGAGAGCACACTCAACGTGTACACCTCCACTATCACCGCTTGGCTCCACATGAACCCACTGAAGCCGAGCATCAGTCCCGCCACACAGCCGCCCACCAGCGTGATGCGCTTGGCCAAGCGCTCGTCGAGAGCCAAGCTGCATCTGGTTTTCGGGAGAAGCGGTTTTGGGTTGGATCCATATTGATTGTCACCCGGTTGACTGTCTTGCATCAAAAAGGCAATCAAAACGAAAGGGCCAATGCACGGAACCAAACCAAGCAGCAGCCATAAACCGCTGCGCCCGGTGTCATGAAGCCGCCGCACCAACACAGCGAAACCTGGGATTAGGACGGCCAGTATGTAGACACCACTCAAAAGGCCGATGCCGTTATCCATACTGAAGGTACCGATCTGACCGTCGATTAAGGAAAGAAGAACGTAGACGATTGTGTTGAACAGGAAAAAGTACCAGTACTCCTTCCGTCTGGATCTCCCGTTGAATATTGAATATGTTTGCAGAACCTTGAGATACCAGTTTGTACTTTCCGCCTTTGTGCTTTCCTCTTTATCCATCTCCATGCCCTCAATGATTCGCGCCGAGGCGCGGCACGTCAGCAGCGCCAGCAGGCCGCTCGACACCGCCGCCGCGAACGCCGACGAGAGCGCCACCCGAAACGCGATATTCGAGATCGGCACCAGCTTCGTGAACAGCCACGTGTAAAGCGTCCAGACCGGGTAGCCGGGCGGATGCGGCACGCCGGCGTACATCGAGCCGACCGCCAGTTCGCCGCAATCCTCCAGCGACAAGTCCGGCGAGATCGTCAGGCAATAGCCGAGCAGCGTCACCAGCGTCGTGATGCCGAACGCCAGCCAATCCACCGGCCGAAAAAACGACTCGCCGGCGGCAAGCGCCTTGTCCGTCTTCAGCCAAGCCGGCATCGGGTCAGACGAAACCGGCACGGCGACAACCGGCTTGGGACGCTGTTGGCGTTGCACTCGTTCTTTCTTGTTTTGTCCCATCAGAAATGCGCCGCAGCGCGAAGACCGCCAAGCTAACACCCTGCCACGCCGAAAATCCACCTCAGAATCCGCTTGCACGCCATTGCCTGTTGCCACCCGGACCTGATTCGCGGCACACTCTCCGCCGATGGTGCTGCCACACAAAATCGCAACTCTGCTTTATTGCTTCGACGCCGACGGCCGATTGCTGCTGCTCGAGCGCACGCAGGAGCCCAATCTCGGCAAATGGAGCCCGCCCGGCGGCAAGGTGCACACCGACCGCGGCGAGTCGCCGTACGCCTGCGCCTGCCGCGAGGCCAACGAGGAAATGGAACTCACCCTCAAGCCAAGCGAACTCCACCTCACCGGCCTTGTCAGCGAAGACGGCTATGAGGGCAGCACGCACTGGTACATTTTTTTGTTCGAAGTTTTGCCGCGCTTGGCCAAGCTGCCGCCGCCCTGTCGCGAAGGCCGGTTTGGTTTTTTTGACAACACCGAAATCGCCAAGCTCGATGTGCCAAGCACCGACCGCGAGAAACTTTGGCCGCTGTTCCAGCAGCATCGCGGTGGTTTTTTCTCCGGGCACTGCCGTTGCCTGGAGGGCGACGCCTTCGAGTGGACAACCGAGGAATCGTGCCATGACTGACGAGCCAATCATCGACCTCAGCAGCGACGACTATTTTATGGGCGAAGCCCTGCGCCAAGCGATGCGCGCTTGGGAAGCCGAGGAAGTGCCGATCGGCGCAGTGATCGTCCACAAAGGCCGCATCATCGCCCGGGCATTCAACCAAGTGGAACTGCTAAAAGACGCCACGGCTCACGCCGAAATGCTCGCGCTCACCGCCGCCGAAGAAGCGATCGGTAATTGGCGACTCACCGGCTGTACGCTTTACGCCACAAAAGAACCGTGCCCAATGTGCGCCGGGGCAGTCGTTCATTGCCGACTCGACCGCGTGGTGTTCGGCGCGCCCGACCCCAAAGGCGGAGCCGCCGGTGGTGCGATGAATCTGCTGCAACACGAAGGGCTCAACCACCATTGCACCATCACCGCCGGTGTCGGCGAGCAGCAATGCGCCACCGTCCTGCGCGAGTTCTTCGCCGAGCAGCGCGCCAAAAAAGCCGCCGCGAGAAACTAGTGCAAAAGGTGGAAGGATGATGGTCGAAGGCGGAATCATACTCCGCTTGGCCAAGCGCTTGGTTTCTCCGCGGACTCAATATGCTCGACTCAATTAACGGCTGGCTGGCTTAAACCCTGACATCGTTTTCCGCGGTCAACTCGCCTCCGGCATTCCCGGTGTTGACAACACCCTTCGCCTCCACAAGCATCAGTTTGCACTCCTCCTGGGCGACCGGCCGGTGTTCGACGCCCCTAGGCACGACAAACATTTCCCCGGATTTCAGCCGGACTGTTCCGTCCCTAAACTCGATGTCCAACGCACCGCTGACAACGAGGAACGCCTCATCGGTGTCAGCATGGGAATGCCACACGAACTCCCCCTGAACTTTCACCAGCTTGAACTGGGTATCGTTCATCTCGGCAACGACCCGGGGCGACCAATGTTCGCTAAAACGGGAAAACTTCTCATCAAGATTCAACGCCTCGTAATTCATTTCCCTTCGGCTTTCAATTCCTCGCCCGTCTTGCCGCCGAGTTTGCGGAGGAGGTCGGCGAGTCCATTATGTTCCCTCATGTAGGCCAAGTCGAGCGGGGTAAAGCCGCCGCCCTTCATCCTTGCGTTCACGTCCGCGCCATTGGCGATGAGCCACTCGACGGCCAGCGCGTGCCCTTGATCCACCGCTTGATGCAACGGGATCCAGCCGCGCACATCCCTCGCGTTGGCATCGGCACCGTGGGCAAGAAGCAGTTCGATCACCTCGGCGTGCCCTCGGAAAGACGCCGCATGCAAAGGAGTGTTACCCGACCTGGTCTGCGTGTTCGCATCCACACCCGCATCCAGGTGTCGTCTCACCGCTTTGATGTTTCCGTCAAAGGCGGCCTCGTGAATCAACATCGCGGTTGTCGTCCCACATCCGGCCAGCAGCACCGCGGCGGCGATTGAAACAAGCAGTGATTTCATAATCCAGAAATCGTCATGCCAGCCGGGGCTTTTTTCAACTGTTTTTTTACCATGCCGAAACCTCCCTCGTCGGTCGAAGCGCAGCCGCTTGGGAAGCGATAAATTTGGCCTGCGGATCTCCTAATCGATGAGCGAATCGTACACAGCCTCGCGGAACTGTACCAGCGACTCGTTGTTGAACGGATGGCGGCGCGTCATGAAAACGGTGTATAGTCTGTTCTCCGGGTCGATCCAGAAATGGGTGGTGTGGTAGCCGCCCCAGCCGTAAATGCCGTTGGGGGAGTTCACGCCCTCCGTCTTTGTGTCCAGCAGCACGTAAAAACCAAGGCCAAAACCGTAGCCGTTTTTCCGGTCGCCGTAGCCGGGGATGCCCTCGAGTTGGTCGCCCAGCATGAGGTCGAGCGTCGCCGGTTTGATGACCTGTTTGCCGTCGGGCGCCTTGCCGCGATCGACGAGCATCTGGCAAAACCGCGCATAGTCGCCGAGCGTCGAGACCAGCCCCTCGCCCCCGAGATGCAGCGCGCTGTCCGCCTCATAAGGCAGTTCGTCCTCCTCCGGTTTGCCGGCGCGGAGTTTGCCCTTCTCGAACACGCTCAATGGTTGGAATAACTTGCGGTCGCGCTTGGTCAAATAAAACCGCGTGTGCTTCATGCCGAGCGGCTGGAAAAGTTCCTCCCACAAAAACTTGTCGAGCGGCTTGCCGGAGAGCGCCTCGATCGCGCGCCCCAACACCGCAGTGCTCATGCCGTAGGTGTGCCGGACACCGGGCTGGTGCTCGATCGGCTCACTGGCCAGTTCACTGATAATCTTGGCCAAGCTCTTGGCCTTGACCGTCTTGGCCCAAAAACCATTCGCATTGTACGCGCCGTCGTAGCCATAAAAACCGGACGTGTGCCGGAGCAGGTCACGGTACGTGATCGGCTGGGCCAACGGCACGGTTTTACCGTCGCCCGCCTTGACGCGTACCGTGGCCAACTCCGGCAGCGCATTCGCGACCGGGTCATCCAGCTTGAACGCGCCGCGATCGAACAGGATCATCGCCGCGACACTTGTGATCGGTTTGCTCATCGACCATATGGGGAACACCGTGTCGTCGGTGATCGCCTTGTCGTACACCAGCCCGGACTCGGCGGCGCGGTGATAAACCACCTTGCCGTCGCGGACGACAATCGCGGCGTTGGCGGCGGCGAGCTTGTCGCCGATGAGCTTCTGCTGCACGGCGAACACAGCATCGAGCTTGGCCGAATCGAACCCCAGCGCGGCCGAATCATCCACCGCACCAAGGCCGATGCTCTTACCCAACTCCGCCGCCGCGCCGCTCAAGCCGAACAGCAACGCATAAGCGATCAAACAGTGACCTTGGCAAAAAGCCATCCGGCCTGCGGCCACATTCTCCCTGAGGGAGAAGGAATTCAACGGGACGCGCTTGGCCAAGCTCCCTCTCCCGCTGGGAGAGGGGTGGGGAGAGGGAGAGCGCACAATCATCACGGAGCCATGTGGCAAACTGTTCAATCGCCGAATTAATAAACGGAAAATCTTCTTCACAAATGCACCCACAACCTATCCGCCACCCCATCCCCGGACAAATCAAAACCAAGCCCTTGGCCAAGCGGGGAAATAATCCCTAATATTTCCGCCGGCACCGCGTCGTGTTATTGTTGTGTCACGGATGATGAGATTGCTGGGAACTTTTTTGACGTTGGCGGCCGGGTTGGCGTTCGCGCAGGCGCAAACGGCCGACCGTGAGGCATTGTGGAAACAAGTCGCCGCCGCAGAGAAAAAGGGGCTGCCGAAAACGGCGGCGGCCAAGCTGCAACTGATTTACGACTCGGCACTGCGGGACGACCGGCACGCCGAGGCAATCAAGGCCCTGGCCAAGCGCATCACGCACGAGGGTGCGGTGCAGGGCAACAAGCCGGAGGAAAAAATCACACGCCTCCGGGCCGAACTCGAGAAGACCCCCGCCGAGGCCAAGCCGCTGCTGCAGACCATCCTCGGCCACTGGTACTGGCAATACTTCCGCGCGAACCGCTATCGCTTCCTGCAACGAACTGCCACGGCACAGCCGCTCGGCGACGATTTCACGACGTGGGATCTGCCACGGCTCTATCGGGAGATTGATCTGCACTTCACCAACGCCCTCGCCGATGGACGGCTCAAGACAATCCCCACCACCGACTTCGCCGACCTGCTGACCAAGCCGACGCTGCCGGAGTATTACCGGCCGACGCTGTACGACTTCATCGCGCACGAGGCGCTTGGCTTTTACTCGTCCGGCGAGTTCGCGGCTGCTAAGCCGGAAGATGCGTTTGAAGTGAGAGCAAGCGACCCGCTGCTTGGCCCGCTGGACAAGTTTCTCGCATGGCAGCCGCAGACGACCGACACAGAGTCGCCCCAGTTCAAGGCCGTTCGGTTGTATCAGGACGTGCTACGGTTTCACTTGGACGACGCCGACTCGTCGGCACTTATCGACGCCGACATCCTGCGGTTGCTGCACGGCAAACGCATCGCCACCGGTGACGGCGCGAACGATCGTTTCGTCGAGGCGATGCAGTCGCTGGTCGAGCGCGAACCGAGGCCACTCTCCGCTTGGGCGCGGTATCACTGGGCGCAGACGCTGCACGCCGACGGCGACTCCGTGGAGGCACGCCGCGTGGCGATCGCCGGGCGCGATTCGTTCCCCAAATCCCGGGGCGGAAACCATTGCCACAACCTCGTTGCGCAGATTGAGGCCAAGTCGATTTCTGTCGCCACCGAGTGTCACGTACCGCAACATCACCGAGGCGCACTTCCGGCTCGTGCCAGCCGACTGGAATAAACTACGCGAAAAACAGTTTCGCGTTTCGCGGCTGGAGGATCGCCGGGCGTTGCTGAAGCGCGAGCCGGTCAAGTCGTGGCGGCACGACCTGCCGCCGACCGCCGACTACAAACAGCGCACGGAGTTTTTCACCGTGCCAAGCGACGTGAAGCCGGGATTTTATTTTCTCATCTCCAGCGCGTCGGCCACGTTTTCCGAGAAGAACAATCGCACGAACTACTCGACCGTTTGGATCAGCGACTTGGGGTTGGTGATCCGGTCGCGGGCGAACCGGCTCGAGGGCTTTGTCGTCGAGGGCAACTCCGGCGAACCGATCGCCGGTGCCCAAGTGAACGCCTGGCTGCGGGATAACCGAGGCAAATACACGAAAAAAACGGACGCCACGGATGAGTCAGGGATGTTCAGTTTTCAAAAATCCAAAAACCAGTATTATGGATTTTTCCTCGTGCAACACAACGGGCGGCAGGTCGGCACGACCGGACGAAACAATTATTGGGGCGGCCAGATTAACGAATCCAAGCCGCGGGAATCGGTGATGTTTTTCACCGACCGCGCGATCTATCGGCCCGGCCAGACGGTTCAATTTAAGGGCATCGCCCTCGCGTGGAAACAAGCCAGGGACGATTACAAAGTCATCCCGGGCCGCAGCATGAAGGTCGTCTTGCGCGACCCGAATAACGAGGAAGTCGAGCGGCTCGACGTGAAGACCAACGGCTACGGATCGTTCTCCGGCAGCTTCACCGCGCCCAGGAACCGGCTCACAGGCCGCTACCGAATCGCGACCGCCAAGGCGCCGCATGGGCAGGGCAACTTCCGCGTGGAGGAATACAAGCGGCCCAAGTTCCTCGTCGAGTTGGGCAAGCCGGAGCAGTCGCCCAAGCTCGGCGAGACCGTCCAACTCAACGGCAAGGCGACCGACTACACCGGCGCGCCGATCGGCTCGGCCAAGGGCAAATTCAGCGTCACGCGGCAGGCGCGCTGGCCGGTCTGGTGGCGCTGGCACTACTGGCGCGGCGGCCCGATTCGTTCGCAGCAACAGCAGATCGCCCACGGGACGTTCGAGACCAAGTCTGACGGTTCGTTTGTCATCGAGTTCGACGCCATCCCGGACGCCGCCGTGCCGGAGGAGAGCGAGCCAACTTTCGTTTACCGCATCGCCGCCGACGTGACCGACGGCAGCGGCGAGACGCGTAGTGACACCACGAATGTGCCGGTCGGCTACACCACCCTGCAGGGGACGATGACGGCCGACGCGTGGCAGACGGCGGCCAAGCCGGTGGCGTTCAGCATCACGACCCAGTCACTCGCCGGCGTGCCGGAGTCGGCCAAGGGCACGTTGACCGTCCACGCGCTCGAGCAGCCGGAAACGGTCAATCGCGCAAGTCAGATCCGCACAGCCAAGCCGGGGGTCGATGGCGCCAACCCGGAGACGTGGTCGCTTGGCCAAGCAGTCTCCACGCACGACGTCGAGACCGACGCCAAGGGCTTGGCCAAGGTCGAGTCGAAGCTGCCGGTCGGCGTATATCGCGCGGTGTTCGAGACTACGGATCGACTCGGCAAAACGGTCAAGGCGATTCACTCGCTGCAGGTACTCGACCCGGCGGCCAAGCGCTTGGCCATTCGCCTGCCGCAGTTGGTGGCAGTCGAGCAAAACAGCCTCGAGCCGGGCGAGACATTTCGGCTGCTTTGGGGAACAGGCTACGACGCGGGCCGCGCCTGCATCGAGGTCGAGCATCGGCACAAGATCACGCAGCGATTCTGGACCGCGCCCGGCCGCACGCAGCGGCTGCTCGAGGTGCCGGTCACCGAGGCGATGCGCGGCGGGTTCAGCGTTCACGTGACGCAGGTTCGCGAGAACCGAATGCTGCAACGCACGCACCATGTCACCGTGCCGTGGTCGAACATGAAACTCAACGTGAAGTGGGAGCGCTTCGTCTCCAAGCTCCGTCCGGGACAGGAGGAAACTTGGACGGCGACGATCACCGGCCCCGATGCCGAGCACGCGGTCGCCGAGATGGTGGCCACGCTTTACGACGCCTCGCTCGACGCCTTCGCGCCACACCATTGGCAACGACAGTTCGGCATCTACCGCCACGACTACTCGAGCGCCCAGTTCAGTTTCGCCAACAACGGCACAAGCCTCAACAGCCTGCTCGGCAGTTGGAAACGCGGCACCGTCACCATCCCGCGGTATCTCTACCGGGCATTCCCCACCGAGATCACTCGGTGGTACTCCAATCAAATACGTGCCAGAGGTGGTCGATTGGGAATGAATCGCAGTTATGCCGGCTTCAGCGCCCCTGGCAGCCCGGTTGCTGAAGCCGATTCTGCTTCTGCAATGGAGTCCTCTGTTCAAGTCCAGAAGAAAGCTTCTTTTAAGGCTCTTGAAGATGGTGCTGGAGCATTGGCAAAAGTGGATAATACCCCAGTTGGCATCCCAAAGCCTGATTCAACTGTTGTGCCTATCCGCAAAAACCTCAACGAGACGGCCTTCTTTTTCCCGCACGTCGTCTCGAACAAGGCCGGCGAAGTGAAGCTGAGTTTCACGATGCCGGAGGCACTGACCGAGTGGCGGCTGATGGCCTTTGCGCACGACGCCAAGACGCGCTCTGGCTATCTCGACGGCAAGGCTGTGACGTCGCTCGACCTGATGGTGCGGCCGAACCCGCCGCGATTCCTGCGCGAGGGCGATGCGCTGGAGTTCACCACGCGCGTCATCAACACCGGCGAAACCGCGCGCGTCGGCAGCGTGAAACTTAACCTGCAAAACGCCGAGACCGAAGCATCCGCCAACGCGCTGCTCGGCAACACGTCGCCCGAACAGAAGTTCGCCATCCCCGCCGGCGAGTCGCGCAGCTTCTCGTGGCGGCTCACCGTGCCGGACGGCGC
>LWDU01032289.1_pt1 | contig 10112 bp, 10 predicted proteins | sample 727161 | NCBI WGS metagenome assembly LWDU01 (sample SAMN04566230, study PRJNA314399) | hydrothermal vent metagenome | isolation source: deep sea hydrothermal plume seawater | place: Mexico: Gulf of California, Guaymas Basin | collected 2004-07-11 | reverse complement strand
CGGTTATATTACCTATACGGCATTCACTCACCGAACGGTTTTCGATTTACGTGAAGATGATATTTTTGCCTGTGTTGCCGATGTCGGATGGATAACCGGTCACTCTTACATCGTCTATGGCCCCTTAGCCAATGGGGCGACGACATTTATGTTTGAATCGACTCCACTTTACCCCGATGCTGGTCGTTATTGGGATATGGTCGAGCGCCACAAGTTTACGATTTTCTATACTGCACCTACCGCCATTAGGGTACAAATATGATTTATCGAGCCTACGAGTACTGGGAACGGTGGGTGAACCGATAAATCCTGAAGCATGGGATTGGTATCATCAAGTGGTTGGCAAAGGCCAATGTACCATTGTTGACACTTGGTGGCAAACCGAAACCGGAGGAATTTGTATTTCTCCAATAGCATGTGCAACACCGGTAATAGGTGGGTCTGCTACATTGCCATTACCAGGAATCGAGCCCCAGTTATATGATGCAGATGCGAATTTATTGAGCGGTGAAGCTGAAGGTTTGCTTTGTATCGCAAAATCTTGGCCCGGCCAAACCCGAACCATTTATCGTGACCATGAACGCTATGTTCAGACCTATTTCAGTACGATTCCAAGCCTGTATTTTACCGGTGATGGTTGTAGGCGTGATTCAAATGGATATTATTGGATCACCGGCCGAGTCGATGACGTCATCAACGTGAGTGGTCATAGAATGGGTACAGCGGAGTTTGAGGCTATATTGGTTGAGAATGAAAATATCTCAGAAGCAGGTGTGGTCGGTTTCCCGCACGATATCAAAGGTCAAGGGGTTCAAGCCTTTTTGATATTGAATAATGATGTTGAAGATAAAATCGATCTTTATGCTGCTCTAAACCGATTGGTACGAACCAAGATTGGTGCCCATGCGAAAATAGATAGATTTTGTATTATTCCCGGTTTGCCCAAGACAAGGTCAGGAAAAGTTATGCGGCGAATTCTGCGTAAAGTAGCCGAGGGAGAACCGGATAAATTAGGCGACATTTCGACCTTGGCAGAGCCTACGGTGGTCGATTCTATTCTGGTTGCAAATTGCCATCACATGTAGGGGTAAAAGTTAAGTATCTCATTAATAACCGAAAACTAATGAGATTTATTGTCATTTCCCTATCACTAATTTTACTTGTACCGACTCTTGTTTCTGCGAGTCAATTAACAATTCAGATTGAAAATGGTGTAATTCCTGAATCTAATGAAGAAATCTTTGTAACTTGTGGTGAATTCTTTTTTTCAGGTTTTACAAATAATAATGGATTGGTAACCTTTGATCTTTCCGAAGTGAATAATGGGCAACATTGTAGTATTACATTCCCCGATCCATTAGCCGAATTCTTTAATTTAACAAATGATTCAATTACATTGATTAAAAATTCTCTGAATAAGTATATTCCTATTCGAGTTGGTGTATTTTCACACTATGTAGGATATCAACAATTTGCCATGGTTACTCCAAATGGCAATGGAAATACAGCAGAAGTCGAAGTAATAGATAATACTCCAATTGACCAAGATTCACATGATTATTATTATTTTAATCGTCTTGGTTCTGGAGATTTTACTTTCTATTCATCACTAAATGGGTCGATGCTAGCGCATTCTACTTACTTCTCTACAACCTACACCGTTGCAAGTTCACATGCAATGTATATTTCAGGAAAACGAACATTCATACCAGGCACTTCTTCAATAATTGAATATAATTCAGCTTATTATTCTGGGTTTATTAAATCAAATCCCTACAGTTCTACCGCGATGAATTTTACACATAACCTCTCTTTAGTTATTACTGAAGGTTCTAACCCCTCAACACTAGAACTGCACATGGCCTTACAAATGTCTATTGCCTTTGCTCGCCTAGGACAAAATCTTCCGACTACAGAATATTTTGATGAAAGGGACCCGCTAGCAAATAATTTTGTTTGGAATAATGTAACAGTTACTTGGAGTTAGAACAAACATGAAAAAGAGTGCGATATTTATCATCTTCATATTGCTATTATCCAGCACAATTTTGTATTATACTGAAACTAAAATCACCCCAGAAAACCCTAATGCTAGCAAAGATAGAGAATTAGTAATTAATTTTGATATGGATTCTGAATTCTTTGAGAATCATCCACCATGGAATGATCAATTTCTTTCCTCAATGTATGCTTCAAATGGAAACAATTCTATCTATGCATTGAGTTATTCGATGAAATCAACGACTGGAAACATCACCTTTTGGAATCACACCATCAATTTGGATGGAAAAGGAACCATCCTATTATTAAAGAATGCAGATAAAACTGAATCAATTAATATCACATCATCGAAGACGGTAGATTTGATAGATATTGAACTAATTGGCGACATTTCCTATGTTCTGATGACTTATTGTCCTTCATTTAATAGTGCAACACTAATTGGGGTAATATGTGACTTCAAAATTGGGTCAAATATTTATTCGTTAAATGGGACCGGTTCAATATTAGTTGGACTGGATAGTGATACTAATATTATCTCGGAAAGGATTTTTTCTCATAAATATCAAGACGGCTCATCTCATTTGATTAAATCTCTTTTTTTGTCAAAAAGAACAGATGAATTAGTGATAGCGACCGTAGATCCTGGCATAGAATATAATGACTGTATATCAACTACAAATGATATGACAATCCAATGGTTGGACTCCTCCCTTGTCACGAGTGAAATATGGCTGACCGATACTTTAACTACTATTCAAGATTCCAACTCTGGCTTTATTGTTGCTTCAACAGATGATGAAAGTGCAAATATTGTTGATTGTGATGGCGGAGAAATAATTATCGAAAATAGGGTGGCAATGATATCATCATTTTTTGAAGTTCAAAAAGAATCCTCTTTATTTTCGATAGAATTTACTTCAGGCCTCTTTTTCCTAACAGATAATGGATTTATTTTTTCAGGTGAAGTAAATTGCGATAATTCTATTGCAACTTTTGTTTATTTAGATAACTCAATGGATTATTATTGTGAAGAATCTTTGCCAAATGGAGTTGGCGACTCGATATTTATTGAAAATAATTTAGTTTATATTTGGGATAATCAAGGGTCAATTTTTCAACTTGGCCTAGATGATGGTATAAACATTAGTCAAATTGCTATTACCAATATTGGACGGAATATTTGTCACAAAATAATAGTAGAAGAAAAAATCATCTGTTCAGGGATTATCGAATCCGAATTAGGTCTTCATACTTTCAGTATATCAAATATTTCGAATAGATCAACGAATCTTTCACATCAACTAGCCAACAGTCCACTGATAGAGAATCAAGTAGAAGTCATTGGAGATTCCAATTCAATAAAGTGGGATGTTCACCATTTTGATTCAAATAACCTTTTTTTTGGTAGGGAAGTACAAACTAATGTAATCATCGAATATTGGCTGGTTGAAAGTTCAGATGGTAATTTGTTATCTTCAGGGAGGTTCACGAGAATTTCAACCTCACTCACAAATATTGATTATCATTTAGAATCAAATCTAGATGTACTAATTGTGATCTCGGGATGTATTAACTTTGCTGAAGAACTGTGTGATTTTGTGGACTCCTACAATAATACATTCAACCCAAATAATGGAACCTTTATCCTTAAATACAATAGTGGTAAACTCATTAGTTCAAATTTAATTTCTGGAATTAGTGCTCCAATTTTTAGTGGTTCAGTACTAATTGATTCAAACCATTTAGCCTTATTTAGCCATTATACCTCTTGTGGTATTCTAAGTGTTGTTCTATTTGACTTGGAAGGCAATTTAATTAACTGGTTCTCAATTGATCATGATGTGAATATTGTAAAGCAGAATGGCTTGGTCGGATTCGAATCAAGGCATGGGAATACTATGGTCTCTAATTGCTTTTCAAATGAAACGTCCAATTATTCAACCCAAGAAGGTTTCAATCAACTATCAAATTATACTAGCCTGACTCACATGTAGATAGAATCCGGACTCTCTTGCATCGAAGCGATATGATCTTCGGCTTTTTGCGGATGTAATTGTTTGAGTTTTGCAGCTAATCTTGCGGTAGCATCGATTGGAATTGGTAAAGGTAAACTCCACCACTTCCTGATGGTTTCCAACAGCCTTTGAGCTGCGACCGGATCGGCCGAACTGCCTACAGTTGTCGCTATTGTACAACTAGAATCTACATTGTGAACCGGCCCAAACGCAGTGATTAATGCTGCCATTCCGATAACCCCTGCCTTGGGCTCATCTCTGCTAACCAGTACTCCTCTCGATTCTAATACAATTCTATATTTTGCTGAACTGCAGATTGAAAACACTTCTTTTCTATCGGCTGGTGCAGTCATTCCGGCCAATACGAGAACTTCTCCACCCTCGAATAATTCAAGGATTGCAATCGCCATTTCATGCTGACCTTCTGGGCTCATCGGTTGAGCATCCCCAGTAAGAGTGAATACTTTTTTGCCATCGACTTCGATGCGCGATAATAGTATATGAGGCGGTGCTAACAAACCGTCTTCGTTTAGTTTTGCCAACGGAGGAAGGCTTGCATGGCATAGCCTTGCTATCGGTTCCGCATCCAATTCACAATTGACCGCATCGATAGCCAATTTCCCTACATCGCCAACCCCTGGCATTGCGACCAATAATTGGCCACCAGCGGTTTCGGGCTGCGAAATCCAGTCGATGAGTACACCCATGAAACCTACAGCGTCTCGCGACGCGGTATAATCATTCGGTTGAGATATGCTTGGCTGAAGGCGATTTAATCACTCTTCTTCTTCGCTCGAAAGGTCTGGTAAGCTATCGGACCAACCCTTTTGGTCAACCCCTTCCAACTTGCGGCGCAAGTCGGCTCGGGTATCCTCAGGTGACCATTTCATAGGTGCAGCAGCAAAAGCAGTTCCACCACATTTTGGACAGGTGGTGTGGAGCGAATGTGCCCCACAGTCTCGGCATTTCTGCATTGATTGACGCGCCATTATCCTCACTCCCTCTCCGCTTCTGCTGAACCACCGCTCGCTACGACTGTGTCGATACAAGCTTTGGTTGCATTTTGCCAAGCAGCCTCACCAGATTTGAAATCGGGTGCTTTCAATTCGATTCGGTAAGATGGTGCACCATCATAGTGACAGGTAATTTCGACTTCAGTTTCTTCATCCGAAAAACCTTCGGCCAACAACAGGGCCTTTCGGATGATCTCGATTCCTTCGGGGTTATCGGTTTTGAGAATGAATCTGCCACGGATTTCGACGAAATCTGGAATGATATTCTCGATTGCCATCTCGATGAAGGTCTTGATCCACTCGCCTTCGAAACCGACCTCGGTAATAGATTCAGGATTTGTTGCCGCCTCCTCGAATGCACCGTATAGTGTGAGATAGGTTTCGGTTAACTCGTTTTTAATCTCGGCGAGTTCTTCATCGGACCAACCGACTTTTTCGCTGAGCACCTTGATCAATTGTTTTGCCCTCTCCTCGTTCTTCCAAAGAGCGAGGCGGTCACGGCGTCGTTCTTCGCTTACAGATTTTAGAGAAAGTTCGAGTGAGCGGCCATCACGGCGAGCTCGCATGACCTTACAGATCAAACGCTGGCCTTCACGGACGAATCCTCTGATGTTCTTGACCCAACCACTAGCGATTTCACCGATGAAAATGAAGCCATCGATGTTTTCAAACTCATCCAGAGTTGTATAAGCGCCGTTTTGTTTGACTTCCTTTACGGTACAAACAACGAGTTCGCCTTCAGCAGGTCCGCCTTCGAGGAGATTTTTTGCCATCGGGGGAATTCACCACCGATTCACTCAAGAGTCTCAACGACGTTTGCGCCAACCAACTGAGCCTTTCCGCCAGCTGGATTGGTTAGGGTTGCGCCACATACTCCGCAGGAGATAACGGTGGTTGCACGGGAGAAGACGATACTCTCATTGGAGCAGTCTCGACAGGATATTTTTAGGAAATTGCTTGCCATCTTATTCACCTCATTTATCGATCAATTCGAATTTCTTTGCTCGCTGACACGGAGCGTAATGTGCCTTACCGGTTTCGGTACAGCGGAATAAAATGTTGACGCGCTTGGTTGGCTTTTCTCGGCCATCAGGCTTTGGACGTGGGAAACCACGGTATCCAGCCATGACTCGGCGGAAACGTCGCTGTCCCCACTTTAACTCGCTTGCGCGGCGCTTCTTGACACGCTCGATTACGTGCATAGTGTGCTTACCAGCACTTGGGCTGTATCGCTTGACTTGACGGGGCATCTTAACCATGGTCTCACCTTGAGCAATCGGCCCACTTGCGACCTCTATTTAGTGGTGTCGAATGACCAATACCTACTGAATCGGCATACTGCGGCTCGGTGTAGCGGTCATCTTCATAAATCATATTATCCCGCTAAGACGCCATGGAAGCGATGGTAGAGGCTGCAATTTGGTTCTGGCTACCATTGATATTGGTACCGATTGGCTTCTGGTTAGCCATATCAGGTCGGGGCGAAAAAGGCGGAAAGATCCTCGCCGGGCTCGGCTTGATTTTGGTTATGGCATCGCCTTGGACTGTCCCAAGTTCTGATTCTACTGCTGCCGGTCATCTTTTGCTAGCAATTCTCGGACCGACCCTCCTGCTCGCCTACGGCTTGCACGGAATGATTTTTGGCGGCGAAGTTCCAGTCGGCAAATTGGATAATAGCGCCCGTTGGAGTGGTGCTTTAGCGGTTGGCTCATCGATTTTCTTTATGGGTATGATGCATTGGTCAACCTTTACTCCGATTTGGCGAGGTCAAGTCAACCCCTATTGGATGGTTTTTTGGCCGACCTTCCTGATGTTCGGAACCTCATTATGTTCTGCAGCAGGCGTTGCCTTGACCGGCTTTGGTGATGATAGAAACAAAGAAGCAACCAATCTAATACTCGCTTCGATAATATTGGCTGCGATCGCTTTAGCAGCCATGTTCATCGATGGATCGAATACTTCAGCGGGTGAATTTAGAAACCACCTTTGGTCTGCTGCAGCAGATATTCTGGGCACCGTCGCCGGTGCAGGTGCAGCGATAGCAACCTTTGCAATCGTGATTTGGGCATATGAGCGTTCACTTCCTGACCCTGAAAATAGTCCACCACCTAGCGATGAAGAAATCAAACATGTAGTTTCGCTCGCCGATGCACATCTCGACGGAGGTGAAGAGGAATGAAGCAACCACGAACTTCTTGGAATATTTTACTATTAGCGTTATTATTGCCGATCTTATTATTGGTCGCAATCAATATCACAATTGGCAATGCCCATTCGACTGAAACCTTCAAAAGATTCGGTAATGCATTATTGACGAGTTTCATCATCATGGGAATCCTCTTACTTGGAAATTTGATCGCATATGCCGATTCAAGACATCGGCCAGCAGCACCTTTGGTCGGGATGCTCGCTGCGATTACGGTTGGAATTTTATTAACCGTGGCCTTGGTTTCATATAGCGATTTATTACTTGAATCAAATAGTGGTGTACGTTCTCAGATTTTATCGAATATCGTCCGCTTATTGGTTAGCGGTAGCGCGATGGCAATCGCTGGGGTTTTGGCTGTCGGTCTGACATTTGCAGCCATTACCGGTCGTCCTCGCAGGGTTCTTTTTTACGAAGAGGAATGAAAATCAGCGTCCATCGGTTTCATAAAGGGAGGGCTGGTGGCCGAGCCGTTAGGTGATATCATGTCAAAGGGTACTCCATCCAGGGGAAAGCGGCAAAAGACCGCTCACATCCGTTGCCGCCGCTGTGGCCGCAACGCTTACCACAAGCAAAAGAGCGTCTGCGCTTCTTGTGGATATGGCGAGACTGCAAAGATACGCACCTATAGCTGGGCGAAGAAATCTCACCGTGCTTGAACCTCATTTTCAGAGAAAGTGCTGTAAAGCCCCCGCGAGTCGAATCAACTCAGGCGAATACCATGTGTGGCATAATCGGTCTCGTCGGTCGTCAAGGCTATCATATCAATCAATTGCTTTATGATGGCTTGACCGTGCTTCAGCACAGAGGCCAAGATGCAGCTGGAATGATGACCGAAAACCAAGGTAAATATCACCTTAGAAAGTCAACCGGCTTGGTAAAAGACGTTTTTTACACCCGCCACATGGAGAATCTTCTCGGCTCGGTCGGAATTGGTCATGTACGCTATCCGACCGCCGGTTCTTCCTCGGCAGCAGAGGCTCAACCATTCTATGTCAATTATCCATTTGGAATTTCATTAGCGCATAATGGCAACCTTACCAATGCCGAAGAGTTACGTGAAAAATTATCCTCGGTATATCGACGACATCTCAATACCAAAAGCGATTCAGAGATCTTGCTCAATTTACTTGCTATGGAACTCCATAACCACACTCCTGATGTACAAATCGATGGGGAATCTCATGTTGATGTCAATTCGATTTTTGCATCTGTGACTAATCTTCACAAGCAAATCACCGGAGGTTATGCTTGTGTTTCCTTGATTTCAGGCTATGGAATATTAGCGTTCAGAGACCCTAACGGCATCAGACCACTAATCTTTGGCAGTCGAGAAATAGATGGGGAAAAAGAGTGGATGGTCGCTTCTGAAAGCGTTGCAATCCATGCCCTAGGATTTGAAGTCGAACGGGATGTTGCTCCAGGAGAAGCAGTATTCATCACCTCGGCCGGTCAAATATTCACCCGTCAATGTGCAGAGGAAACCTTACACTCACCTTGTATTTTTGAACACGTCTATTTTGCTAGGCCGGATTCTGTCATCGATGGAATTTCGGTTTATCAAGCCCGTCTCAATCAAGGTGAGAGGCTTGCGGCTAGGATTCTTGAACAATTCCCAGACCACGATATCGATGCGGTTATTCCAGTCCCTGATTCAGGCCGATATGCTGCCCTTCAGATGGCGGCTAGTCTTGGTGTTGAATATCGTGAAGGTTTCGTAAAGAATCGCTACATTGGTCGAACTTTCATAATGCCTGGCCAAGCGGAGCGGAAAAAATCAGTCAGGCGAAAGTTGAATGCGATCCCTCGAGAATTTGAGGGGAAAAATGTTCTATTGGTCGATGATTCTATTGTACGAGGTACCACCTCTGCTCAAATCGTTGAAATGGCTCGGGAAGTCGGTGCAAACAAGGTCTACTTTGCATCTGCCGCACCACCGGTTCGTCATCCAAATGTGTATGGCATCGATATGCCAGCAGTCACAGAATTCATCGCAAATGGCCGAACTATCGATGAGATTTGTGATGTGATTGGCGCCGACCGACTATTCTACCAAACCCTTGAGGATTTGATTGAAACCACCAGCATGAACGGCCAACAAGAATGGGATACAAGTTGTTTTGATGGCAGATATATTACCGGCGACGTTACTGCAGAATACCTTGCTGAATTGGAAAGAGCGCGTAATGATACAGCAAAATCGGCCAATTTTTTAGACGAGGATAATATCGAAATGCACAACGATGCTTGACGGAGGGAAATGCCAATGCAAAATGCTTGGATCCTCCGATTTGGTGAACTCGGTCTTAAAAGCCGAATCGTCAGACGCCAATTTCAACACGCCTTAGGGAAAAATATGGAAACCTTGGCCATAAATTCCGGTATCCCAATCGTTCAAGATCGGATTCGTACTATGGAGGTTATTTCTTCCTCCGCCCCAAGAGAAACCGCTCAGAATTTATTATGCCATATTCTCGGAGTAGTTGCAATCGACCCAACCGAGGTATTGTGTGATTCATTAGATCCCGACATTGTTGCCGCAGCAATTCTTGCACGAGACTCAAAAGCCGGTCAAAACCGAACATTTGGAGTAAGAACCCGACGGCTCGGGCCCAAAGGCGAATGGGGAACTCAAGAATTCAACCGTGAAGTCGGCGCCGCGATGTGGCGCCAAGACGGTCACCTTTCGGTCGACCTCAGTTTCCCAGACATGTGGATAAGATTGGTCATCGAGCCAGACCGGGTATGGATCATGGATGAGAGAATACCTGGGGCTGGTGGTTTGCCACCTGGGGTCCAAGGTGATGTACTGGCACGGATCAACGATGAAGATTCAATGCTCGCTGCCTTTTTGATAATGCGCCGAGGTTCTCG
>LWDU01000915.1_pt1 | contig 10112 bp, 7 predicted proteins | sample 727161 | NCBI WGS metagenome assembly LWDU01 (sample SAMN04566230, study PRJNA314399) | hydrothermal vent metagenome | isolation source: deep sea hydrothermal plume seawater | place: Mexico: Gulf of California, Guaymas Basin | collected 2004-07-11 | reverse complement strand
AATCAAGATTTGCTAAAGGTTTTTCGATTTTTAGGTCTTTTAATTTAGAATTTGCAACCACTAATTTAGAACCACCTACTATTTTACCACCCACTATATGATATATAAAGAATACAGTTTTCCACATACTTACTCTTACTATACGACCTGGTTCCCCATCGACTTCTACAACGTCATCTTCGTTATAGTCATTACCTAAAAAAATCATAAAACCATCTACTGCTTCTCTTATGGTATTTTGAAAAATGAGTGTCCCCACTCCTGCTAAAAATAACCAACCATATTGTCCTATCAATCCCTCAACAAGACCTTGTGCCTGGTTGTCCATGAATCCATTCTCCTATATTATATTGTTTTTATTACACTAATAAATATAATATATACGGCGAATTAAACATCAAATCTTAAAACAAAAGATATATCCATCTCTGGATCATTTCTGATAGGACTTGATGTTCTACCCACAATTAATAACTCATTATTATCATTATATAGACCAATAGTAGTTATATAAGGTGCAAACTGTGAATGAGTAACGAATGACTCTACGAATTGGGTTGCATTGTAAGATGTTGCAAATGAACCAGTTGAATTTGGACCACCATTTGGATTGTCTCCAGGTGGAAAATAATAACGGGGATCTGTTCCATCTACAACGGTAATACTTCCACTACGTTCATGAGTAAGACTTATATTTCTTGATGTATTAAACTGACCCGCTGGTGCTATAACTGTATATTCATGTTGATAAATTGTATGAGTTGATCTATAATCTATTTCAAATCCATCTGTTCCAGTTCCAAGTCCTACATCTTTATAAGAACCCGTATCTGTGAAAACTAACATTCCTGTATCATAAAATACGTTTCCTATAGCACTTCCACTACCTTGTGCAGTCCACTCTGAATTATCCCAACTACTACTTTTAAATGCCGCAAAACTCGATGAATAATTATAATCATAAAGATTACCATCACCGTCATCACGAATATCAAAAGTTACATCCGTACTATTATCTGTTACTTTTACTGATTTGGGTTTTATTTCTTCACCAAATAATTCTTGAGGTATTGAAATAATAGAACACGAATCATGTAAAAGTCTATATTGTTTATTTGGATTTGTTGGACCATAACTTAGAAATGGTTCTTTTCTTCCAGATGATTTAGGAAGTTTTGGATTTTTACTAAATCTTTCATAGTAAAGATTGTTTATAGTATAATAAACTGGTAAAGAATAATAAGTTCCACGACTGTAAGGTTCTCTGTTTAAACTTGCAGAATAAGAATTATATACTCCAAAGCTTTGGGATGCTGCGGAACCAGTTATGAAATTATGAAAACTTCCACTAATTCCCCTTAAACCATATACACCACTTCCACTATCGACATTAGTAAATTGAAACTTTTTATATGTCTTAAATGGATCTATGGAAACGTCTTGTGGACTGACATTTCTTAACATAAAGTTTGCCCCCTATCAATTAAAAGTCAAGTTTAACTTTTATAAGAGCTTCTCTCGAATAAGATTTAAGTACAGGTTGACTTAGTTTGGCAACTGCTAATAATTCATTTGAATTATTGAAAAGACCAACAGTTGTAATATAAGTTTTTGGATCTTTAAAGAATGTTGCCTGTGTAAATGCACCATCAGACGATGTAAAAAATGTTGGATTATTACTGAAATTAAATTCTTTATTCCCTGCTCTACAGAAAAAGTGAGTGGAAGAAAGTCGTTCTTCTCTACGTGCTTGGAATTTAGCACCCAAGACAATTGAATCAAAAAATGTTGGTACATTACCACCGACTGTATTAGAAGATGTAATTGAAGTTATATCTCCCACTAAACTATCTACTTGATCACCGTTCAACAGAATTAATCCTACATCTGGATAAAATAATCCAATGCCACCACCAGCTTGTGAAGCGGCTGCTGTTTTAGTTACTGCTGTTCCACTTGCTATCGAACCACTAACAATATTAAATACACGACCACCTATTCCAGATTCTGGATTAGAAGTTGCTCCACTGTCATCAATTAATTTCATTGCACTTGCACTTAACTGAAGTTCCCAATTTCCAGGATCAACTTTTTCTCTCATTCTTGCTCGTTTAAATGAAATAGCGTAAAAATGATCTGAAGTGTTGTCTCCGGCATATGTAAATCTATCTACATTTGGACCTAATAACATATTAACAAGTTGTGCGTGAATTGCCGCGGTTGCTCTATTTCCTGTTGCTGCACCTACTGTACCCATTGAACCGCTACCATGTATATGACCATAAGTTATAGAAAACTGAACTTCTGCTTCACTATCCGTCGCGGGACTTGTTTTATAAATATCGTAATAATAATCACCCGAACTTGCACTTTGTGCAGATTGGGTGAAGTACGAAGTAAGTGTCCCTACCCCTCCACTCCAAAGACCTGATGATATAGTAGATTTAATATTCTTTACTACATCATTGTCGGTGTCAAATAATTTAAATGCTCCTGATAATGCCATTTCTATCTCCTTCTATAATTTTTACATATTAAATACTACTCATTCCTGATGCTGGACTTCCAAGGTTAGTCTTATTAACCTTTACACTCACAGTAGTCGTTGCTCCAGTTTGATTACCCACAATTGTAAGTTGAGTAGATTTTTGAGCTGGACTTGTAAATGTCTGTGGAAGTACTCTTGCAGTTAATCCACTTACATTCTGACTCTGTGTTAATTCTTCATCACTTAAACTAATAGGAATTAATGGAGCTTGCGGACTTGGGGATGCTTGTGCCACTTGTAATGTTGCTACCGTAGTATCATGTATGATAAAAGTATATCCTTGTTCTGCATCAGTGGAGTTTAATGTTCCAGGTGCAAGTAATTCACCATTCCCTCCCCCCTGAGTGAAAGATAAAGTAGCTACCGCAACATCAAGAATAGGTAATCTTGAAGTTGATTTCGGTAAGGTTACAAGTTTATATTTTAATGCCTGTGTTTCATCTGATACTGGTTCCAATAGTGGCATATTTTCAATAACTGCCCCGAAATAGTTAGTACCATTAGGATGTGATGTATCCCAAAGACGATAATCTACTTCATCGTCTGCTAATGCAAATTTTGTTACTGTGAATTCGTTTTTACCACGAGCTAAAAGTTCTCTTCCCCGTTTGGTAAGAACTGCATCTATCGTAATGGTTGTGTTATTTAGAAATCCCATTGCTTTCTCCTACTTATAATTTTTTTGTTTTTAATCGGAATTAATCCTTGATAGTGAATAAAACTTTCTCACTTATAAATATACCAAATTCTAATTTTTGTTAGTTTTTATTTGACTTTCAGTTTAGATTCACCAGGTTCCTGTGTTACAAGGGTAGTTGGTGAAGTTATTACTATAGAAACTGGATTTTCCAAGTCTAATGTACTCTTTTTTGTCTGTACACTCCCACCATAAGCTAACCTAAAGAACGAATTATCATATCCAACACTTTGAACTTCACTTCTATGTAATGACCGAGAAGAATAATTTCTACGTTCTGTATCCCAAACATATCCGTGATCTAATGTTGCATTGTCTGCAGATGAATAGAAAAATCTGTATTCGTAATTATGTTCGGAAAGTACTGAAGCTGATATATTTGGTTGTAATACTTCCCTAAATATCTTTTCGGGACCACCTATTGTTATTTTAGCATCACCCCATCTTTCTTCACCACCACCCCATCCTGTGGTAGATGATGAAAGAATATATAAAGACTCTCTCCACATTGAAGAAGTTGTCTCACCTTCATAATAATCATAAGAACCACTTAATTCCAGAGTATCAAATATACTTGCAGATGCCTCATAAGTTGGATATGAACCACTTACTATTGGTAAATGACTGGCTACTGATGCAGAAAGTGGAAGTATTTCTGCAGATGAAGATTGTACAAACAAATTAACTGCACCCCTAATATCCAAATCTTCAAAAGTTGGTTTTTTTCCTACAACTTCCTTTTTTCTTTCAAGAATATTTGGTTCAATCAATAATCCAACACTTGCATTTGCTCTTGCTGGAACAAACCTTCTTAATTGCTCAAAAATTGAACTATCGTAATATCTAATTAATCTTATATAATCCCAAAAATTATTTGGAGAATCATATTTTTGCCAATAAGTTGTTGCAACATCTTCTAATGTTCTATATCTATGTTTATATTTGTCTCGTGGATCACCAATATATTGGTCAAAATCTAAATTTGCCACAGAACGAATTATATCTTCATCTATGACATTCGTTGGTGAAAAATATATCCCTAATTTATTTGAATCCAATGTGGCTGTATCAAATGCACTGAGTTCGGATCTCTTATCAACGGACAAACCACCAAATGTTAATTTACTATCTTCTAACCTAATTTTATTTGAAACTCTCCTACTCGGGCCAATATTTGGAATTAACATTTGTTCTTCATCTACTACTGAACTAAAATGTGGTCTGTTACCTAATGTATATCCAACGGCTGTTCCCGCTTGAGTATAAGATTGGTCTGCACTTGTATCACGAATTGAAGTAGATGTATCTAAATTTGTATCATCATCAAAAGAATATCGTAATACTAAATCTGTCCATGATGCAGATGCATGATTTCCAGCAAATGATTTCGGGGCCCTTACATGATTGTCAAATGAACCCGAATTTAATGCTGTATTCCAATAACGAAACTCCATCATTGAGCCACTTAATTGATTACCAAAATCATCACTTGATTTACCACCAATATATGCAGTTTCATTTCCTACAAACGAACTATTCCAAGACGAACTTGTTGCCCCATCAATAGACATTGTTGTATAAGATTCTAAATAAATCTTACTTCTACCCTCATCATATTTCTTAACATATAATCTATAATCAATTACTTGTGAAGTAGTATCTGCAACTAACTGAACTCCACTAGCGGATACACGAGTCAACATTACAGAATAAAATTCTCCATCATAAATTGGTAAAGAATCTGATGTAAGTTCTGCGGCACTTCCCGCGGATGCATTCAACACAAATGAAACAGACCCATAATTATCTGCCGAACCATTATCTTTTAATCGTATAGCAAAACCGTGAGTTGTTCCTGCTTGAAATAAAGTTTGATTAGAACCACTAGCTGCTCTAAATCTAAATTCTATTGTATCTGGTTTTCTACTTGTATTTGTATCATTTACCCAAGTTGTCGTGATGGATTGCCCGGACTTGAAATCTACTGCCTTAGTAAAACTTCTATCTATAAAATATGATGGTTTGTCGTCCGGACTTGGATCTGGACCTCCGTATTCTTTAACTCTTAAAATTGTAGATGGTATACCATAACAATTTATTAACCCCTTAAAAGAACGAAGAGTTCCTTTTGTTTTGAGAAAAAATGGCATATTATTTATCAATCGTTTCCAAATTTCTCTTGAAATTTCTCGTGCTGGAGTAGAAGAATATTGTGTAAAAGTATTTACATCTGACCCTGATGCTTCTTGGCCGAGAACATATCCAGGCAAATCTACTAAATCTTTACCATCATTTAAATAAAATCCAAGTGAAGTTCCAACTGCATATATTAAATCTCTTGATAAACCTTCTGTTAATTTTTGTCGTCTATCATAAATTTGCGGAATTTCATTTATGTATGTCCAAATCCCATCAAAATGTTCTCCCGTCATATTAATAAAGGTATGAAATGGTGCATTTGCACTTTCATTTATTATATGGTCAGGGAGATTACTTAACAATCTATTTCTATTTTTTCTATCGTATAAAGACGCAGATACTATTTGGTCATCATACCAAGTCGTCGCTTCTGATGCCGTGGTTGGATATGAAATATAAGGATTTAATTTAGTTCCTGTTCCACCAGATTTAGGCCATGCATTATCATAAAATTCTCCAAGTGAACTTGAAATATAAGAAGAACTTTGAAAATACATATAAGTTTCAAATGGTGTAAATTCATTCTTTATCTTTCTAACTTTCATTGCTAAACTTGATGTTTGAGCATAAGTTAATGAACCAGAAATACCAATCAGTGTATCACTTTGTCCTTCATATAATTCTACCTTTGCTAATTTCCGTTTAAAGTTTACCAATCTATCTTCAACAGAACTGAAATGTATAAAATTATCCCATTGTCTATAATCTATACCAGTGAGTTCTATACTTTCTAAAAAACTACCACTTATTATTTCATTTTCTATAGCTTCTTTTATACTTGTATCAGTTGAAACTAAATCATTATAAGATTTAAATTTTGTATCTCGTGCTACAAAGTAACTATCCGCCGCCGATTGTTGATTCCAGTTTGGATTTCTTAAAACTACAGCGTCTATATCTTCTTCTACAGTGGTGGGATCATCTCCTTTACCACATAAGTTAAATCTCCTTCTGATATACCGGGGGGTAGTGGTTCATATAATTTATAAACTACTGAATATGGATATTCTTGATATTTTACATCATCTTTTTTAAAATTGACTACAAGATTTGTTTTATCGTTATCAAACTGTAAATAAGTGTATAAATCATTTGGATTTTGATGATAAATAATATTCCATGCTGGATAAGATGATTCATAATTACTCAAATTCCCAACTTTTTGGCCTTGTCCTTGCCAGCTATCTTCAAGAATTAACTCTTTACTATTAGTAACACCAACTATCTTTGAAAAATATGATTCAAAAATTGGTGATTGACCGTCACCACTCGTTGTATATTGTGCCTCTGTATCTCCGAAGTTAATCCAAGCTCCAGGTGGATCTTTATACACCCAAAGGTTTCCATCTTCATCTGTTATTTGTTGTCCTATAAAATCTGGAGGTATTGGTAATCCATTTTCGTTAAATCCATCATTTGGATTTCCATTCCCATCAAAATTTGTAGAAATATTTTCTGTAGTTGCACCTTGAACATCTAATCCAAGAGCTGAATAATTTTCTTCATCAGATTTATCATCATCCCAATCAGGAAGTGCTCCGTCTAATTCCCATTTTCCAGGAGGTGGATCTGGATTCCACTTCCAAGTTTTTCCAGATGCATCTGTAAATGGTGAAGGTGTAACGGGAGGTGGATTTCCAGTTGGTGAACCATTCGGTGCACCACCACCGAGTCCACTTCCGGCACCACCACCGAGTCCACTTCCTGCACCACCACCGAGTCTACTTGCTGCACCCCGGTCGGGCCCACCACCGAGTCCACTTTCTGCACCACCACCGACATCACGTTTTTTCTTTAACATAAAAGCGACACCCGCGATTGCACCAAGTACCAATGCTCCAAGTGCTAATGCTGGTAATAACCCTTTGAGTTTATCAAATAAACTTGGGGCGTCTGGAGCTGATGCTGATGCCGCGGGACTCTGTGCACCGCCACCACCAGCACCACTTGCTGGATCTACATCTACACCTTCACCACAGGCACCCATTCGTGGTATTATTGTGTTTTCATTACCACCCCAATATATTATTCGTTTATTCTTCATTATTGTCCAGAATCTACTTTTGCATAAAGTGTAATGCTATCTGACGCTAAAAAATTGTGAGTATTATTATTCGTTATTCTTTCTGAAAGAACAAATTCGGCACTTGGATACCAACCATTCCATTCATTAACACCAGCTGTTGGCTCACCCCTGACAGTAACCATAGTGTTGGGAGCAAATTGCTGTTCAACACTTACTGCATCAACCGTAGGTACAAAGGATGTTGAGTTTCCTTGAGGTTGTGAATATCTTACTTTTGATGCTGCTAAAGATTGCTGCATATCCATCGGACTATTAACAAGTGTAACTGTTATATTATTACCTGTATCATCAGTTGGATCATCAGATGTCTCATCAGTTGTATCATCAGTTGTATCATCACCGTAAGGAATTGATCCTAACGAATATCCATCAGTTATGAGTTCATCTAATCCAGTTGAAGCTCCTGTTAATTGAGTCCCACCTATCTGTGGCCCGATTGGTAGAGTATTCATAAGATTAGTATACAAACTAACATCTAAACTACCTGATAATCCTTTTAATTCTCGTAATAAACCTAAATTATATCCACTGGTAATCCACCTTCTATGTCCCGATTGAACGTAAAATCTTGTATTTGTAGTAACTGCCTGGTTCGGTGATTTCTGTGGTGTTCCTTGTGGATTATCATCACCATCCCAATAAATAATTTTACCATCCATTGCTGAACTTCCCGCGGGGAGTATTGGATCAGAGAGTACTTCTGGTGGTACTTCTGGTATTGGAATTGTCCCTACCGTTACTTTGTTGAGTGTTCTATCTTGTCTATCCAATAAAGTATCTGGAGTATAAGTAAAATTTGGAGTCATTATTGTTACTGAAGGTATAAAGTTTTTTATTTCAGAAGGACTTACGTCATATGTATGTGTTGCAACTGGAATATCAGTAATCTCTGTATGACCACATCCAAAATCCCAATAATATTTCACACCATTTCTATGACTATATAATCTTTTTCGTCTACCAGATTCATTTTTTCCATTTTCATTCCAATGTTTTTGTCCAAACGATGCTTTATCCGTAACTCCATGAGTAGTAGCCCACCATCCAGTAGCATTTGTAGTATCGTTATTTGACATCCCATTCCACGCTGCCAATAAATCTCCAAATAAATTTACATAATCTTCAGGGTCATATATATTCGGAACGGCATCCTGTGGTGCACGAGCAGAGCCAATTTTATTACTAACACTATATATTACATTAGTACCTAACCATTCGGTCCATTCAGGGGGTCCTATCACATAAACTCGTAAATCTGCCTCGGGGATTGGATCTTCCAATGACCAATCATCATTTTCATTTGTATTTGTATGTTCGGTATATCCTACAGTAAATGCGTTTGTAACTTCAAGAGTTCCATCTAAATATTTTTGTTTAAATCCAGGATCTCCATTTGCCTTATTATCTATTTGAAATCCCGTACTATTTATTCCACTAAATTTTCCCATTCCTTGTAATCCACCACCCACCAAGGCAAAACTAATTCCCTTTACTGAAGTATAACTTCCAAATTCATCTGATAAACTACTAAATTCATCTCTATATTTATCTAAATTAATCATCTGAGGGGCGAGTCTTACTTCTTTCCTATCTGCTGATACTTCATCAATAAAAAATTTATATTCCTTTATATCAAGTTCACTCGGTTGACCATTTACAGGTGGTTTTTCTCCTTGAAATACTTTACCATCTTCGTCTACATAAAATTCACCCATCGCTTCTCCAGTAAGGTGAGGATTACCACTATGAATTTTTCCAGATTCATCACCTACTGTTTTGGTTAGAACAACTTCATCTGCTCCCGCCACTCTTCTATAAAAGAAATACTTAACTTTATAATCACCACGAGTAAAACCCACTTTTCTTAAATCATTACCTGGTTTTAATTGTATAGTATCGTCAGTATTATTAAAATCTTCGCTTATACCAGATTTAAGATATGTATCATTTAAATCATATACATGGAACTTTACAAAATCTAGTACATCATTACCAAACTGTGGATGTAAAGGACCACTTTCTCCCAAAACCGCCATCTCTTCTCTTTTCAGAAGTCTAAAATCTTTATCACTTAATTTAGTCTGTTGTTGTGACATTTTAAATAAGTTCCTTTATCTCTCTATCTAAAACTTTATCTCGAATTTCTCCATCATGATATGTGGGAGATTTTTTATTAACCGATACATATTGATCTGGTCTTTCGTAATTTAATCCCGTATCTGGATCTTCAAATGCCAAAAATGTATTAACAGAGTTTCTCATTGGTGTAGTTTTATTCACCTGAACAATATTACCAGCATCATCTACAATCTCACTTATATTTCTAAATGTTTCAGCCTGCTCAAGTTTATTTTGATAATCAACCCTGTCTTGTTCATGGAGTTTTTGCCAGAATTCATTTTTTTTTAATTCTTCAAGTGTATATGGCATTTTTTATCTCACTACTTTAAATGAATGTTTCTCATCAAAATATTGAATGGTTTCATCCGCTCCACTACCACTTACTACTTTGTAGTTTATTCTATAAAATCTTTCTGATTGTAATCCATTCATCCACAAATTAAAATAATTTCCTGTTGAAT
>LWDU01000904.1_pt1 | contig 10112 bp, 8 predicted proteins | sample 727161 | NCBI WGS metagenome assembly LWDU01 (sample SAMN04566230, study PRJNA314399) | hydrothermal vent metagenome | isolation source: deep sea hydrothermal plume seawater | place: Mexico: Gulf of California, Guaymas Basin | collected 2004-07-11 | reverse complement strand
GTGGTGGAATCTCTTTGGGTAACGACGGCAGGTCCACTGATTTCATTACCGGTAGACATCGATGATCGATCGTAGATGGGCACGTTATGATGCTCACCTTCAATGTAGACCCGTCTTTCTCCAACTAAGGCAACGCTTGAGCCCGATTCTTGCGAGGGCGCATTCGGAATCGTTGGTTGGTCTATCGTAGCAGTGCCGATCACACGCAATTTGACGATTTCCACCGGCACATCGACTTTAAACCCGTAACGCTGCTCATGCCCAGTTTCAAACTGGGACATGAGATCTTTTATGGTGGCTTCGCCTATATTGTCTGGTTGGAGGGGCAACGTTATTGGGTTATTTTTTTGTCGGTACTGAATATCAATTGAATATTCCAAGTTTTGGTCCTCTGTTGCGACACCCTCGTCGGATAGCCAGTTCTCCATGCGGCCGACCAACTCAGATGTCCGGGTCCTAATATCATCAATGATTGCAACATCGAGGGGACCAATTAACGCGCCGGTTACTTCATGCCTGATGTTAGCGCACAAGAATCCGAAGGCCGACAGCACGCCTGGGGTTGGGGGTACGATGACTGGGTAGCACTGACCTAATGTCGCTAAAGCATTGCCATGCAATGGCCCTGCTCCGCCGTAAGCCATTAGGGCGAAATTTCTTAGGTCTGACCCTTTCTGCGCCGCTGCAAGTCGCAGGGCGCCAAAAATGTTTTCATTTGCAACATCAATGACAGCCTGCGCGGTTTCAAGGAGATCCAGTTCCAGCCGGCGAGCGAGTTGTCCAATGGCTTCCTCGGCTAATTTTGTATCGAGCAAGATCTTGCCACCGATCAGTTCTGAGGGCAGGCGGCCAAGCACTAGGTTTGCGTCGGTCACAGTGGCAGCGGTGCCACCCTTGCCGTGACAGGCAGGACCAGGAACGGCGTTGGCACTTTTTGGTCCAACCTGCAATGTACCGGAAACTGAAACCTCAGCGATTGATCCGCCCCCAGCGCCAATGCTATGTACTTGTATTGCCGGAATGTCGATTGAAAACTTGCCGAGCAATGTGCCTGGTGATGTCTTTAGGCGACCCTCTTGAATGAGGGAGATATCGGTCGATGTGCCCCCCATATCGAATCCAATTACGTTCGAGTAGCCCGAGTGAACGGATTCGAATGCTGCGCCACAGACGCCACCTGCAGGGCCGGATCGGGTGGAATAAACGGGAAGCGTTATAGCATGATCGGTTCCCATAAGGCCGCCATCAGAGCGAAACATATGAAATGTTGGTGAGCACTGTATTCTTTCGAATTCCTGCTGCAGATTTCTCAAGTATTCCGTCATGGGCGGTTGAATATACGCATTAAGGACAGTGACCAATGTTCTTTCGTACTCACGAATTTCCGAATGTGTTTCTGACGAAAGAAAGACCGGCAAATCGGGGTAAGCAGTCCGTACGATGTCCCTCAGTACCAGCTCATGCTGAGGATTGACGTATGCATGAAGCAGTGAAATAGTGATTGATTCCACGTCTTTTCTAACAATTTCATCGATCAATTCGCGAGCGCGAGTTTCGTCCATCGGCTGAATGATTTCCCCACGGGCGTTTATTCTTTCGGGTACGCCGCGGGTCAATTCAAGATTGCAGGGAAGATCGGGTTTCTGCATAGCCATCCAGCCATTGAAAGGGCCAGGGGTTTGAGAGCGTGCAAGGTGCAATACTTGCTCGAAATTCTCAGTGACCAGCAGACCAACTCGGCATCCTTTTCCCTCCAGCACAACATTGGTTGGCAAGCTGGTGGCGTGCACGATGGAGTCGATATCACCGGCTGCTATTCCGGCCTCGGTCAGAAGCTCCTGGAAGCCTTTTAGAATCCCAACAATGTGATTATTGGGGGTAGAGGGGGTCTTGACGAGGTGGGCAGTCTCTTGTCCCTCGTTCAACAGAAAAAGGTCTGTAAATGTTCCTCCAACGTCAATACCGAGACGAATAGGCATTATTGTTTCAATCTCCCGGGCTTGGGCACCTGATCTTGTTCGGGACGAGTGAGGTTCGCCGATTTTGTGGTTCAAAATCTATAATCAGTGCAATGACCTAAATCTACAGCAGTTCCTGGTGTGCTGGAAGTGCCTGGATTGCGGTATGGGGTTGAAAGAGATTCTGATCGCAGGGCAGATCAACCGCTGATTCAAGGGAAAAACCGCTAATTCATATTTGGCATTCCGGAGTTGCTGAACTATGATTCATGGTCAGCATTGCTATCAACTGGGCAATTCAATCAATTTTTTTAGGCATTGCCGGTATTGAGAGGAACTCAAACCTGATGGAAGACGCCAATAGTCGATGGCACAGACCGCAATCGTGGCTTGTCCTGGTCATCGTTGTGATTCTCATTATCTTTTTATTGTTTTATAAGCCGTTCGAGCAGTATCTGATAGATAACATCCCAAGAATTCATTTTTCGAATATTTTGTTCTGGTTTGCATCGCTGGTGGCAGTCATTAGTTACGCCCTGTCGCACTGGCAATCTTTTAAAAAGAGTATTTTTGGCGGTGTTGGTGAGTCCAATGCCCAGGAACTTGTATTCGATACGCTACAGATCGCTATTCTCGCAGCGGTTATTCTGTTTGCCGGCGCAACAATACAGGCGGTAGAGATGTTAAGTGTGCATCTAATGAATGAAGGCTCTGTTATCGATGCAGAATTTGGCGCTCGGCTGTTGTCTGTATTTGTATTGGTGATTCTCGCCGTGTTGTTTTATTTACTGCATCGGGTTGTGCGCGCATTTCGACTTGGCTGGAGGCGGCGGTGGACACCGCCAGGCACGTCAGTGGGTCCGACGTCATCGGGGCGTGCGTGATTGGATTCTCAACTGAAATAAACAGTGCCTGCTAATTTATGAATGACTGGCATGAATCAACTCGTGCGGATTATGCCTCGAAAGGTTTGGGTAGCCGATCGGGTTATGGAGTCAAGCCAGCATTACTGATTGTTGATTTTTGCAATGGCTTTACTGATCCAGCGTCGCCGTTGGGTGGGGATTTTGATCAACAGGTTGCGGTAACGGCCCGATTGTTGACGGGGCCAGTGGTATTTACGACTGTCGCTTATGAGCCGGATTTTCGTGATGCCGGTGTGTTTATCAAAAAGGTGCCTTCCTTGTCTATTCTTGTTCTAGGATCACATCTGGTTGAGATCGACGACAGAATTCCCCCCCTTAAGGGTGAGCCCGTTATCGTCAAGAAATATGCCAGTGCGTTTTTTGGCACGGATTTAGATACGTATTTCAAGGGGCTAGAAGTCGATACGGTTGTGATTACCGGCTGCACAACTAGCGGTTGTGTGCGGGCATCAGCTGTCGACTCGCTTCAACATGGGTTTCATACCGTGGTCGTTCGGGAGGGGGTCGGTGATCGAGCGGAGGGACCACATGAAGCTAACCTTTTTGATATGGATGCCAAGTACTGCGATGTAGAATTGGAGCATAACGTGCTGAGCTATTTGAGTTCACTGGTCGAAGAAGGGGGGGTTGCTTCTAAGGCAGATAACCAATTTCGACAGTGGTGGCAACAACCACCACCAACGTCAGTAGGGGGTAAACTGTGGGACGCGAGTTAACCGAATCATTCGATATATTGCTCGAGGGAAATCGGCAGGAGCTCGAGGCGCTTTACAACCGCCCAAGTGATAGTTCTAAGGACACAATCGGTTCGGGTGCGAGCGATTCTGATTCGCCACTACGTGAACGCGCGGAAATAAGAAGATTCGATAAAGATGAGCTTGCCAAGATCGACGCGGCGGACTGGCTGGATCACTATTACCCGGGCGAGTGGAAGTACGATGTCAAGGACCGCAAGAGAGAAGGAAACGAGCTGGTGGTGCTCTGTCGGTTCGAGTTACCGGGTTATGGTATCCGCAGAACGCAGTTCGGGATGGCTGAAATAGAACGAACCAATTCCCCTCATCAGAATACCGAACGCGAGGCCGAGGAAACGGCTTATCGACAAGCGATAGACAACGCGTTGCGGTGGTGTATTCGAATGCTCTGACGTCAGGGCCTTTAACTATACTTTAGATGTTTGCTTCCCAACGATTCAAGCTCGTTCCGGAGCGTCTTTTCCGCAATCAACTGGGGATCATGACAGGGCCCCAGGAATACCGTGGGCAGCATGTGATTCTCTGGTGGATGGATTCATTTCCAGGGCCTGATGCTGCGAAGAACTGGGGCTGGTTGCGCGACAGTTATCTAGAACTTGCCGCTCGTAACGCGGCTATTTTTGCTATAAGCAGTGAGACAACTGTTGTCAATAGAGCGTTTGCTGATCGTCTTCATATCCCATTTGATGTATTGAGTGATCCGGATCGATTTCTTGCTGGCGTTGCTTTTGGTGCGTCACGAAAGTTTAGTGGTGCTGGACTGTGTTTGATTGATCCTGAAGGGCGTATTGTTAAATGTTCTGTGGGAACTCAGAACTCGAATGACATGAGCCGCTTGATAGCTTACTTGGGCGGACGGCGTTTGATTGGAGATCGCATACCAACAGTGAATGTTCATCAGTTGGTTGATGGTGACCAACTGACATTTAGAGCCGATCAATTATTTTTTGGTAAAAAAGTGGTTCTTTTCGCGGTGCCGGGTGCGTTTACGCCGACCTGTACGGCCGAGCATCTTCCGGGCTACGTTGGTCAATCGGAGGCGATTCGTAAGAAAGGAGTCGAGGAAATTTTTTGCCTTTCTGTCAATGATCCTTTCGTGATGGAGGCCTGGGGGAAAACGCAGGCCGTTGAAGGCAAGGTATCAATGGTGTCAGATGGGAGTGGTCGTTTTAGTCGTGCCATGGGCTTAGAGAGCGATCTTCGAACAGCGGGATTGGGATTGCGTTCGAAAAGGTACGCGATGATTGTTGATGACGGTGAAATTGTTCATCTCAATGTCGAAGATGGATTGGGACTTGAAACCAGCGACGCTTCTACGATGCTTGATTTGTTGTAAATAGACGCCCAATACCTTCAGTAGCAATCATACCGAGTCAAGTCCCGGTGGGATACGGCTGCATTCATCAAGGGCCTGTTCGAGCGCCCAACCTATTCTAAGAGTATGGGCTTCGCGAAAAGGATGTCCGTGAATACAAACTGATAGGGGTAGGCCATTAGTCGAGTGGGCACTGGGTATTGCCAGTGCGCAGAGCCCCAGCACATTGGTTGCCCGGGTAAAATGGGCAGGAATAATTTGCTCATCTACTTCATCAGTAGGAATAGCGCAGTCGGTTGTGGTTGGCGTAATCAATGCATCAATATCACTCATTTCTGCAGCGAACTCGGCTCTCCAGAGATCCATTTGATGCAAAGCGTCTAAATATTGTTTTACCGAATAGGATTTTCCATGCAGCATTCTATTGCGGACAGCGCTGCCAATAGGAAGATCACTTTGGTCCACTAAATCGGCAGTACACGAGTAGCCCTCGGCACTGATAATGACCGACGACATGTTTCGGTAGGCTTCAAACGGATGAGGGAGTCCACGTATCACGATTTCGGCACCGAGATCTTTAATCAAACTCAAAGAGTGATCGTAGGCGTCGTTGACAACGCTGGATAAGACTTCTCGTTCTTCGTCTGGTAATACCGCGAGGCGCATTCCAGAAATGCCTTTTCGAAGATGAGTTATTGGGTTGTCCAGCGGAGGTTGTAATGTTGGTGGATGTTTGGAATCAGGTCCTCGAATAACGTCATAAATCAACGCGACATCTTCTACACATCGAGCCATCGGGCCGATCGTGTCAAGTGATGTAGAAAGTGGCATGACACCGTAGTTTGATACCCGACCGAATGTCGGCTTAAGCCCGGTGATGCCGCAAAAAGCAGAAGGTAATCGCACGGAGCCGCCGGTATCTGAGCCCAATGCTGCCGCACAAAGCCCTGCAGCGACGGCGACACCGGAGCCACTGCTGGATCCTCCCGGTATTCGGTGAGTTTCAAGATCCCATGGATTCCAAGGGGTTCCATAGAATTCGTTTGTTCCCCAGCCGCCCAGAGCAAATTCGACCGACTGGGTTTTCCCAAGAATAATCGCGCCCTGACCATTAAGACGCTCTACCACCGTTGCAGTCTCGGCTGAAGTCCGATTGTTGAGGGCATATGAACCCCAGGTCGTTGTTTGTCCTTCAACTTCGATAATGTCTTTGAGCCCAAAGGGAATTCCGTGCAATGCCCCAAGAGGTTCGCCGGAGAGTCGCTTTTGATCGGCAACTTTGGCGGCTTGCAATGCGCTGTCATAGAACACTGTCATGAACGCATTCAGTTTGGTATCGTAGTGTGAAATACGATCAAGATAGTTCCGGGTTAACTCTTCAGCGGACACTTCGCCTTTCAGCAGCGAACTGAGCTGCTTATGCATGGGCTGGAATAGAAGTTCAGGTGACATTAATTATTTTAGCTCGCTAAAATGATGCAATGATAGACATCGGCAACGTTAACATGAAGCAAGTGTTTGACGGGCCGAAAGTTTTTTGGGGAGATAAGCATCCTTGGGGTGAGCAAAGCAAGAATGGTTGTATACAATGGGATGACGGAAATCAAGCATTGGAGATTTTCTAGTGCCTACTGCAAGTATTAACAACCATGAAATGTATTATGAGATTCATGGATCGGGTGCGCCAGCTGTTTGTATGGGTGGTTGGGGAACTTATTGCCATGGGAATGAGAAAACTCTAGCACGCGGCCTCACAGACCAGTACAAAGTGCTGGTATTCGATTATCGCGGAATCGGTAAGTCAACTGATGATCCGGATACCACGGCTTCTATGGGGTTGTATGCAGAAGACTTGATCCAACTCTTGGACTATCTCAACTGGACCAACGTGCACCTGATCGGCCTGGTGGGCATGGGCTGTTGTATCGGGCAAGAAGTCGCGATCAATAGGCCAGATCTCGTTAGAAGTATGGTGAATATGGGCGCGTGGGCATCTTGTGACCAATATCTTTTTGACCAGTTGAATTTGTTTCGAAGTGTTCATCGTGATTCGGGTTTTTTAACCTTTCAAGAATTTGTCTGTATTTATTCCTTTCTCCCCGAGTTTTATAACCAGAACAAGCATCGTTTATTGGGGCCTGATGGCCAATGGCGAGAACTAAAAGACAACTACGTGGCCCATGAGCGCTTGGTCGAGGCGTGCTTAACTCACGATACCATTGAGCGTTTGGAGTTGATTCAAGCGCCGACTTTGATTATTCATGCTGTCAAAGACATGGTCACCGGCCCGCGAACAACCTTGCCACTTGAGCGGGGGATAAATGGCGCCGAAGGCGTTACTATGAGGGATGTTGCACATGTGGTAGCTGGAAAAGAGCAGAAAATTGAATTCTGTAATATCCTATTTTCATTCCTGGCTAAACATTAGGTTCCTATTGGTTATAGTGGTGGTATATTTTTTCGCCTAAGGATAACAATCAAGAATTATCTTCCGGTATCGAAAGAGCGTTATTGAACAAGGGATGACTATGGAAGAAGCCGAGTCTGGTCAGCGACTAAAGGGGCCACTGAGTGACTTACGGGTGATTGAGATGGGCCAGCTTCTTGCTGGGCCCTTCACCGGATCCAGAATGGCTGATTTTGGCGCGGAAGTCATCAAGGTCGAAGCACCCGGGCGTGGTGACGCAATGCGGGAGTGGGGCCATCATCGGTATAAGAATCGAGGACTATGGTGGCCGATACTTGCACGGAATAAGAAATCGGTAACAGCCAACCTGCGTGATCCTCGAGGTCAAGATTTGGTTCGGCGTCTGATCAAAACGGCAGATGTGCTGGTCGAAAACTTTAAGCCTGGCACGTTAGAAAAATGGGGGCTGAGCCCTGAGGCGCTCCATGAAATTAATCCTGGGCTCGTGATCGCCCGGATCTCCGGATTTGGCCAGACCGGCCCCTATTCAGATAGACCAGGTTTCGCCAGCGTCGGTGAGGCGATGGGCGGGCTCCGATACATCAACGGATATCCCGATCAGCCTCCTCCTCGCACTGGAATCTCTTTGGGCGATTCGTTGGCTGGATTGTTTGCTGTCCAAGGGGTTTTGATGGCGTTGCATTGGCGCGATGGTGAGGGCAAAGGTAAGGGTCAAGTGGTCGACGCCTCGATTATGGAATCGTGTTTTGCGATGATGGAGAGTGCATTGCCTGAATTTGATACGATGGGGTTCGTTCGTGAACCGAGTGGGACCGGATTGGCGAATGTTTCTCCTTCTAATATTTTTCCAACAAGGGATGGCAAATGGGTGGTTATTGCTGCCAATCTGGATCCTATGTTTAAGCGTTTATGTCAAGCTATGGACCAGCCCGATCTTGCCGAGAATCCTCGTTACAGTACCCACCTAGTTCGCGGAGAAAACTGTGATGAGCTGGATGCGCTGATCGCGGACTGGACTCGACAATTTACGGCAACCGAACTTGACGCCCGATTGGATGAAAACGGTGTGGTGTACGGACCGATATACTCAATCGAGGACATCGCGGGTGACCCTCACTATATAGAAAGAGATATGATCTGCCGATTTCAAGATGACGAATTGGGTGAAATTGCGGTGCCAGGATTTGTGCCAAAACTAAGCGAAACTAAAAGTGAGATAGCATGGCTGGGGCCCTCAGTTGTGGGTGCTCATAATGAAGCGGTTTATTCCGACTTACTCGGGCTTTCAGAGGAAGAGCTGAAAGATTTGGAGAATGACGGAATCATCTGAGGAATTTATGAATATTCAAATATGTGAAGTGGGACCAAGAGACGGCTTGCAAAGTGAGAAGAGAATCTGGAGCGTTGCTGAGCGGGTAGAGTTGATTAATCAACTGACCCAAGCCGGTGTGAAACGAATAGAAGCCGCAAGCTTTGTGAATCCCAAACGGGTGCCGCAAATGGCCAATGCTGAAGCAGTAATGGCGGAAATTGATCGCCCTTCCGACGTGCGTGTTGCTGGGCTGGCACTGAATATGAGGGGAATCGAACGCGCATTAGATGCCGGCGTCGACGAAGTGCGCTATGTGGTGGTCGCAAGCGAGACATTTAACTTGAAGAATCAGGGGGCCAGCATCGACGAGACGCTCAGAGGTCTTGAAGGGATTGCAAAACGAGTCATCGAATCGGGACGGTTGTTGTCGGGCACGATCGGCGCCTCTTTTGGCTGCCCCTTTGAAGGGAATACCAGCACGGACGCCGTGGTTCAAATTGCACGACGCTACGAGCAGGTCGGCGTTCACGAGGTAATGCTTGCCGACACCATCGGCTGTGCGGTTCCCTCTCAGGTACGAAATCTCATAAGCGTGGTCCGCGCTGAGTTAAGTGAGACAATTGGTCTTGGCTGTCACTTCCATAACACTAGAAATACCGGCATAGCCAATGCTGTCGCAGCTGTGGAAGCAGGAGTACAGATTTTAGATTCATCCGTTGGTGGAATAGGGGGTTGCCCATTTGCGCCGCGAGCGACCGGTAATATCGCAACGGAAGATTTATGTTATGTATTGCGTAACATGGGCTACGATATCGGTATTGATCTAGCCAAGCTGGTCGACGTCGCTAAATGGGCTGAGGGTTTTTTCGATGAACCACTGCCTGGTCAGGTAATGAAGGCGGGCTTGTTCCCAGATGACGTACTGGCGAAGATTGCTGCTTGATTCGGCGAGAATTCATTCAACTGTTCCGAATTCTTGGACAAGAATTGGTGTTGGGTGAGTAATTCTGGACGCTGAAAAAATATAATGAAAAAGAGCAAGAGCTTGGACGAGATGGCAGATGTGTACCCCAGGCGTTCCTATGGGGGAGAGCATTGGATTCGGCCACAAACCCGGAGTGGCAGTGGTTGATTTTCAACTCGGGTTTACTGATGCCCGATTTCCACTTGGCGGAGCGCCCTTGGTAGATCGTGCAGTTTCCAATCCCACGCGTCTGTTGGCTGTTGCGCGAGATTCCAACATACCCATAGCAACTTGCTATACCGGGTACAATTCGAAGCGGGATGTGCCCTATTGGAAAATCTCTGCGCTTGATGACATGGTGGAAGATGATCCATCTACAGAATCGGACCCAAGAACCTATGACCCGAACTACGATGTCGCGATGCGCAAGCCTTGGGCTTCGATGTTTTTCCAG
>LWDU01037991.1_pt1 | contig 10113 bp, 12 predicted proteins | sample 727161 | NCBI WGS metagenome assembly LWDU01 (sample SAMN04566230, study PRJNA314399) | hydrothermal vent metagenome | isolation source: deep sea hydrothermal plume seawater | place: Mexico: Gulf of California, Guaymas Basin | collected 2004-07-11 | reverse complement strand
CAGGGCGGGATCCATCTCCTTCTCGGTGTCACGCTCATTGGCCTCTCCGCTCATCAGTTCCGGTCGCAGGCGAGGTCGCACGGGCGGCCGCCGGAGCTTCCACGCTGGATGCAGGGGATCGGTCGACTCGGGTTCTGGGACGCTCTCGGCCTCGGCATCCTGCTGGCCGCTGCGAACCCGAAGAACCTGGTCCTGGGTGCGGCTGCGGGTGTCGTGATCGGCACCTCGAACCTGGCAGTCGGCAACGCCGTGGGCGCGATCGCGGTGTACGTGCTCCTGGCGGCCTCGACGATCGTTGTCCCCGTCGTCGGATTCCTTGTGGCCCGCGACCGCCTCCGCCGACCGCTTGACTCACTCAGGTCCTGGCTGGAACGCGAGAACGCCGTCATCATGGGGGTGGTGCTNNTCGCCAAGGGACTCGCGTACTTCTGACTTCTCCTGCATCCCTGTCATCAACCCGAAAGGATCCACCATGGCTGAGTTCCGCTACGGACCGGTCGAGCTCTACCTCGTCGGCTTCGAGGGCGATCGCCCGAGCCCCGATACCGCAGCCGCCTTGGCCGAGCTCGTTGAGGGCGGCCTCGTTCGTCTCCTCGACTTCGTGATCGTGTCGAAGTCGGAATCAGGCGAGGTGGAGGTCATTGAGATCGAAGAGCAAACCGAGGAGTACGGCTTCGGTGGTATCGACTTCGCAGAGATCGGGATCACCGGTGAGGAAGACATCGCGGAGCTTGTCGAGCTCGTCGAGCCGGGCACCTCGGCGGCGATCGTCGCCCTCGAACTCGTCTACGCGCGCCGGCTCGCCGACAAGCTCGCGTCGTCGGGTGGAGTGGTCCTGAGCGCCGAGCGCATCCCTGCACCCATCGTCAACGCCGTCATGGACCTGGCCGAAGAGGCCTGAGAGAAACAGGAGATCGACATGATTAGACGAGTCGGCCGACCCGGCCTCATCGGCCTCGCCGCACGTACCGCCGTCGTGGCCGGCACAGCTAGCGCCGTCTCGGGCGCGATGGCGGGCAACAGGCAGCGCAAAGCACAGTCTCAGTATGAGCAGGAACAGTACGAGGCAGCGCAACAGCAAGCGGCGATGCAGCAGGCGGCACAGCAGGCCGTCGCCGCGCAGCAGGCTGCAGCCCCCGCACCGGCAGCGGCTCCCGCGGTGGATGTCGTTGCCGAACTTCAGAAGCTCGCTGCGCTCAAGGATGCCGGCGTCCTCACCGACGAGGAGTTCGCCGCGGCGAAGGCCAAGCTCCTCGCCTGAACTCAGTCCGAGGGGTCGCTGGGCGGGTCTGAGGGCTCGACCGGCGACCCTTCGTCTGTCGAGCTGTCTGCGGCCGGGGGCTCGTCTTCGTGACGATCTCGCCCGACTGCGCTCTCTGGCGCCGCATCCCGATCACCGCTCAACCACCGGAGAACCTGGGCATTCGGATCGGCTTCGAGAATCAGTGCGCGCACCAAGAGCGTCAACGGGATGGAGAGGATCGCGCCGAGCGGCCCGATGATGAACGTCCAGAAGATGACGGAGAAGAAACTCAGCGTGAGGCTGAGGCTCACCGCGTCAGCGACGAACTTCGGCTGGATGAGAACCTGCAGCACCACGTTGACAACGCTGTAGATCGCGATCACCGCCAGAAGCAGGGGCCAACCCCCGACGACAAGGGCGAGCACGGCCGGCGGGATGAGTCCGAGGACGAACCCGATGTTGGGTACGAAGTTGGTGACGAAAGCGAGAATCGCCCACACTACGGGAGCTGGCACGCCGATGGCCGCGAGCGCTATCCCGTCGATGACTGCGACGATCGCTCCGAAGATGGCGTTGACGATGTAGTAACGCCGCGTCCCGATATTGAACGCGCGGATGCGTGCAAGCGTGTCGGTGACGGAGTCTTGGAACACCGCGCCCAGCCGCCGATAGCGAGCTGCGTCGGCTGCCATGAAGATCACGTAGGCGAGCACGAAGAACAGACCGAGCGCGACTCCGACGACCATTCCCGACACCGACGTCGCGACGCTCAGCAGCCTCGTCGGTTCAAGGAAGGACGACACGGTGTCGGCGGCACGCTGATCCCAGCCCATCGAGGCCAGCCACTGCTCGATGTCGGTCACCGTTGCCTGCAACTGCCCGAGATACTCGACGACCAGACGCGCGAACTGGCTTCCGGCGAACCACAGGAGCAGTGCCATCGCCGTAAGGATGACGTAGGCAAGCACGATGACAGCCGTGGTGGCAGTCCACAGGGGCCATCCGCGTCTGCGCAGCACGCCGTGCAGTGGGTGGCAGATGATCACGATCACGGCTGCGAGTACGAGCGGACCGACGATTTCGCGCGCCCACGAGAGGCCGACCAAGACAATCACCGTCGCGGCGAGGCCCACCAGCACCCGGAGCATGGGTGACAGCGCGGGCGGCGCGGGAGACGGCTGAGCGGAACTCACCGCGCCAGGCTACCGCGGGGCCTTCGAGCATCGGTTGTTGGCGATCACGCCTTCGGCGGTTCGGTGTGCTTGTGGCCGGGGATGACTTTTTCAACGTCTGCCGGAAGACCCTTCACCGCCGCCTCGAGCTGTCGCGAGAGGGCGCGGATCTGGCCCCGAGTGGCTGTCTCTTGATCGTCGTTGCCTCCGACGGCAGCGGCACGTTCGACGAACCACGATGCGGTGGTCGCCGTCACCACTCCGACGACTCCGATACCGACTGTCATCAATACGACGGCGATGACGCGGCCCGCCACGGTTACGGGGTAGAAATCACCGTAACCGACAGTCGTCACGGTAACGAAGGCCCACCAGATCGCGTCCCCGATGTTCAGGATGTTCGCCCCCGGCGCGGCCCTCTCGACATCCAGGACGCCCAGAGAACAGATCCAGATCAGAATCAGGACGGTGCCGCCGGCGAGGATGGAGGCCTGCGTGCGAAGTGCGTCACCCTTGGACATCTTCTGGATCTCGGTCATCGCCTGGATCAGCCGGAGTGGTCTGAGCACCGGCAGCACTACGACTGTGAGATCGAACAGGTGGCCACGAAACCACGGAGCCTTCCGCGGGGCGAGCGCGAGCCGCACGAGGTAGTCGACAGCGAAGATCACCCATGTCAGAGCCATGACTGTGCGCATGACGACGTACTCCGCGCCCTGCAGGTTCGCGATCACCTGCCATGAGTACGCGACGAGAAATGCGAGCGAGGCGATGACCAGCGGCCAGTACGTGATGCGCTGCCAACGCTGTTCGGTCATGTCGCCGAGCGTACTGAACTGAACAACCACCTCTGCGAGCGCTCGCCGAGAGTCCAAGCATCGCGCAGCATTCCCTCGCACTAGGGTGAGCCGCATGGTCACGAACCCGAACCCGTGGGCATTCGCTTCCAGCTCGCGCACGCTCGTAGCCCTGTCGATCCCCGCCGCACTCATCGGCATCCTGTCGGGAGTCATGCTGTGGGCGCTCGATGAAGTCGCGCACCTTGGGGTGCACTGGGTGTGGGAGGCGCTGCCGGAGTCTCTGGGCGCGACCGGCGACTCACCCTGGTGGATCTTCGGCGTTCTAGCCCTCACCGGATTCCTCGTGGGGCTTGTCGTCTGGAAGATGCCGGGCCACGGCGGCCAGGACTCCGCGACCGTCGAGCTCATCGCACCGCCGCAGCCGGTCCGTGCGGTGCCGAGCATCATCGTCGTCATCCTGCTCACGCTCATCGGCGGCGTAAGCCTCGGCCCCGAGAGCCCGATCATCGCGATCAACACGGCCCTGGCGGTGTGGATCGTCTCACGCCTGTGGCCCGCGATCCCTGCTCAGCTGGTCGTGATCCTGACTGCTGCCGGCACGATCGGCGCTCTGTTCGGGACTCCCGTGGCAGCTGCGCTCGTCTTCACCGGCGCCCTCGCCTCCGGCGGAGGAGCGCTGTGGGACAAGCTCTTCCTTCCCCTCGTCGCCGCCGCGACCGGCACAGTCACCTCTCTCGTCCTCGGCGGCGGGCTGGGCGCCGTCGCCAACATCGCTCCGTACACCGATCCACAGGCCATCGACCTGGTCTCGGCATCCGTCATCGCCGCAGTCGGGGCCGCGGTGGCGCTCGTCGGGATCATTGCGTTCAAGGCCCTACATCCGTTCCTGCGCCGACGGATGCCGAACCCGCTGCTTCTGAGCATCGCCGGGGGCCTGCTCCTCGGCGGGCTCGGCGCCCTCGGTGGCCCCTTGACCCTCTTCAAGGGCCTGGAGCAGAGCGCTCAACTCATCGCGCTGGACGGCACGATCGGCTGGGCAGGGCTCCTCGCCGTCGTCGGGATCAAGCTTGCGGCACTCGTGGTGGCCGCATCCTTCGGGTTCCGCGGTGGTCGCGTGTTCCCGGCGATCTTTCTCGGCGTCGCGTTCGGGATGCTGGCCCATACCCTCGTGCCGTCGATCCCATTCGGCCTCGCGATCGCCAGCGGGGTGCTTGGGTTCACGCTTGCCATCGCCCGCGACGGCTGGATCGCCCTGTTCGTCGCCGTCGCGATGGTCGGCGACATCGGCATCCTCGCGATCATGTGCGTGGCGATCCTGCCGACCTGGCTGGTCGTTGCGCGGGCACCGGAGATGATCATCGAGGATCACCCGGCGCCTCTTGTCACGTCGCGTTGATGTCGGTCTCCAAGGCTGCCGCGTTGCGGATGAAGAGGATGATCCACGTGAACACGAGGATGCCCGCGACCAGTTCGACCGCGGTCAGGGTGTAGTAGCGGACCACGAAGAACACCGCGAACACGACGATCGCGGCGATGAAAAGCCAGCCGAGCGCGACGAACGGGCGAGGAATTCCGGGGATCCAGGCGGGAAGGCGGATCACGAGCACGCCGAACACGACAGCCATGCCCGAGGCGAACGCGGTGTGGATGAAGAAGAACTCGTTGACCGGAAAGACCCCGACAAAGGCGAGGAAGACCCCAACCAGGATGAGGCACAGCCGCACCCACCGGATGCCGTGAGCGTGCGAGGTCGGGATGCCACGGGTCGCGTACCGCGCAAGTGTCGTGACGATGAAGCCCGCCACGATGAGCGTGAGGTTGAACGTCATCGCCGACAGGTCGTTCGTCATTCCCAGCGCGGAAAGGTTGTCTCTCCACCAGAACGGGTCGCTGGCCGTCAGCATCGCCGCCAGCACTCCCTCGATGAGGAACACCGCGAGAATCAGGGCGAGCAGCGACAGATCCATATGCGTGGCCGAGTAGAAGACCAGGTACGCGGTCACCGAGGCCGCGGCACCCGACAGGGCGAGCAGCGGCAGCGCATACACTTCCGCGCCGATGAAGGCGTCCTCAAGAATCACCGCGAGCAGCGTCCACGACAGCAGCGCGATGATGCCGTGGGCGAAGGCAAGCGCCCCGGCATCCAGATAGTCGAGCACCCCGAGGCGGCGAGCGCCGGACTGGCGGGCGTGGAGGACATACCTGCCCTCCGCGAAGGCGAGGATTCCCGCGACCCCCGAGACGATCGCGGAGAACTGGCCCACCGAACCGGGGCCGGATATCGGCGCGCTCTGAAACCGGAAGACGGCCAACGCAACCAGCGCGACAACGACGAACGCGACGGCTCCGACGCCTAGACTGAGCGACTCGAGAGCTCGCTCGTGGTCGGACCCGGTGAGCGCGGCGCGTGTCGGCCTGCGCCGCGGCCGTCTCAGGTGATGGTGTCGCTGTCACGGCATGAGAGTAGCGCAGCGACCGCACCGCGACTCAGTCGTCGCCGGCCGGGGTGTCGGATGCCGGTGGCAGCGCGTGGCGCGGGCGCCACAGCACGATCTCGGTGGCGCGCCGCACGCGCCGGCCGTGCCGGAGAGTGATCACCGAACCACCTGGCCCTGCAGCGAACACACGAGCCCCGGGCCTGTTGGCAAGTTCCGCTTCGACGCGGGCCTCGAGGTCGCGAACTCGAGTGTGGAGTTCGCGCACCCGGTTTTCGAGCTCAAGGATCCGCGCGATTCCCGGCAGGCTCATTCCCTCACCCGAGAGCCGGGCGATCTCACGCAACTGTTCGACGTGGCGTAGCGAGTAGCGCCGAGAACCGCACGACCAGGCCGAGCCGGTCGTACTGACGCAGGGTCTGCGGATGCATGCCGGCGAGCTCGGCCGCTGCCGCGATCGCCAGGATCGGGGCCTCGTCGTCAATCTCGTCTTCGTGCATCCGGATGTCCTCGATGGCGGGTCAGCTAGCGGCGCGAGCGATCAGTTCGGCTCGCGGGTTCTCTTTCGGTTCGGCCTCGCGGTACTTCTCCAACGCTTCCCGTGCCGCTCCGTCGACGTGTGTCGGCACCGCGATCTGCACCTCGGCGAGGAGGTCTCCGGTGCCCTTCTGGGTCTGCACGCCGCGGCCCTTCACCCGCAGGACCCGCCCCGAGGGCGTTCCCGGGGCTACGCGCAGCTTCACGGGGTCGCCACCGAGGGTCGGGACCTCGATCGTGGCTCCGAAGACCGCCTCGGTGTAGGTCACCGGGACGACGACCCGCAGGTTGAGTCCGTCTCGGGTGAACACCGGATGCGGGCGCACGGAGACCTGCACGACGATGTCGCCGCTCTCTCCGCCATCCGGCGAGGGCCGACCGCGTCCGCGAAGCCGGATCTTCTGACCATCGGCGACGCCAGCAGGGATCTTGACCTTGAACGGCTGACCGTCCTCGGACTGCAGCGTGATCGTCTCACCCTTGGTCGCGGTGACGAAGTCGATCGTCGTCCGCGCCGTGACGTCGGCGCCGCGCGTGGGACCGCCGTACCCGCGGTAGCCACCGGATGCCTGTCCGAACCGTCCCGAGCCGAATGAGCTGCCGCCGCCCTGACCGAACATCGAGAAGATGTCGTCGAAGTCGGCGCTCTCGTAGCTGTAGCCGCCGCGGCTCTGACCGAACCGGCTGAAGACGTCTTCGAATCCGCCCGCGCCCTGGCCGCCTGCCGTGAAGCGCGCACCCGAGCCCATGGCACGGATCTGGTCGTACTCCTCGCGCTGTTCGGGGTCCGAGAGCACGGCATACGCCTCGCTGATCTCCTTGAAGCGGGCCTCGGCCTTGGCATCGCCCGCGTTCGAGTCGGGGTGGTACTGGCGTGCGAGTTTGCGGTACGTCTTCTTCAGGTCCGCAGCGGAGACATCCTTCGAGACGCCCAGGACCTTGTAGAAGTCCTTATCGAACCAGTCTTGACTGGCCATCGGTTGTCCTCCGTGCTACTCAGCCGGCACGGCGACGACGACCTTCGCGGGGCGAAGCTCGATCGATCCGAGCCGATAGCCGACCTCCACGACCTCGAGGATCGTGGTCTCGGTAGCCCCGGGAGTGGGCTGCTGGAAGATCGCCTCGTGCTGTTGCGGGTCGAAGACCTCGCCGGCTTCGCCGTAGGAGGTGACGCCGAGCCGTTCGGCCACGGAACGGATCTTGTCCGCGATCGCCGAGAAGGGCGTGCCCTCCTCGAGGTCGCCGTGCTTCTCGGCTCGGTCGAGGTCGTCGAGCACCGGAATGAAGCCCTTTGCGACGGCTCCCTTGGCGCGTTCGATCTCGATCTCGCGCTGCTCCTCTGTGCGGCGGCGGTAGTTGGCGTACTCCGCCTGCAGGCGCTTGAGGTCGGTCAACAGTGCGGATTCCAGGTCAGCCAACACGACATCCTCGGCCGCAGCGGCATCGGCCGACTGCGCGGCCCCGAGGATGTCATCCACCGTGAGGTCATCCTGCCCGGCGCCGGCGGCGCCGGAGGAGGTGTCCTCCGACGCTGCCGCGTCACCGTTGTCAGCGCTCGCGCTGTCAGGGGCGCCGTCAGGTCCGACTCCGGAGTCCTTCTCCGAAGGTGTGGGCTCTTCGTCGTCCTTGCGTGCCATGATCTCTTCCGTTTACTTCTTGTCGTCTTCGTCCTCGACGACCTCGGCGTCGATGACGTCCTCGTCGGGGTTGGGGACCTCACTCGCCGCGGGGTCGGGGTTCTCGCCGGCGGCCTGCCCTGCCTGGTAGATGGCTTCACCGAGCTGCGACTGGCTCTGGTTCAGCTTGTCGAACGCAGCCTTCACCGCGTCGTCATCCTCGCCGGCAAGAGCGGTCTTGAGGGCGTCGACATCAGCCTGCACCGAGGTCTTGACCTCGTCGGGCAGCTTGTCCTCGTTGTCTTTGATCAGCTTCTCGATCGAGTACGACAGGGTCTCGGCCTGGTTGCGGGTCTCAGCCGACTCACGACGCTTCTTGTCTTCGGCGGCGTGTTCCTCGGCCTCGCGCACCATGCGCTCGATGTCTTCCTTGGGCAGCGACGATCCACCGGTGATCGTCATCGACTGCTCCTTGCCGGTGCCCTTGTCCTTGGCGGACACGTGCACGATGCCGTTCGCGTCGATGTCGAAGGTCACCTCGACCTGCGGGATGCCGCGAGGGGCCGGCGCGATGCCGGTGAGCTCGAAGGTTCCCAGCGGCTTGTTGTCGCGGGTGAACTCGCGCTCACCCTGGAAGACCTGGATCGCGACGGACGGCTGGTTGTCGTCGGCGGTCGTGAAGGTCTCGCTGCGCTTGGTCGGGATGGCGGTGTTGCGCTCGATGAGCTTGGTCATGATGCCGCCCTTGGTCTCGATACCGAGGCTCAGCGGGGTGACATCGATCAGCAGCACATCCTTGCGCTCGCCCTTGAGGACGCCGGCCTGCAGGGCGGCGCCGACGGCGAGGACCTCATCCGGGTTGACGCCCTTGTTGGGCTCCTTGCCGCCGGTCTCCTTCTTGACCAGGTCGCCCACGGCGGGCATACGGGTCGATCCGCCGACGAGCACGACGTGGTCGATGTCGTCAACCTTGATGCCGGCTTCGCGGATGACGTCCTCGAACGGCTTCTTGGTGCGGTCGAGCAGGTCCTTGGTGAGGTCCTCGAACTTCGCGCGGGTGATCGTCTCGGACAGCGACACCGGGCCGTTCTCGGTCAGCGACAGGTAGGGCAGGTTCACGCTCGTCGATGCCGAGCTCGACAGCTCCTTCTTGGCCTGTTCCGCAGCCTCCTTGAGACGCTGCAGGGCGATCTTGTCGCCCGAGACATCCACGCCTGTCGTGTCCTTGAACTGCTTGATCAGGTAGTCGACGACGCGCTGGTCCCAGTCGTCGCCACCGAGGCGGTTGTCACCGGCGGTCGAACGCACCTGGATCGTGGAGAAGTCATCGTCCTTGCCCACCTCGAGCAGGGAGACATCGAAGGTTCCACCACCGAGGTCGAAGACGAGGATGAGCTCATCCTCCTTGCCGCGGTCGAGGCCATAGGCCAGCGCGGCAGCGGTCGGCTCGTTGATGATGCGCAGGACGTTGAGGCCTGCGATCTCGCCGGCTTCCTTCGTGGCCTGACGCTCGGCGTCGTTGAAGTACGCCGGAACGGTGATGACGGCATCCGTCACCGAGTCGCCGAGGTACTGCTCGGCGTCGTGCTTGAGCTTGGCGAGGATACGGGCCGAGATCTCCTGCGGCGTGTACTTCTTGCCGTCGACATCGAAGGTCCAGTCGGTGCCCATGTGGCGCTTGACCGACGAGACGGTGCGGTCGACGTTGGTGACGGCCTGGCGCTTCGCGGTCTCACCGACGAGCACCTCGCCATCCTTCGTGAAGGCAACCACCGAGGGGGTGGTACGGAAGCCCTCGGCGTTGGCGATGACCTTGGGCTCGCCGCCCTCGAGGACGCTGACGACGGAGTTGGTGGTTCCGAGGTCGATTCCCACTGCACGTGGCATCTGATTCTCCTTGTTTTGCGTGGAAGCGATGTTCCGGTTGAAAAGTCGACTCGCGGCTTCCCGAGCGGCTACGCACGAGGTTGAGTCGCGATGGCTCAAGCGTAGCGATCCGCTCAGCGCCTGTCAACTGAACCTGAGTCGAGTCATATCAAGTTTGCAGGAACGATAATGATCGCGTGAACCTTCCCTGGCGCTTTGCCCCGTTGCTCGGCGAACGCGTGACCCTCGATCTACTCCGCCCAGATGATCTCGATGCGCTGAGCGCGATCCAGGGAGACGCGTCGATCGTGCGCTACATGATGTACGAGGCTCGGTCGCGGGAGCAGGTCGCGGACGCCATCGCTCGCGACGGCGCCCGCGACAGCCTCGAGAAGGCCGGCGATTACGTACAGCCGGCCATCCGCGATGCCGATGGCCGGCTTG
>LWDU01039788.1_pt1 | contig 10119 bp, 6 predicted proteins | sample 727161 | NCBI WGS metagenome assembly LWDU01 (sample SAMN04566230, study PRJNA314399) | hydrothermal vent metagenome | isolation source: deep sea hydrothermal plume seawater | place: Mexico: Gulf of California, Guaymas Basin | collected 2004-07-11 | reverse complement strand
GGCGGATCGACGTACGCAAGACAATCCTACCCACACCATCTATCTGCCGTATCGCGTCGCGGCTGTTCTGGATGAGATTGAGCACGACCTGTTGGATCTGGCCGGCATGAGCTTCAATCCAAGGCAGATTGGGCTCCATGTCCTCGGCGATTTCGATCTGCTCATTCTGCAGTGTCCGTCGCACCAACACCGCCGTCTCCTGCACCAACCGATTGAAATTCAACCACTCCTTCTTGGCCTTCTGCCCACGGGCAAAATTGAGCAGGCGCTCGCTAATATCGCGCGCCTGCAGGCCAGCCTTATATACCGCCCGTACGCCGTCTTCAACCATCGATTCCATTTTGTCTTCGAGCAACAAACTGCTCTCGCCGATAATTACTGCCAATGGATTATTTATCTCGTGTGCGACCTCCGCGGTCAACTGCCCAACCATCTGCAACTTCTGCACCTGTCTCAACTGCACCTCCTTAGCATGCAATTGCTGCAAGTCTTGCAGACGATAATACAAACCGCTTAAAACCTCCCCCAGCCCTGCGACGATTTCGGCGTCCGCACCGGAGAAAGCGATCGGGGCTTCGCGATAGATCGCCAGAACTCCCTGGTCAAAACCCGTTTCGAGAATGGACCCGACCCCGCGCGACAATTGTCCGGCCAGCCAATCTCGTTCCCCCCGCAACTTCGGCGCCCGACAACAAGTACTCGCCGACCGCCAGGCCTCCAACACCCAGTCCTCTCCCCCCTCCAACGAGCGCCAATATCCATCCGGCGTCAGTGTATGGACACTCAATTTCTGCCCGCCCTTAATCTCCTCAACCCGATACAGACGACAACCGTCATATGCCATCCCTACCCGGTCCAATACCTTGCGAACCCGCGCCAGAATTCCGGCTTCCTGATCGGCGTTTTGCAATCTCCAGACCACCAAACGCAAGGCTTTTAGCAGATGCCGCCCATCCGATTCATTAACACTATTGTCTTTACTCATCGGGCCGATCCCATTCCTTCCCACACCTAGAGAGTGATTTTTTAGGCAACCTGAATTTTACCACCGCTCCAAATATGGCGCACGGCGCCTTGCAATTCCTGCGCCTGATCTTCAAAACCGAGACTGCTAAAGAGTTCAGATGCCGCACTCCACATAGCAATGGCCTGGGTCGTCTCTCCTCGCTGCGCCGCCGTCTTGCCCAACCCCACGTAAACCTGCCCTCGACCATGCTCATCTTGCAGACCCTCATAGACCCCGAGCGCACGACGATACATCCCTTCGACTTTACCGACTTCTTCCGACGCGATTTTTAAATAAATATCGCCTAGTTTTCTACAAGTCTGGGCGACACCTTCCGCCCGGTCCATTTCCTCGTATAACTCAAGAGCCTGCTCGAGTTCAAGGCAGGCACCCTCGTAATCCTGCTGTTTGGCGAGCACTGCTCCGAGCCGTCCGTGCACGGCAGCGCTGTGCCCTTTGTGTCCGGCATCTCGATAACAAACCAACGCCTCGCGGGCAAGAGTTTCAGCCTGTTCCAGCACACCGTTGCGCAAGGCCACTTCACAGAGGCCGCCCAATGCCAACCCCCTGCCCGTCGCATAGCCCTCTGCTCTATGGATCGAAAGCGCCTTTTCGAAATACCCTCTCGCCACCTCGACAGCCCCCGAACCTAAATGCATATTGCCCATACTCACATAAACCCCGCCTGCCCCCCGCGCCTCACCTGTCTGTAAATACAAAGCCAAGGCCTCATCGAAATACGACCCGGCGCGATCGATCACCGAACGCGCCAAATACAAATGGCCAAGATTCGCCAGCAGCTCTGCCTCTTTTTTATCATCTCCAGCCTCCCTGCAATAGGCGAGCGCTTCATCGTATTTTTCTTCTGCCTCTGCCAGCTTTCCAAGCGAATAGTCAAGAAAACCCAAATAACCAATCGCCGCCCCATATCCTTGGCGATCTCCCAACTTCTCGTAAATCGCCAAGGATTCCTGTAAGTAGAACCCCGCCTGTCCGCGATCCCCACGGACTTCATAAAGCAAACCCAGACGCACATAAGCCGCAGCCACATCACCCTTTTCCTTAAGAGCTTCGTTGAGGACTAATGAACGCCGATACTGCGCCTCGGCCCGATCCAGATCACCTTCTTCCTGGTAGAGTGTCCCCAAACGAGAACAAGCCACCGCCAAGCCGCGACGATCGTCGCGGTCGACATATTGCTCAATTGCTGCCAACAATTGCTCTTTGGTCTCAAGCACACTGTTCATAACGCACCTCTGTGTATTGTGAGAGTCGTGGATGATGTTCTAATACAAGTTGGTAATCACCCCATTCTTTCGGGGAAAGTCCCAGATACCGTTTTTCAAATTCCACCAGGTCCGGCACCAATCCCAGCTCTGGGATATCCGGGTCCGGCCACAGTGCCGCCAACCAGAAATAGAGCAAACGAATGCGCTCGTCCTGATACTTGGCGACCATATGCTCAATGGCCCGATAGCGCACATCGCCCTCTTCTGGCCGGGCAAAATCGTGATAGTGGTACAAGTGGTACGACCGAGCGTCAACCGCTCTCAACTCGGCTCCCAGGTTGCGCTGCAAGCGGTAGGCCAATTCCCAACCTTCACTGAACGAAATTTCCTCATCGAAACCACCGCCCTTAGCAAGCAGAGCGGCCGGTATCGCCGCATTATGCGGCACAAAACCCACCCAACCGCTCTCCGCCGCAGGGTAAGTTTCCAACAATTGGAACACCTGGCCTTGGTATTCTTGCAACGCGGGAAAAGGGTACCCCCCCTCCACCGCGCGCTGCTCAATCAACTCAAAGCGATCACGGACCATATCCTCATCGACCACCAACTCGCCGCGATTGGCGATAAGACGATCGGCCAACACGCTGGGCATCGGCCAATCACCCAATGTGCCCGTTTGCGGATCCTGGAAATACTCCAGATCCGACAAGCAGTACGTATGGCCACAATAGAAGACCTCTGAGTCTTCCTTTTGATAGGCTTGCCAATAGCACTGCAATAGGTCCGGTGCCGGCAGTGCATCCCCATCGAGAAAAACAACCAACTCACCCCGCGCCGCCTTGATTCCGCAATTTCGCGCTCGATTGCGCCCCTGGTTGGGCTTGAGTCCGATGACACTCACACGTTCTATGTCCAACTCGGCCAACATCCGCCGAGTACCGTCGGTGCAACCATCATCGACGACAATAACTTCGAAATCCGCCTGCAAAGCCTGATTGGCCAGGCCTTGCAGGACCAACGTGAGCCGCTCGACTTGGTTGTGCGTCGCTATAACGACAGATATATCCATCAGCTACACTCGATTTCGAGCGTGCAATCGAAACGCAAGCCCTCGGGCATTTGCCAGCGCTTCGCGCTATGCAACGGCTCAGTGACATCTTCCACCTCATACAACGGCAGCTTTTTAGCCCCCGCGGCATAGATCAACCGCTGATTATCCAAATGGCCAAAATAATAATCGGAGTATACCGGCCCTTGCTCTTTGATCAGTTGAGCCAACCGCGGATCCCGCACATTGTTCTTCGTCATCGCTTGCTCGCCAATAACAATGCCGTGAAATTCCACTGGTATCCAACCCGATTGCCGCAGGTAAATCTCCGCCCAGGTATGGCCAATCAGCGATTCGCTCCGGCCTTCAGCCCTAAAACGCCCTTCGCCATCAGGATAACCGATTAGCGCCCCATTGACCTCTCGAGCTGGAATCCCTTCCGCTCGGCACAAGCTGATAAAAGCACGCGTCAGAGTAATGCAATGACCCCCGCTATCACTTAAAGTCGCCACAGTGCTGTATAGATTGTTCTGAATGTGATCTTTGGTCTTTTTAAATCGTTTATTATTGGCGATGGCGTCGTAAATTATTCGAGCTTTGACTTCATCATCTGTTACATCCTGCATTAACGCACGAAATCGCACGACCTCGGGTTGCTGCAATATATTTTCTTCAAGCTCGAGACAGCGTGTGCGTTCCGTCGGCGCGAGAGGCACTACATCGTCACCCTCTTCTCGCCGTTGCTCACATACGCTCAATTCGCAGGTATAACTAAAATCCCAAGGCCCCTCGCCAGCCTCAAATCCATAGCCATAGATAAAGCCCATAGACTGGGCCAAATGCCCTTCCATCTTTTTTGGGCTGCAAGCGCACATTTCCACATAGCGCTGATGCCCCTCTTTCTCTACTGGAACAGGGATATGCACTCTCACCTGCTGGCCTGCTTCAATTCCGTCGGGATAAATTTGCAATCGATAGGTCACCCGATATCCCTGCCAAGTATTTCGCGCCACCAAAACCCGGCCTTCGATCTTCGAGAAGCGCTGCCGTTTCTCCTCCAGTGCCCGATAATCGGCCTCAAAAAACCGAGGCTCGTGATCGTACAACCAATTCCACGAATCGATCCGGTCATAATAAATCCGGTCCGCAACTCGACGATACGGCATCCCACTCGTCAGACTATCCGCCAGTAGCTCCTCCACGCATTCTCGCTCAAGCGGCGTAGTCGCCACGAGATACGCGACAAACTCATCTTGCTCTACCAAAAAAGCATCATCGACTCGATACACCTGGTCCTTGATCCTGAAATGCGCATCAAGCAAATCGGCGACTACCCCGCCCCCATCCCATTGCGCCAACGCTTGCACAAAGGGCGCGCAAGCGGTTCGAAAACGATCACAGTCGTTCAATACAATTTCAATCGCCGCCAAAATGTGTTCCGCATCAAAGACCCGGCGCTGCAATTTAATCCCCACCCCAAGCGCCTCTACGCGATTGAGATGGTATTCCTGATCCAAATGCTCCGGAGCCCCAATAATGGGCACCCCACAGCGCAAGGCCTGATAAATGGCGCCAATACCCACAATGCCCACCATGACCTCCGCCTTTGCCAATATCCATTCACCCGGCAAATAATCAACAACACGCACATTCTCCGCCTGTATCGGCATCGCCCAGCGTCCCGCGGTGGTGACCAACACGCGATAAGGTTTATCCCGAACGGCCGCCACTAACTCATCTAGATAATCGGGCGACCTGCCGCTACTACCACAAGTCACATAAATCAAGGGCAGCGAAGTATCCCAGCCTTCGTCGAGCAGATCCACATTTTCTGGGGGTGCAGGCCGGTCGTGCAAAGGGCCAACATAGTAGTAGCCCCCCTTAGACTTGCCCGACGGATGGAATTCGGGAATATCGGCCATCAAATAGAAACTGCGCTGCGGTTTGACCTCTTCGGCCCGTTCGCCCAAATACTTATCAAAAAGATCGCCCGGACTACCAAAATGATCGCCAACCGCTATCGGCTCTTCATACCCTGGCTGATTATAGGCTTGGGCAATACGCGCGTCATCAATCCCCTCAAGGCGAGCGCTAATCTCCGCTGTCGGTTTCATATCGTGGATCACCAGATTGGGCTTGATCAATTGCATCAAACCCCGCTCTGAACTCACACATCGGTCGATCCACGCATGATCGTAATACGCGTAATCTCCCCGCTCTACACATTCATCCATCCGGCTTTGAGGCATCGTTTCCACATCATGCAATTCAAAACCCTCTCGCCGCACGCGATCCACATGGGGACCGCGCCCAGAAAGCACCACATGATAACCTCGATCCTTGAGGATCCGGGCTATCACCAGGGGGCGAATCGTATGCGCGAGACTATAGCCGTGCAAGAAAATGAGAACAGTCTTGTCCCTTCGATCCTTAGCTGTAGACAGCCGATCGAACTGCTTACTCCAATTCAGGAGTTTTTGCGCGAGATGTAGGCGGATAGATGTGAACATAGCTTAGACTGGGTATTACTGATTACCTCCCGATGGGGTCCATCCTCCATCTCGATCATAATCGCCAACAGTGATATAACCCATTGCTTGATCAACGACTTGACTTCCCAGCTCTGCCCCATCTACTCGAATATCTGGAGCAGCTTGCACATCTTCGGCCTTGCCCAGTAAAGTAGTCGCAGCAATGGCCATAAAACTCGATGCCCAGCCTAACGATCGACGCACAATCACGCTTGCCTTCTTAGCAGTGTTCATAATACCCTCCTCAGTAGGTTTGTAATAGGAATAGCTCGTTTATCTCCAATAATACTTGTCAAATTTCATGCCAAAAAAATAAACCCTTCGCAATATTTGCAAAGGGTTTATTTTCAATATCTTATGTTATTTATCTTAATACAGACAAAATATTATTTATTACGACATACCGTATAACAGATTTCCTTTTATACCATTATGTATCTAACTTTTTAAAAAACAATCATTTACAAATCTAATACGATATATCGTATTAGATTGCTGAAATACGATATATCGCATCCTCCGATTGCAATGCAACTAAACCCTAGCCTTTCTATACTCAACTCCCAACCGAAACCAAGCAAATAAGCAGCCCCTTTTTTCCCGTGAATAACCCCCCCCGTATGCTCTAACACTCTCTCCAAATACAACTTTTCATACTCATCTAATGGCACGATCCCCCCCAACTCTTCCCTCCGAATCACTGGCAGGTTTTGCGCCGGTCCAAAGGGAATATGTTCCGGCATAATACTGCTTTCTCTCGCAAGAATAACCGCCCGCTGCAATGTATGCTCCAACTCGCGCACATTGCCTGGCCAATCATAATCGATCAAGACCCGCACTGCTGATTCATGTATAAAGGGTTGCTGTTGATGCAAATGGGCTGCGAATTGGCGCACAAAATATTTAGCCAATAGGGGAATATCTTCTTTTCGCTCTCGCAAAGGAGGAACTTCAATAGGTATAACATTTAACCTATAGTATAAATCCTCTCTAAAAGTCCCTTCTCGCACAGCCTCGGTCAAATTTCGATTCGTCGCGGCAATAACCCGCACATCAACATCTATGGGCTGGGTCCCGCCGACTCTTTCTATCGCTTGTTCCTGTAGCACATGCAATAGACGAGTCTGCGACTCAAGCGGCAAATCGCCGATTTCGTCTAAAAATATGGTCCCCTTATCTGCCAGCTCGAATTTGCCCAATTTCCGCGCAATCGCCCCGGTAAAAGCCCCCCTCTCATGGCCGAACAACTCGCTATCAAAGAGCTCTCTTTGCACTGAGCCACAATTTACCTGTAAAAAAGGCCTATCCCTTCTATCACTACCCTCGTGGATCGCACGCACAGCAAGGCCCTTGCCCGTCCCCGTCTCTCCCAATATTAAAACCGTCAAATCGGTCCAAGCCACTTCTTTGATCTGCCGCTTAATCTGCCGGATCGTCGGGCTCTCGCCAATAAAATCGCCCGAGGCAGAAGCCGAACGCAGCGCCTCATTTAACCCGGCGATACGCAAGTCTTCCGTAACGGCAATCTTAACTTCAGCAATCTTCGAATAATTGAGATCGCGATCAACAGACTGGACCTTAAAGGTATATTCACCTGGCTCCAACTGTGGATAATCCACTTGCCGATCGCGTGTTTGCCGCCACCCTTCTTCATACCCGTCTAAACAATATCGATACACCAAATACGAAGCCCGTTCCAATGGACTCCGTCCTTTAAGCAAGAAGCTAACACGACCAATAGTTGAGGGGAAACTGACTTCGCTATGACCCTCATATTCATTACCCGCTATGACCTTTTCGACTTCGACAAATGGCCTTACTCGACGCGGCGTATATTGCACTAACCCATTTCCAGTTCCAGCCCATAAGGTTCCATCTTGATCGACCAAAACATCGTATATGACATTTGACCCAAGTTGACCAGATATTTGCAAGGTTTGTATTACTTGCCCATCGTAACTACAAAGACCACCACCCTCCGTGCCTATATAGGTTGTACCATCTGTTCTTTGGCAAAATGAAGTGACCAAATCGCAAGCCAAACCATCTTTTTGATTTATATAGGAGACCTTGCTGTCGTCATAAATTGCAACGCCCTCATTGGTTCCCACCCACAAAGATTCATCTTCACCTGCAAATAGAGCCAATACAGCCGCCCCCTCAATCCCTGCAAATCTTGTAAAATCCTTCCCATCATAAACACAAAGACCATCCCAGGTAGCTGGAGACGCAGACCCCATCCACACCTTGCCATCACGGGCAATTGCCAATGCACCTATCCAGGCCGGATAGTCTCTAACCTTATCCGACGAGAAAACCTTAGTTTCAGATTCAGAATAACAACCGAATCCAGCCCCAAGCCTTGAAGCAAACCAAATCGAACCATCCAGATCTTCTTTTACACTGCTAATCTCACTCGATCCCAACCCCGCCCCACTTATTACCCGGACGAAATCTTGTCCATCATATTCCCAAAAAGAACCATTTTTGCTACCAACCCATAATTTAGCATTCGAGCTTGCACATAAGCCCGTTACACCCTCAACATTTAATTCATCAGGCAAACTTATAGCCTCAAAGCTCTCCTTATCATACCGAATAAGCCCAGCCGAAGAGCCAGCATATATGGGACCGGTTCCATATTGCGCAATGCTAGTGATCTGATTAGACAACAAACCTTGATTCGTTTGATAAATCTTCACTCGAGTTGCATCATAATAGTATAATCCCATCCCATAGGTCCCCACCCACACTCTTCCGATACTATCGCAACACAATCCTAGCCAAATGATCGCATTTACCCTACTAACCATCTTGAAAATTTCGCCGTCGAAACAATACAAAATGCCTATGCGACTACCAAGCCAGATCCTCCCAAGGGAATCAGCCGCTAAGCTCACAATCTCCCGTGGACCATCTTCCCCAACCTCTACATTATTTACGACCTTGTTTTCATCAACGAGGAACAACTCTTGCCTCGTTGTAAACCAAATTGTACCATCTTCCCCAGGCAATATTGAAGTAATGCTGCTCTTTTCGTCAAATTCTATAATTTGAGTAATGCCCTGCGAATTAAAGCAATAGAGACCATATCCTCCGAGCCAGACCTGTCCTCTATTATCTACTTTTATATCATTAATACTTATCCCAATATCCGCTTGAGCATCAGAAAGATAAATCTCATCAAACTGCCCCCCATCCCATCTATATACTTTGGGAGATATTCCAGGACTCCCTTCAACTCCAAACCACAAATGACCATTATTATCCTTACAACTTCCCCACAAAAAACGTTCGGGCGCTCCTATATCAATTGTTTCAAATCGTCCATCAACATAACGACTCAGCCCCATATTGGTCCCCAACCATATACAGCCCTCATCATCTTCAATGATACTGAATACTCCATCACCCGCTAAACCATTTTTTCGGGTATACGATTCAAAGATATCGCCATCATAAATTACCACCCCACGGTCATGAGTCCCAACCCAAAGCAAACCTTTACTATCTTCGTAAATACATTCGATCTGCATATCCGGCAGTCCATCGCGCATGGAAAAATGCTCCCATACACCAACTCCCTCAGCCATCGTCTCTATTTGACTATCTAAATTCATCGGATCTTTCTATTGGGATAGCACTAGGGCTGAGGCCGGATTTTATTTACCTTTGGCCAATTGAATTTCTGTACCCATTCATACAGATTTGATTTTTCGTCTTTCAGGTTTTTATAAATACTATAAACAAAACTATCCAATAAAATAGGCTTCTCTATCAAGTCTTGTGCTCCATTTAGCAGCGCTTCTTTTGCCATCAAAGGATCAGCTCTATCCGATAGCATTATTATCTTCGTATTATTTCCGACTTCCCTCAATTTTCGAATAACATTCAAACCCGACAAATTCGGCAATGACTCGTCTATGATTGCCAAATCATATCCTTTAGACAACATTCGATCATAGGCACAAAATCCATCGTTGACGACTTCCACTGCTGTGCCTGCGCGTTTCTTTTTTAATATTCGGTGGATAAACCCACAAGAATACACATCGCCATCAGCGAGCAAAATTCGCGACATCGTCAAAGCTGCCTCCTCCTAAAGATTTCAACCTTAGGTCACGGCTTATGATATACATGGACTACGATAAGAAAACAAACAAAATACACTGATCATACAAACAAAAACTGATTCAAAAGACAAAAACTGGCCAAATAAACAAAGTGAATTGATAAATCTCATCTCCTGAGAAATGACCCTTCATATCCGGCAGCCCATCTTATAGTGTATAGTGTTCCCATCCC
>LWDU01043854.1_pt2 | contig 10121 bp, 11 predicted proteins | sample 727161 | NCBI WGS metagenome assembly LWDU01 (sample SAMN04566230, study PRJNA314399) | hydrothermal vent metagenome | isolation source: deep sea hydrothermal plume seawater | place: Mexico: Gulf of California, Guaymas Basin | collected 2004-07-11 | reverse complement strand
ACATAAATTGGTACACGTACATCTCCTGTATCTTTCAAGACCTTTTTTGTGTGCTCAGAAGGGACTACAACTGCTGTCATATTATTGCAGCTAGATATCCACTCAGGATTGCATCTATCAGCCTCAACAACTGCTGAGATACCTACATTTATCTTTCCCAAAGAAGGGTCCCACTCATTTGGCAGCTGGACTTGAAAGGTGATATCACTTTTACTACTCTCGCTTGGATTCACTGATCTTTCTATGATGTTGCCAATCAGGCCATCTTCAGCATCATGATTTAGTACCCATGGGGTCATTCCCCAAGGAAGAATCTGGGTCTGCACGTTAAAATCAGACCTACCGAGCGCCCACTTACAAATTTGTCTAGAGTGCACTCCGTATCCGGACATTGTAACTAAAGGGGCTCGAATGAGAATATTTTTCTTCATAACTCCTTCATCTCCCATAATTGTTTCTTATCTCCATACCCTTCAACTAGACTAATCAGAGAGTCATGCCAGAGATCGATAGTTGTTTGATGCGAAAATTCTGCATCGACATATGCCAGTGCTTTCTTTCCTAACTCAGCTCTTTTTTCATGACCCATCTCAAACATATCTAGAAATGCCTTGGCGGTGGTCTCAGCTGAGCAATAATCTTCATAAATGTACGGAACTTGTTGAGAGCCCACTAATGACTGAAATTCTACAGGAAGCGCTATGCCGTTCTCAGAGCCATCCCTATGGTCTACAACCTGACGTGTGAGGCCGCCGGTTTTTAAAGCTATTATTGGTTTTCCGCAAGACATCGACTCCAGAGTCGAGAGGCCGAATCCTTCGGCATAGCTGACATTGACACACGTGTCACTGAGATTGTGAAGAATATTCATCTTATCAAACTCAAGCCTGTCAGGAGAGAAAACCACATTGTCTTTTATCCCAAGCATTTCACATGTGGCATAAAGATTCGGACCCTCATTATCGTCAGGTTGTGTGTGCATTAATAAAGATGCTTTTTTATGACCGTGCTTTTCCTGTAAATTATCTAAAAATACCTTCCACGCCCAAAGAAGATCATTAGGACGTTTTCTCTTAGCATTTCTGTTTACCCAAAACGCCACAAAATGATCTCTACGTTCCTTACCAATAACCTCGTCTCTCCAACGAAGCTGTTCCTCTCGCTTAAGCGGAGAAAATATGCCGGGAGGTAAAGAGTGAGGAATAAAATTAGTTCGACCAGGAGCAATGTCTTTAACAAAGTCATATGTCAGATAAGAGTGACAATTTAGAAGATCAGTAGAGTCGTAAAGAACCTTATTGAAAATTGGAACGGGATGATTGTCCCAGACATGCCAGTAGGCTATTGGACATACCTGATGAATCTCATCCTCCATCTCCCAAAGCCAGATAAAAAATCGTGGGTCAGTGAAGAGCAGTATCACATCAGGTCGCTCAGCAACTAAAGTTGACCTGATTAATTCTCTACTGCCGAATCCGTCGATCGGCTTTACTATGAAATCGTCGTTTAAGACAACTGTCCGATAATCATCATGCTTAATTGCAGCACCAAACTGCCTAAATGACCAGCATCCTTTTTTGATCAAGCCTTCAATCAAAAATCGACTCTGACATCCGACACCTGATGTGCTCAGTGCGTGATCGGAAAGCATTAGTACCTTGTACTTCTTTGTCATGTTTTCACCTACTCAAGTATAATATTCACCGTTCTGCTCCAGTAAAAGCTAACAAATCACGGGCAGTGGGGTGTACTGTAAAATTCACAAAACTTGCAAGAGTCTCTATTTTTTAAGAAAAATCGTTTTCGAACGGTATTAACCATGCTTTTGACCATCTTTGTCGACTTTTCAATTGCCTTAGGACCCGATGAGACTTGTACCAGCTCGCACATGTTTCCGGGTTTTCCCCCTCTTTTGAGGAGAATAAATCCACAGCCTACATCACGAAGTGGGATATTGTTTTTAGTCGCCCAAAAATGCTTGTAAAGTATGATTTGAGCTTGTATTAAAAAGTCTTGCTTCTTTCGACGATCCCAGCCATATGACTTTGATGTCTTCCAGTCCAAGATCCAGTACTTCCACGTGCCATTTTTTCTCGGAGCTTTAATAACCACATCGATGAAGCCCTTGAATAACATCTCTTTGCCCGGGATTTCTTCGTATAATTGTTCCTCAGCGCTGACAGTCTCCCATCCAGGGAAAGTCTTGTCTAGAAAACCGGGGACATCATCCCACATATTAGTGGCCCACTCACACCACTCTTCAACAGGGACATGTTTATACCAGCCGGGCATTTTTTCATACCACGCTGGATCACCAAACCCATGTTTTTCCCATGCTGCACGAATATTATCTAAAAGTTTATCTTTTGGCACTGTTCCGGTATTCAAAAAGCTTTCGCATCCCTCATGTACCTGTGTACCAAAGTCCAGATACGGGGAGGGCTTGAATACGTCTATCTTTTCGATGTGTAATAGCTTGTGACGCCATGGACACTCTTTCCAGCACTTTACTTCGCTATAAGAAACGTGGGGTTTTCCAGTTGGAAATTCTGACATTTTTTCTCTCATATGTTTGTTGATGTAATATTACACCACGTTTTGGATAATGTACTTTTCTAGAATATCTGTCGCTGTTTTAACAGTCATTTGATCTGTACTGATCACTAAGTCCGGACTTTTTGGGCTTTCAAACGGATCAGATATTCCTGTAAAGTTATAAATCTTGTCTGGGTTGCCACTTTCTAGAAGCGCTCTTTTATACAGCCCTTTAGTATCTCTACATTTTAAAGTTTCTAAATCACACTCGACATAGACAGTCTTGACATTCTTCCCATTATCTTCAATCTCTTTTCTAATCTCTTCGTACGGATTAATAGCTGAAATAATTGATATCACATTATTCCTAGCTAAAATTTTGCTAACAAATCCGAGCCGTCTGATGTTCGTATTTCGATCTTCTTTTGAAAATCCCAAGTCTCTACACAGCCCTTCTCGATACTCATCACCGTCGATGATCTCAACCCTATACCCTCTGTCTCGCAGGCTGTCATTCTAGCAAGTGTGCTTTTTCCAGACCCACTCAGACCGGTCATTTGAATACAGAGGCCTGTCGTTTTTCCCCACTCCACTCTGGTCCACATTCTTTCGTGAATGAAGTAAAATCCGACCTGAATTGAGTGATACAGTATTGTTATAACTGCCGCTTTCTTCTCATCTCCTGTGATTAAAAAAGATATGAGGCTTAAAAATACTAAAGCAAACAATCTCCAGGAAGCAGCCTTGGTAATACTTCTTTTAGGTGAGTCAATCAATTTCCTATTTTCTTAGACAGCTTCCAAGACTTGACATAGTCTTCCAGGTTAATTTTGGGAGTCCATCCGGTGGCGTCGAATATCTCACTTATATCTGCTAAAGTATTACCGGCTTCTCCAGGTCTTTTCGAAATATACTCAATCTCGCCTCCAAACATCTGCGCTAACTCATTAATAGAGTGGTTCTTTCCTGTTCCCAAATTAAAAACTTGACCTTCCCATGTACCACGTGAAAGAGAAAGAAAGCCACTGACTATATCTTTGACATTTGTAAAGTCTCTTCTTTGTGTTCCATCTCCGGTTACTGTGAGAGAATTCCTTTCCCATGTCTGATTTTCAAAGACACCTACAACAGTTGCGTAAGGACCGGTAGTTGGCTGTCTTTCTCCATACACGTTGAAAAATCTCGCCACACATGTACTTAAGTCATACACCTTGCTGTACATTTCGCATACCTGCTCACCTGTGTACTTTGAAAAAGCATACGGATTTAATTTAGGCCCACCATATGCGGAACTAGATCCTGCATATACCACCTTGGCCCTAGAGCGTCGAGCAAATTCTAAGACCTCTGCTGTTCCCATCGCGTCGATGGAAAAATACTTAAGTGGATCTTTAAAGCTTGGTTGAATTCTGGCCAATGCTGCTAGATGAAATATGATATCAAAGTTTGGTTCGTGTCTATAAGTGTTGATGTTTCTGATGTCGTCTATTCTATACTCAACACCTGCTCTCTTATTTTTGGTACTACTTGAGTCAGAGCATAGATTGTCTATCACAACCACCTCGTTCTTTGGATCTTTGAGCAAAGACTCAACCAAATGTGACCCAATAAATCCGAGACCTCCTGTAACTAAAACTCTAGACATACATCCCCCTAATCATCACTCACTGCTCGGCCTGACATTCTAAGCCAGTCCTTATCTTTTCTAACCTCATTGTTTTTATCCCAAGCGGACTGCATCACGCTAGGATTAACTCCCAAGCTTTTCGCTAACTGAATCATGGCACTTAAATCTTTTGGAAAACAGTGACCGCCAAAGCCATAGTCACCATCTGGGCCCGGAACAGACCAGTGTGAGTCTCCTAAGCGTTTGTCATACAGGGTGTATTCCACCACCTTGTCATAGTCAATTTCTAATTGATCACACACCTGCTTAATCTCATTACAAAAACTTACCTTTGTCGCAAGATAGCAATTGGTGAAGTACTTCACGGTCTCTGCGATGGTAGAGCTAGTTTTAATGATCGGCACTCGAGGAAACGCCTTGCTAAAAAGTGTTCGAACTTTAGAAGTTGAGGGTCTAGGGCCGCCGAGGATGATCTTTGTCTGATTTAAAAAATCTTTGATTGCATTCGCCTCTGTTAAAAATTCAGGATTGAAAACAACTCTGATATTTTCTAAAGATGCATTCCACTTCTCAGTTGTGCCTGGTAGGACTGTTGACTTGACTATCGCAATTCTCTTGATATCTTTTTGAACACAGAATCTGTCTAATTCTTCAAGTGCAGTGTTGATAATTCTCAAATCACATATACCACTTTTTCTCATGGGTGTGGGTAAACAGAAAAAGATAAAATTGCACCGGTCAGCTACTTCATCTAGTGAGCTACATGTTGAAAGTTCTGCCTTGTACTTGTCATAGGTCTCAATATTGAATACTGTTTCAAATCCTCGTTTAACAGCAGATCCCACAAATCCTTGCCCAACTATTCCTATATTTTGAGTTTGAGACACTTTACTCTTCCTTCCATAAATTTTGTACTGTTTCAGCTAAAGCATCGTTAAAAAGAGATTTAGACTCGAAACCCAATGATTTTAGCTTGTCATTTGTGATCGAATATCTAAAATCATGTCCGGGTCGATCAGCCACGAACTCAATGTTCTTATCTGGATCTTTACTTAAAATCTCACACACTGCTCGACAAATTTCCAAATTTGGCAGCTCTTTTTTCCTGGTGATATTGTAAGTTTGATTGAGCTCAGAATGCTTCATAATGTGATATATCGCGGAAGCATTATCTTTTACGTACAGCCAGTCTCTCACATTGTTTCCATCACCATACATGGGAATCTTTTTCCCCTCTTTAAGCGACCTAACAATGGTTGGAAGAAACTTTTCTGAGTGCTGCCTTGGTCCGAAATTATTGGATGGTCGTACTATGATATACTCAATACCGTAAGTGTTAGCATATGATTTAATAAGGTGATCGGCTGCTGCTTTAGTGGCTGAGTATGGGTTTTTTGGATTGAGATTACTAGCTTCATGGTGAGAGCCATGTGTTATTGATCCATACACCTCATCTGTGGATATGTGAAGAAGCTTTGTGCCTGTTTTTCGGCATGCCTCTAGAATGGATTGTACCCCTCTGATATTGGTCTCGATAAAGTCATCTGATGAGTTGATAGAATTGTCCACATGGGTTTCAGCTGCAAAATTAATAACCCATGGAGAAACGCTCAATATGTCTTCCAGCAACGCCTGATCACATATGTCACCTCTTGCAAATATGAATTTAGAATTTTTTCTAGCCTCCGCTAAATTAGACTCTTTGGCAGCATATGTGAATTTGTCAATCCCATAGACGTAAAATCCCTTTCTTAAATACAGGTCAGTGGTGTGACTGCCAATAAACCCAGCGCAACCTGTGATTGTGACTAAATTAGGATTCTTGCTGTTCATTTTAAAACTTTTCAATTACAGACTTAATATACCCTAGGGTTTCATCTGTGTAATTTGGTGAGCATCCCACAAAAAATACACGGTCAAGGACCTGATTTGCGTTTGGATAATTTCGAAAGTCTCCAAGATTTCTATACGCTGGGTGTATCAGGACATTTCCTGCAAAATAATTTCTAGTTTGAATGCCACTCGTCTCAAGATGTCGAACTAAGTTCTTCTTGAGTTCACCAGAGTCACAGATCACTGGAACCCCGAACCAGCTTGTTTCAGCATGGCCTAATTCCTTAGGGACTGCGACTCCGTTGATTCTTTCAAAGTATGATCCGATTATCTGCTTATTTCTACGTCGAGATTCATGAATCATCTCTAACTTTTCAATCTGGACTGTCCCTATTGCACCCTGTAAATCTAGCGGCTTGAGATTATAGCCTACATTAACAAAATAGTACTTATGATCTAATACCCCGTCATAGTGTCCTTTAAGCCACTTATCAAATCGTTTACCACATGTGCCCTCAGAGAGAAGATTAGCTGCGCCCACACAGTAACAATCTCTTCCCCACCAGGCTAGACTTCGAGCAGTTCTGACAATTTCCTCACGATCTGACGAAACCATTCCGCCCTCACCCGTTGTGATATGATGAGCTGGATAAAAAGAGCAAGAGCTGGCAATAAAATATGACGCCAGGTCTTTTCCCCTCCATTTGGTTCCTAAGCTATCACAACTGTCCCCTATCATCTCAACATTGTGCTTATCACATATTATCTTTAGCTTATCCAAGTCGTAGGGATTACCCAAGACCGGTGATGAGAATACTGCGACTGTTTTATCAGTTATTGCCTTTTCGACCTGATCGAGGTCCCAGTTTAAATCTTCCAGAGAAATGTCAACAAAGACAGGAGTTAGCCCACACTGTAATATTGGGTTTAAAGTAGTCGGGAATCCAACAGATGATAGTATTATCTCATCTCCATCTTTCCAACCTAAAACTTTCTTCAATGCAGCAATCATTACCAAATTTGCAGAACTTCCGGAGTTAACCATCAGAGAATATTTAACACCCGCCTTCTTGGAAAATTTTCTCTCAAATTTTCGGACTTCCTCTCCTGATGAGACCCACTTTCCGGAGATCAAAGACTCAATAGCTGCAGCTATTTCTTTCTCATCCCAGACAGGGCCTGAGTATAGCACCTTGGGATATTTTCCTCCCGGCTTTGATGTGGGCCCTTTTATGTAATCAGGAAGACCATCACAGTCTTCAGCACATTCTTTAAGAAAGGCTAATATTTTTTCATTTAAATCTGGCACAGCTCATCTAATCCTTTGTCAATTGAAAAATTTGGCTCAAACCCTAGGGACCTTAGCTTATCAATGTTTAGATACATGTTTTTTACTTGAACAATCTTGTGAAAATCTGGCGCATCGGTCTCATTAATTTTGGATCTAGATCCTGTCTTATCGATGACATAGTCAATCAGGTCCCTGAACATGTAGGGATTTCCGCTTCCAACATTGTAGATTTGATTCACTTCACCTTTTTCCATTACTAATTTGATTGCCCTGCAAACATCATTTACATGAAGGTAGTCTCGATAAAATCTGCCCCCATGATACAGATCAATTGGTTCGTCCTTCTTGAGCCTTTCAACTAAATACTGCAGTGCGTTCTTCTTTTTTGACGCCCCTCCGTCACCGGTGCCATAAACATTACTAAGTCGTATAATTCTATACCTCTTGTTGAAGGTTTTACAATATGACTCAACTAACTGTTCGGCACAATACTTTGTTATCGAGTAAAATCCTTTAGGGTTACAATAAGAATCTTCATGGGCTGGGAGCTGTGTGTCGCCGTACACAAACCACGAACTTACAAAGTTTATTGTAGCATCGCTATCACGACACTTGTCCAACATCTCAGTCAAAACTCTTAAATTTGTGTCAACATCCTTATGAATATCGTCAAAAACATGGTAGTTGTGAGTGGTGCTTATCAGGTATAAGATGCTATCTGTCTTAGGAATTCTATCATGTCTTGGGATGGTTATGCACTGATTTTTAAAAGTTTTGATAAAATTTGATCCGATAAAGCCTGTTGCGCCGTAAACTGAGATCTTATCTTCCATAATTCTTTAGGCACCATTCTAGGGCATCGTGACCGCTTCTAACTGTGCATCCTGTCTTAAGTAGTTTATCAATGCTTAGTAAAGTGTTCACTCGACGATTTGGTAGAATTGATAGAAGGTGATCATAATCGACTTTCTCCACGTATAATGATGGCTTAAGAATTTCTTTTATGCTCAGGGCAATTTCATAAGGTGTCACGTAACCTGAGTTGCATGTATTGAATATTCCAACATGATCATTATCTGATAGATGGTTAAGCATGTCGACAAAATCTTCAATACAAGTGATAGAATTTTCCTCATGTATCGCTGGAATATAATCCTTACTGAGAAATTTTGTTATGAGATTTGAAGGATTGGGCACTGCAGATATTAGCTGTCTCGGTCGAAGTATTAGATAGTTTTCGTATCCAAACTCCTTAATTAATTCATCTGCCCACTTCTTCGTCCACGTGTACCACACCCTAGGGTCGGGATCAGACTCCTCATTGAACACCTTGTCATTTCCATCGAATAGACATCCGCTACTTATGTGAACAAATTTTACGGATGCGTCAGAGCAAACCTGGAGAACATTTAGTGCCCCTACGGTGTTTACCCTATACGCTTCGTCTTTATGATCCTGGCAGTACTCCAGGTTTGTCTTAGCAGCACAGTTAATAACTGTCTTCGGGTTAAAGTTCCGGACTACTTGTGCGACGTGATCTATGTCAGTAATGTCACACACCTTATGTGGAATTAGGTGTGTATCATTTCGGCTGAGGTGCATGGCTACTTTTCCAGTGCCAAATACTAATCTACTCATTTTATTCCTGCACTAACTTGTTGGCTAAGTGATATGACGAATGAGTTCCGGCGTCGGTCCACCATCCTTTAAGCGCGTATGCGCTTGCCACGCCTTTGCTGATGTACATGTTATTCACATCAGTTATCTCATACTCTCCGCGCGCTGACTTTTTAAGAGACTTTATAAAGTCAAAAACATTATTATCGTACACATAAATTCCAGTCACACAAAAATTACTAGGTGGGTCTTTTGGCTTCTCTACTATTTTTACAACAGTGCCGTCGATAATTTTTGGTACCCCGAATCTGTGGGGGTCTTCTACTTCTTTTAAGCATAGCATGCATGTCGGTTCACCTGATGAGTGTGCTTCGTACCTTTCAAGTATCTCTGCCAGGTCATCTTCAAATATATTGTCACCGAGAATAACAACAACAGAATCATTTCTTGCGAAATTCTCACAAAGAAGCAGGGCACCTGCGATTCCATCTGGTAAGTCTTGCACTCTAAAGGTAAAGTCGCATGCATAATCATGACCGCTACCCAATAGCGTTATCATGTCCCCCATGTGCTCTGTTCCCGTGATTACCATTATGTCATTGACACCAGCTTCAGTTAGCTTATTAACAGCGTGAATAACCATGGGATATTTGCCCACCGGGAGGAGGTGCTTATTTGTCACTTTTGTCAAAGGAGTGAGCCTGGTGCCAGTGCCGCCGGCGAGAACAATTCCTTTCATTCTTATTTCTCCTGAGTGTCATGAAGATGATGCTTGTAAGCAGTCAAAATATCTTCTTTACTTACCTTTGCTCACCCTTATCTCCAGATCTATTCTATCTTTTTTCACTAAACGGATTCTTTCACTTTGCATAACAGTGTGCATCGCGCCCTTATCCATTACGCCTGTGACTAATGGAAGCTCATTAAGCTTATGCGTCGCATGTCTCTCGAACATGTTTAAAATAGGAATTTCGTCCACGCCGTCAAATAAGCTCATGAGAACTTCTGTTCTCCACAAGGTAGGTCTAGATGTATAGTGCCAGTTATTATAGTAAAAAGTCTTAGTCCCTGCCTCAATAGGCTCCGACCATTTTATTCTTCTATTTGTGATGGTATTAAAATGTCTAACAGCATCTGGGTTTATGCTTTTGGGCGTAAATTCTGGGTCGAATTTTTCCTTGTTATCAAAATCGTAGAGAGGTATTCTCAAACAATGTA
>LWDU01034646.1_pt1 | contig 10121 bp, 6 predicted proteins | sample 727161 | NCBI WGS metagenome assembly LWDU01 (sample SAMN04566230, study PRJNA314399) | hydrothermal vent metagenome | isolation source: deep sea hydrothermal plume seawater | place: Mexico: Gulf of California, Guaymas Basin | collected 2004-07-11 | reverse complement strand
CTCCTTGTTGTTGTTGCACTAATTGGTATTCTCGCAGCTATAGCTGTCCCAGCATACAATGGCTATATTGAAACCGTAAAGATTAACTCAGCTCAAAACTCACTACGACTAATATACTTAGCACAAGTAGAGCAGTACTCAGATAAAGGTAAATACTATAAAGCAACGTCCAATTGCGGAACAGGTAGTGACCTTACAAATCCAATCAATATAAATCTGTTTGATGGTGTAGAGACGCTTGACAGTTCTTCTTTTTATTATTGTATTGAGTCGAGTGATATTAATACAGAATATAAAGCTTATACTTATGATGGTATTGGAGTTAATTGGTTTTCAATAGATCATAATAATAAGCACCTCGGAGAGCGCTCAGGGGTCTCTATTGATAAATGGTAAGTATTAGCCAACCATCTGACCCATTTGAAAGATAGGCAAATACATGGCAATAATAATAAAACCAATGGTGATACCCATAAATACAATCATAATTGGCTCAAGCATTGATGTTAGTCTTTGTACTGCGCTGTCTAGTTCTTCTTGATAATAACCAGAAATAGACTCGAACATCTCTTCCATATTGCCAGTTTCCTCACCTACTTTAATCATTTGACCAAAAGTTGATGGAATTATCTCTTCTTTATCAAATAACTCAGAAAGTGGGCTGCCTGAAAACACACCCAGTTTCACATTGTTCATTGCCTCTGTTAATGGGATATTGTCAGTTGATGTGGTGGAAATCTCTAGTGCTTCAATCAAAGGTACGCCAGCAGCCGATAAATTACCAAGAATCATACCAATTTTTGAGAGCCCAGATTTAATAATTAAATCACCTACCAAGGGGAACTTAAGTAATAATCGATGATACTTTCGACGTAAATTGTAGTTCGTTTGAATTTGTTTTCTAACACCGTATAAGGCAGCAACTATTGCAACAAAAGTAATACCGCCGCGCATTGGATCGCGCACATAATCACTGGTCGACATAATCATTTGTGTTAATGCTGGAAGTTCTCCGCCTACCGATGCAAATAAATCAACAAAAATTGGCACTACATAAATGAGCATGATTGCAATAACTGCCAATGAAACCACCAATAAAATGATGGGATAGAATAAAGCACTTTTAATATTTGCTCTAATTTTGGCAGTTTTTTCTAAATTTTCTACTAACTTGGAAAGAAAACTATCTAACTTGCCACTAGCCTCCCCTGCTTTTACAAGGTTGACATAAATATTGCCAAATAGTTTGTCATATTTAGAAAAAGCAACAGATACGGAATTACCACTCTCAATATCAAGATGTATATGTTTTAAAACCTTCTTAAATGCTTTATTTTCCATTTGCTTGCTAAGCAAAGCTAATGTATCTACAACAGGGAGGCCTGCTTTCACCATGGTTGCTAATTTCTTAGTAAATACTAAAACATCTTTTTGTTTAATATTCCTCTGAGACTCTTCATTTGGTAGAAAATTTACAAAAATACTTTTTGTGCTTTTTTTCTTTTCTAGGCTCTTTACTGAATAAATAATAACATGATTCTTTCGAACTAAATAAGTGGCCTCATGCTTATTTTTTGCCTCAATGGTACCTTCCTTATAGGCACCACTCTTAATTCCTTTCCAGACAAATTTTGGCATATCTTAAGCAATCATCACACGATGGAACTCTTCAAAACTAATATCACCAGCCTGAAGGTGGCCTCTCGCACAATCTTTCATGGTAACAAACCCCTCTTCTTCAGCAATCTTCTCAATTTCAAATACAGAAGCATTATCTAAAATAGCTTGTTGAATTCTATCGGTGATTTTTAAAACTTCATAGATTCCTCTTCTGCCTTTAGTTCCACGTCCATTACACTCATCGCAACCTTCACCTATATATGTCTTTATTCTTGTGGACTCTTCAAGAGTAAACCCAATAGAATATAGAAGACTATCATTAACTGATTCATCTATAACCTTACATGCAGGACAAATTTTTCTAGCCAACCTCTGAGCAATAATTAAAGTTAGTGATGAGGACCTGTTAATGCTGCTTTAATAGCGATATCAACAGTATCCTTATCACGAATTTCACCCACTAAAATTACCTCAGGATCTTGCCTTAAAAAAGAACGTAATGCAGCAGCGAAGGATAGGCCAATTGCATCTTTAACATGCACCTGTGCAATTCCATAAAGACTGTATTCAACTGGATCTTCTACTGTAAGAATGTTAATACCTTCACGGTTAATTCTTTGTAGGGCAGCATACTGCGTAGTTGTTTTACCTGAACCAGTTGGTCCAGTAACCAAAACCATTCCTTGCGGAGAATCAATAGCATCTTTTACTTTTTTCAAATCACTGACATCAAAACCTAATGAATCTATGGACATTGAGATAGCACCTTTGTCTAAAATTCGCATTACAACCCGTTCTCCATTATTGGTAGGAAGAACAGAGATACGCAAATCTACACTTGTATTTGCTGAATTAAAAACAATTGCACCATCTTGAGGTAGGCGTTTTTCTGAAATATCTAGAGTCGCCATAATTTTGACGCGTGTTGTTACCGCTGCATAGTACTCATGTAAAAAACTAGATTCTGAAGATACTGAAAATCCAGTCATTAGCTTTTCAGACTGAGTACTAAGAACACCATCAATTCTATAACGCAACCTAGAGCTATCACGGAAAGGCTCGATATGAATATCACTGGCACCTTCAAAAATTGCACGCTCAATAATTTGATTCACATATCTAATAATCTCAGAAGATTCTTCTTCATCTTCTACAGCATCGTTTGTAATTGACCCTGATGTCAAGCCAAATTTGCTACCCTGATGATGAGTGATAATGGATTGAATTTCTTTAAAGGTGACAACAAAAGTCTCGACATGCCTATCACTTATAATTTTGACATGGCCCATCACGCTTAATGCTAAAGGGTCTGAAATTGCCACCTTGACAGTATCTTTGGTCAAAGAGAATGGGACAACATGATTCTCTACAATAAAATCTTCACTTAAAAGAGAGTAGGCTTTGTCTTCAACGTCTCCAGCCTTCTGCAAGGTAATTCTTTTGAGTCCATACAGTTTTGCAATCTCATCAGCCAACTCTTCTTGAGTGATGTATTTATTTTCAATTAATATCTCCGCAAGACAGCACTGTTGCTCAGTAGCAGATTTTTTTGCCAATTCAAGTTGTTCAGATGTGAGACTTCCTTTTGCCAGTAAAATATTAGCAATCTTGTCACAAATATCTTCAGAAAAGTGAATCATAATACCTTTAATATATCTTAAATAACATGAGGTGAAATGAAGATTAGCAGCTCATCTCTATCAACATCATCTACATTAGATTTAAATAGATTGCCGATAAATGGAATATCACCAAAGAATGGCACCTTAGTTTCAGTATTTTTAGTGGTATCTTCATAGATTCCGCCAATCACAACAATAGATTTATCTTCAACTAAAAGTCTAGTTTTAATTGCCATTTTATTAATTGGTGGCGTGGTACCGGTTCCAACAGTATCTTTTTGTAATGAAATATCAATGATGATATTACCATCACCGACAATGGTTGGAGTCACATCAAGCTTTAATAGTGCTTCTTTAAAAGATATATCTGTATTAGAGCTTCCATCGCCAGTCGGAGTATCGTAAGGTTGTTCTTTACCCTGTGAAATAGTAGCCGTCTCTGTATCCAGGGTATAAATCTTTGGATTTGAAACAGTTTTACTGACCATTTGCTCTTCAAGGGCCTGTAATGCCATCTTTAGTTGATGGGAACTGGTATTAAATAAAATTCCAATTCCTCCTGCGGCTCCAGTTATAGGTAAATTTGCAAGTTGACCTGTGGTTGTGCTCAGTGATAACGGCCCTGCAGTACCGGTAAGAATACCACCAGCCTCGTTACTACTAGGATTTCCTTCAGCCGCCTGTTTTTTATAATAGCTAAGCTGGGCACCTAGCCTTTTATCAAAGTCTTTACCAGCCTCAACAATAAATGCCTCTATCAGCACCTGTTTAGTACGAACATCAATCTTATCAATTAATCCAGCTATTTGATCTAATTCTTTTTTTGGAGCCTTGATAATCAAACTTTTCTGACGATCATCTACAGTAATTTTTATACGTGAATTTTCAGGTCCACTCGAATTAAAATCCTGCATCATTTCAAGTATTTGAGAACGTACCGTTTGTAAATCCGCATAATGAATTCGTGTAATTTCAGTTACTAATGGTTCAACTCCCCTCTTCATAGAAAGATTTTGTTTCATTCTTTCAATGCGATCTTTTTCAAATTCCTCTTGAGAGATCAATGTTTGTCCTTTATGAACCCTAATAATATTGGCCTCATGATCCACATGCATTGCTAAGCCTTTTATCTTTAATAATGCATCTAGTGCTTTATTCCAAGGCACATCAACAAGTTGCATAGAAACAAAGCCAGAAACCTCATCACCTATTAAAATATTTTTATTAACAATTTCTGACATCATTTTCATTGCGGCACGTATATCTACCGCATCTAAATTAATGGTTATATTAAAAATACCATCCTGTATACCAATTTGTTTACTAATTGATGTGTAATCTGCAACCTCTTCACGACTAACAAAAAATCGTTTTTTAGCTTTGTCTCTGACCTGAACAGATTTACTAATCACCGGTCCAATATCTAATGTATCTCGCACTACTTTTTCACTTTTTTGCATAAATTCTTTTGCATTAATAGTGGCCTTATTTTTTGTTTTATTATTTACACATCCGCCAATCGAAACTAGCAATGCTGTTGTCATACAAAACACAATTATTTTTTTTATATTAATATCCATAACGAGCCGTCTCCTCAGTATTACGTACTTTAATCATTACTTCTTTTTTATCTTCAATAAGAATAATTCGATCTTTTAAAACTTCTTTGATTATTGCCCTATTTTTACCAATCGGATCACCGTTTCGAACAAAATAATCCTTTCCTGGTCCAGCATTAACAATAACAATTGAGTTATCTTTTGATAAGATAACTCCCTTTACAGAGTATTGAAATATGTCAAATGCTTTTAATGGATGAACAGATACTTGTTCACCAGTTGCAAGAGTGCCTCCCACTAAATCTCCAGAACTAACAGGCATTGGCTGTATTTGTTTAATAAACACATGTGGAGTAAAAGGATTTGGCAATTCTTCAGCAATACTTGCCACTGCTACTAAACTAGCTAAAGATAAATAGATAATTGTTTGTTTTTTCATTTATTACTCCTCAAGGTAATCGATAGGTAGAAAGCACAACGTGTATTTTTACATTCCCACCGCCATCTTCATTATTGATATTAATGATCTCTTCTTCTGTATTAACCGCTTTTCTTAACTCAGCAAGCCCGTTCCTAAATTTCATATATGACAGATAATTGCCTGACATATTAATATTTACTTTCATTTTGTAATGCGTCACTTTTCTATTGCGATTTTTTCTTTTCTTTTTCTTTTTGCTTTTTTGTATTATTACTTCATATACGGCTTCCGGTTTCTTTCTACTAAATCCAGCTACCTTTAACCCATATCGAATTGCCAATTTACTAATACTTTCGTATAACTCCTCTAACTCACTTTCTGAATGAAAAATACGGGTTACTTTTTCATATTCTCTGCGTTTTTCTTCTAGTAAGATAGCTTCAATATCGAGCCTGCCATTGATTTGAGCAATCTCGCTTCTCATTACAGCTATTTTTTTATATTTTTTCTCAAGTGCGCTAATTTCTGACTTATAAGGATAATAAATTGTTGTAAAAATTACCACTATAGATACAATCACTAATGTTAATACAATTAATAGGTTGCGGTTAACCGACTCACTATCATCGTTTAATCCGCCTTGTGAGCTAGGATTAGAAGGTAGTTTTATGTTCTGCTTAATAAAATCTTGCACCTTTTGCAATAAAGAAGAGTCTAGTTTCATTACTTACCTCCTTCAATATTGGACTTATCTTTGTCTTTTTTACGTGGCGGTTTAAGCTTGGCCACTAACTTAAAGGCTTTTACCTCGTAACGCTTTTTGACTGTTTCATTGTCAAAAGTTTTTAATTCCATTGTTTTTAAAGTGATATCTTTAACTTCACTACTCTTAGAAAGATTAGATATATAGCTAAGTATGCTTGCATCATTAATTGCATAGCCAACAATTTCTACAGAATTATCTGATTTATATTTGACAGTATTAAGCCAGGTTGATTTTGGAATAGACGAACCCATATCATTAAAGAAGTCTCGTAATTGCACCTGATTTGTTGTGACCTTTTCACCAAACTTAAGATTTGCATTTAGTCTTTTCTTCTCAGCAAAGTTTTTTGCCAATTTGACTTGTTTTTCACTAAGTTCAGACTTCAATTGTTCGTATGGGGCTACTCGTTTTAACAATGTACTCTTTTCATTAGAAAGAATGAGGTATTGAATAGCACCGATACCAACGCTTATAAGAAGTATGACTATAATCAATAATCGTAGTAATACGTTAGCTTGTTTTTTCTTTTTAATTTTTGAGCGATCTGGCAATAAGTTAATATTTTTTACACCAGTAGTATATTTATAGTAACCAAAGATATCTAGACTTCTCGTGGCCAGGCCAATTGCAGCGGTGAATACAGATCTATTTTTATGCTTATCCACTAAGTCTTTTTCTTTCCCAGATATAGACAGATGAGAGAATGGATCATAAAAAATAATATTAAGATCACTCAAAGAATTTGCTAATATTTCCAAATAGTTTCTAATATTATTTATATCAGAAATCACATACAGTGTTTTTATTCGTCCTGAAAGATACTTTGTTTCATAGGCTGATAAGATCTGCATAACCTGCATGCTGTATCGATTAAAAAATTCCTCTAATTCATCATCATTAAAACTGCCTCTCTCCAAATCTTTAGTGTCGCTATCTTTTACAAAAATATCAGTAATATGTGGTGCACCATCCTTAACAATAAGTAAGTAATTTTCAAAAGAACCAAATTCTACGATTGCGGTAGCTTCTGTTAAAGTTTTCCCATTGTCTGGTGCACCAATATCAAAGGCATTTCTAGTTGCAAAACACTTAACGTCAATAATAATTGTTTCAAGACCGGCATTTTTAATAATCTTGTTATATGTACTAATATCTGACACCTTAGACGCAACAAACAATAAGTCCATCGTATTGGTCTTTACGTGGCGTTTAATAACCTGATGGAATATAGTGTACTGACTCAAATCTTCAGAAATACGGACAATATTTTCCCAAAGTGATTCATACTCAATTGCACTTTGAATTTCATTGTCTGTCATTGATGGCATTTCAATAACTTTGATAATGGCATTAGAAACAGGGATTGATATTGCGACATTTTTAGTCTTTATCTTCTCTTTTTCTAAAATATCCTTTAATGTATCGGTATATATATTAGATTGATCAATAAAAGGTAGGTTAGGATCAGTGTCAATAAACCGCTCTATTAGATTAAGAACCGTCCACTTCTCATCCTTAAACTCAAGTCGTGCAACTCTGACAAATCCTGGTGACATATCCACACCAAGAATCTCCTCATCAGCATGGCTATACTTGCTGAGTAGGTCTAATAATGCATTGACTATCTTGGTTTGTTGGCCCATATTTTGCTTATCATACACCTTTAATTTATATTTAAGGTCAGTAAAGAGCTGTAATATTAAAAACTCTCTTTCCAACTTTTCATCTTAACGCGTAAATTATCTTTCTTGATCCAACCCTCAGGCGGGGTAAAAGTATTGATTGCATCACCACTAATACCTATATATAACTTACCTCTATACAGTGTAGGCACAGTTGAAATGCCGATACCCAAGTCAATGGTAAACTTCTCACTGCCACATTGATAATCCACCCCTGTTATTGATGTTTTTCCAAGAGCGCATTGATCAGTAGTAAGTGGCTCATACCTTGAGAAAAACACCGTCCCATAACTCACTACAGCTTTAGATGTTACTTTTTCACCAGGTTTTAATTTTAATTTCCAGCCTTGGTCTTTTTCATCCGAGCATAAATCTGCATCACCTGTTGTGTTTAATAAGCTATCTTCTTTAAAAGAGACATTTGCATCTTCCGATGGAAATTTTTGCTCCTTAATGCCCAAGAATCGGTTATCGATTTGTGGCGATCCTGACATTAATTTCTGCAGATCTCCAGTGCCATAAAATAATCTTAATTTATCATCACTACCCATTGCAGGAGTGACAGAATGATAAGATAACCTACCGTTAAGATTATCAGCTGCAACATCAAATATTGGCTTCATACTATAAAGTACACCCTGATTAGTCAAATTCAACTTCCAAAGCTTACCCTCAAGATCTGCGAAATACACCATTGCACCTGTGTAGTTAGCCTTATTACTACTGTCTGGTGTAATTGCTGTGAGCGATGTCGGTACAGAATTAAAAATTTTGTTTCCACTCAGATCAGTAACATCAATCTTGACAAGCACTCTACCGTCATCTTCTAAATCAAGCACATAAATAACCGAGCCATATTCTCGTACATTGCCACCATTAAATCCACCACCAATAACAGCCACCCATCGACTACTACCACCAATAGGCACGCGTAGGATGAGCGGCTTAGACCATGCCTCTCCAAGATTATCAAAGTTATTGGTAGTGGATTTTGCACCATTTCTGCCAACCCACGTATTTCCTTGTTTAGTGTCAGGATCATATGAAAAACTAAACAAATGCTCAGGTGTATCTGGATCAGTCACATCCAGTGCATAATATCCATGCCCGCCCATGCCCAATCCACCCATTACAATTGTTTTCCATTTGCCACTTAAAAATACATCTTTCACCACTGGAGTGCTGTCCACGCCAAAAATACTCATACTTTTATTTGACTCAGAAGACACCATACCTTTTAATTTAGAAGTCAGCATTGGCGGGATAAATGCCCATAACTCCTCACCAGTATCTAAATTAAAGGCATGTAACATTCCATCATTTGCTCCTGCAAACACAACCTTCACTCGATTTTGATTCGAATCGGTGAAATTAACATACTTATCATTACTAAAGCGATATCCTGCATCAGTATGGCTCTTATCAGGATTATCTGTTATTTTCGCTGTTGGTGGGCCCATCACTGCAAGCTCTGCATGGTATATATCGCCTAACTTCCATCTTTCAGATTTATTCTCAACCTCATTAAAAACATCAACGCCACGTACAAAATTAATTAATTTTTTCGCATCTTCATCATCAATATTTGCATGACCATCCCCATACAATATTGGCATTAATTTCTCAACATTGCTTTCTTTAAAGTTGTTTTTTCCAAATACAGTTAATCCATCACCCACAGTAAATATATTACGATTACTTGCAGATTTATTATCATTTAATAGTTTCCCAGCATCCCATTGAAAATCACCAATGGATCCATCCTTGTTAAGCTTGTATTTTTTAAGATGCCCCTCCCACTGATGACCAGCTCTAATATTAAATGATGCTTGTAATATTGCATCATCCCCTCTAGGCGTGGATCTTGGGATAATTAATGGTGGCGGAAAGGTAAGTAACATTTGCACGTTTAAATCTACTGGTTCAGGCTCTGGATCAGAGTCACCTGGAGAAATACCTTCACAAACTTGATTACAAATACTGCCTGCGCGATTAGAAGAAACTACTGTGCATTGAGGTAGTGTTTGTGAAACTTTTGGAGATACCCCTGATGATTCACCATAAGGTGCTGATAAAAATGGCACATAAGGAATAAAGCCATAAATATTAATATCGTCAGCTCTGTCATACACCATCTTAGAGTCTATCGTAAAATGATTGCCCGTATTCCAAAAGTTATACTTGGCAACCATGCCACTTTTATCATTCGGTGTTGTGCTAATTCTTACTGCGAATTTATCCGTTGAACAAAAGTTGTTTTGTATTATTGTTGCAGGATCATAGTCGGGCACTTTTTTAAGATTAAAAACTGCATACTCATTATAATTACTACCACCACTACCTTTTTGACGACAAAATGTATTATTATTTATCTTAAAACTAAATGCTCCTTTCTGTGAGTCGCTATTGCCTCCTGTATATTTAATTCCTGCACTCTCAATAAATTTATTA
>LWDU01044104.1_pt1 | contig 10122 bp, 8 predicted proteins | sample 727161 | NCBI WGS metagenome assembly LWDU01 (sample SAMN04566230, study PRJNA314399) | hydrothermal vent metagenome | isolation source: deep sea hydrothermal plume seawater | place: Mexico: Gulf of California, Guaymas Basin | collected 2004-07-11 | reverse complement strand
CTTTTGCAATACTTAATTGGATGTCTAAAGGAAGTATTATCGGTGGAATTTATAATCGTCCGATAGCTATGGCTAATTTGACACATTTTGTCATTGCTGGACTTGCCTTAATTAAAGGAGTATTGGCTAATCCAAGTCTCTCATACGTAATTTGGTCAATCGCAATTATTTATTCAATGTTTGCAATATTATTTGGAATCGTTGCATTCAAACACCCCGTTAGTGAAAACAATCATATTAAATAAAATTTAGCAACAAGATTCCTCCATTAGATGGGATTTTTGTTTATGGGATAGATTACCTAATAATACGAATCCCTTGGTCTGGTGTATATGGAAAGACAACCCCTTCTTTAGTTACTACTGCACCATCATGAAAAGCGATATACAGATGTTTCCCCTTACCCCATTTTGGTACAGGCATATGTACCATATATTCAAAAGTGAAAGTGTGTAATAGTGGAATCTTCATATCCCGGACCCAATTTGGACCAAATGGAGAAATTCTGGGCCCAATCAAACCACTTCTGCCTATAGCGTGGCAGTCAAGATGAATCTGAGTTTTTAAAGGATCTGCGTTTTTATCATAATAATCAACCGGATTGTAGTAATACCCAGCCTCTTCTATCTTTCGAACAAGCAACTCCAGTGTCTTTCCTGCGGTGCGGCCTGCCTTGATGTTTTTCTTCAAAATCTTTCGGACAACCATTGCGTGTTCCCAAATTGCTCGGATCTCTGGAGGCAATTCTGTTTCTTGTTCTTTGAGAACATAGGCGTTTCCACCTAGGTCTGCATGGAAGATATTTGTACCAGCACCGTGCAGTATGGTAAACAAATCGCCCCCTTTAAGAACATAGGGGTCTGCATCACCTGAGTGGATTTCTCTTCCATCTGGAACTCGGAGAAAAACATTGCCCTCAAGATCACTCAATTTTGTCTTTCCAGGTACTACCTTATCAAATTCTCTGTCTAGATTTTTAGCTGCGATAACGCCATACTGCTCATATAGTTTAATTTCCTCCTGTACCCTTCCTGCCAAGTAATCCATGATTACGTACTCTGCAGATCGAACCCGAGCCCCATAGTTTTCACCAAGTGCCTCAATCAGCAGGATGTAGTCCTTGTACGAAATGCCATCGGTAAGTGGCTCTCCTTCCGAACTCGATGCAACACTGAGGTCATCCATGTAATTCACACCTATATGTTTGGGGTTACGTTCTGAAACAAATTTTTTGAGTTCCACAAATCTGAAATCCATTTCTATTGGCGTTCCAGGTTTAGATTCACGTTCCATCCCTTCTTCGATGACGATATCATAAGCCATCGGATCCTGGACATTAGCACTGAAAGCTGCACGCTCGATCCCGTTTAGACCTAGATCAGTGAAAATGAAAACACCTTCACTTGCACCCAACTCAAAGCGGAGCGGATCGTATGTCCATGGTCTAATAATATGAACCCACATGTCAATATTATTATCTCGCATGACACGAGGTAGTATTTTGTCAAACTTTTCAAGACGGATCTTTTTCTGTACTTCCACGGAATCATCAAGGGTAATTGCACTTAGATCACTAGTTTCTTTTTGCTGGGCATAATTCCCTTGGCATAGGATTGTAAGAAAAAACATTGTTGACAAAGTCTTCATTCTTTTCATGATTAAAACTCCTTTTGATTCTTTCTGGAATATACAATTCGCTTACTTAATTATGATAAACGTAGCCTTAAGGAACTTAAGTTTGCTTTTCGTTCGATAGATTAAAACTAATTAAAAATAGCAGTAGATTGGTCAGTTTTACAACTCGAATGTTTACGGTCCCAAACTTATCATCATTACATTTACAAACCATTTTTTATTAATGACGTGTGATGTTTTTTCTTTTATAAAAAATATGTTTCAAGTATATAAGCAGATACTTTAACTGTCAAATATTATCAACATCACATTAAATTTTAGTATGGATAGGTTTAATGAAAAATTTAATTTACAACAGAAAGCATTTGTAATATGGTTGATTATTTGTGCTTTTATACCTCTTAATGGTAATGAGTTTTCAAGTAGGTTCTTAAAACATTTCGATTACCGTGAGATTGGTCCCACTCGCCAAGGGGGGAGGGTCGTTTCAATTGCAGTTTCATCCCAAGATTCTTACGTATACTTTGTTGGGGCGGGACCTGGTGGACTTTGGAAAACTATAAATAATGGCAATACTTTTGAATCTATTTTTGATAACGAGGGAACGTCTGGAATAGGCCATGTGACTTTAGATCCTTCTAACCATGATTTTGTTTGGGTAGGTACTGGTGAGTCTAATCTCCGTAACAGCACTCAGTATGGGGATGGAATATATAAATCTATCGATGGAGGAAAAAGCTGGTCAAATATGGGACTTAGAAATACACAGCATATTGGTAAAGTAATTGTCCATCCACAAAACTCTGATATTGTTTATGTAGCAGCACAAGGACAGTACTATACTGATAATGATGAGCGGGGAGTATACAAAACACTCGATGGTGGTAAGTCTTGGAAAAAGATATTGAGTGTAAAACATGAAAAGATACATGTTGGTGTAACAGATTTGGTAATGGATCCTCGTGATCCAAACGTATTATATGCAGCAAGTTACCAGAGAATTCGTAGGCCATGGGGATTCTCTAATGCGGGACCAAAAAGTGGAATATATAAAACTACTGATGGTGGGGAAAAATGGGTAAAATTATCGAGAGGTTTGCCGAGTGGACTCCTTGGTAAGATCGGACTTGCTATTTATCCAAATGATCCAGATATACTTTATGCCATCATCGAAGATGCGAATTCACCAGAAATGTCTTTTGATGAAAGATGGATTGAAATACAGAACTGTAAACCATCATCCAAGCCTACGGTGGGAAATATTGTATATAGAAGTGATGATGCAGGGATAACATGGTACCAAGCAAGTGAAGGTAATGTTGGTGGTCGTTCAAATTATTATGGACAGATCATTGTAGATCCAAATAACGATAAAATAGTATATGTATTAAGTGAAAAAGTTGATATTTCGAAGGATGCAGGTAAAACATGGAGCAGGGCGTTCGAATATGGAGGGGATAACCATGTATTATGGATAAATCCTACTGATAGCAGGCATATGATATTAGGCTACGATTATGGTTTTGCCAGAAGTTATGATTCAGGAAAGAACTGGATACATTTTGATAACGTTTCATTGGCACAGCTATATGCCATCAATTTTGATATGGATTTCCCGTATAATGTGTATGGCGGCATGCAGGATTTTGGTACTTGGAAAGGACCAAGCATCAAAAAAGGAAGGTTTCCGATTCGCTTTGAGGATTGGGAACATGTTCTTGGAGGTGACGGTTTTTTTATGCAAGTCGATCCTACGGATAGTCGTTGGTTATATTGCCAGGCACAGTTTGGCGAACTTTCAAGAAATGATCAGAAAACTGGCGTGAGAAAGCCTATCCAATATTCAGCTAATAAGGATCTAAGGTTTAATTGGTCTACGCCATTCCTTTTATCTTCTCATAATCCAAAAATAATTTATCATGGTGCGAACGTCCTTTTAAAATCATCAAATATGGGTGATCAATGGCAGGAAATAAGTCCAGATCTGACAAAAAATGATCTAAGCAAGAATGGTGGTATTGAATCTTGGAGTTATGGAACAATTACTGCAATAGCTGAGTCTCCCTTAAAAAAGGGTGTACTCTGGATTGGCACAGACGATGGCAATGTCCAAATAACTACTGATGATGGAGAAAGTTGGCAACTATTGAATGAAAATATTCCCAATAATCCTGAATATTGGGTATCTCGCTTGATTGCTTCTCATCATCAAGTCGGGACTGCATATTTAAGTTTTACAGGGAGACAAAGGACAGATTTTAAACCTTATTTGTATAAGACTACTGATTATGGAGAAACCTGGATTCCAATTGCAAATAATTTACCTAGCGAGCCTATAAATGTGATTAGGGAAGACCATAAAAATCCAAATTTATTGTTTGTTGGAACAGATCGTACTGTCTATGTAACAATTGATGGTGGGATTACCTGGCATGAAATGAAAAATGATTTACCCACAATACCTATTCATGATCTAGCTATTCATCCAAGAGAGAATGATCTAATAGTAGGTACCCATGGTCGCGGATTTTATATCGCAGATATATCTCCTCTTCAAGAGATAAACCAAATCTTATTAGAAGAAGATGCCTATTTATTTAACATAAAGCCCAAGGTTCAATGGGTGATGCCATCTCAAAAAGCAGTCGCAGATCAAAATTTTGAAGGAGAAAATGAACCACATGGCCCAATTATTCATTATTACTTAAAAAATAGCATTCCAGGTGGAGTAAAATTATCTATTTATGATGACCAAAAATTTATTAATGAATTAAATGGTCCTGGGCAAAAGGGAATGAACTCAGTAATGTGGGGATTGACAAAGCGTGGTAAGAAGAAAACCAAGGAAGAAATAGCTAAGTGGGATATGGAAGTTTCGACCGGTGAAATAGAGCCTTTTTATGATTATTATGATACAAATGAGTACTTTGTAACTCCAGATGAAGAAGTGGGTATAACAGGATTATCACTTAGTACTCGAGTTGCATGGGAACCAGGTATGAAGGGTCGAGAATACGAATATTTAAGAGTTAAACCAGGTAATTACAGAATTGTAGTAAAAATATACGATAAAGAATTTGAAAGGAATGCATTAATCTTGGAAGACATATGGTTTGATCAATAGTAAACTAAATCTATTGTTTAATTTATTTTCTTTCTTCTCATTTTGATTATAAATGGCAAGACTATCATATAAAAACCAGTTCCCCATACAATCAATAGACTAATTCCAGATGGAAAGAATAACCAATATTTAATATTTTTATGAAACCAGGATCCATCATGAATATCTTCTATTATATCTGACCTTCGATATGCTACTTGAATTATAGCTCCTGTATAAGTATCTATTTGAACTTCCCAGTGATTTTTAGCTTTCACTTTCACAAGTCCTTTATCCAAACGAACATCTAGTCTTTCTATATCGTCCCAGTTTTTGATGTTCGCATCTCGAGCTTTTGTTGCTGCTGATAAGATATTATCAAAAGAAATGGTTGGATGATTATTTTGGTTTCCATCTCTTGTAGGTGGCTGTATCCAATCTATATTTTTTTTTAAATGTAGTGTGATACCTGTGATAATTATAATCAGTGCTGGAAGGGATACCAGAAGGGCACCCCAATAGTGCACTTTTCTTAATAATCTGTTCCAAATTGAAATCATTTAGGATTCTAAGATTTTAACAAAACACTACTATTAGCTAAGCAATTGACCCGATATTACTAGAGTCCCAGGTGAATCCTTTGTTTGATTTGCCTTCCATGATTTGCAATTATCCAGACCTGATTTATGAAAAATATCTATCCATTCACTACTGGATAGTAAGGTCATATGTACGTTTAAGTCATCAGGCCATGAATAACTTTCTTCATTACCAATGTAATGATCAATACCTGCAATAAGTAATCCGCCTTGATTAACCCAATCACCAACAATATGTTTGATTAGTTGAATAGGGTTTTTAAAATAATAAAATACTTCCATACTATGCACCACATCGACTTTTTGATTTGGCTTCCATTCTAGTAAATCGCCACAATAATAATTCCCATTTGGATCTTTCAAAAGAGCTTTTTCTATCATTTTCTTTGAGCCATCAACTCCAATAGCTTTTTTACAATTAGAATCAGATAAGATTTTTCTAATTACCCAACCATTTCCACATCCTGCATCTATAAATGAAAAAGGACTATTATAGGTATCATAAATAATTTGGAGTATCTCTAGGATTGCAGGTTCATGTGCTTTTGCCATACCTTCGTCTTTGCCTTTTTCAGCCCATTCACTAAAAATATTTACTGGATCATATTTCATTTAAAAGGTGATAATGATAGTTATTAGAATTGGAGATTATTAATCGCAATATCCATAGGGTATATTATGTATTTTTTTTAAATATGTTGCAAAACTTTAAAATAATTAACTATTAGTACCTTGATATTGTAATAATATATTATTAATATATCACTAGTAATTTAACGTATGATATAAATGAATATCAATTCGAATGTTGTTTACCCTGCTTTAGCTACAAAGTCTACATATAATCACGATTTAGATTTATTTAATATAGAAAAGCAGATAAAAACCGGTGCCCATGGTTTAGTGATGCTGATGACAATGAGAGATACTGGAGACAGAAGAGAAACAATTAGGTCAGTGTGAAAATAATCTCAGCAGAAGAAGTGCATGAAGCACTGAAGTACCCTGATTTCGTCAATATTTTAAAAGAAGCTTATTCCGGTTCTTATACCATGCCACAGCGCAAAGTGTTTCTTCTGGAAGAAGGCAGCCACGATGCTTTTGCCCTGCTGCCATCATGGAACGATAATGTGATTGGCGTGAAATCTTTCACTTACTTTCCACATAACGAAGATCCTTATAAATCGCTGTATTCAAAGATCTTGTTATTTGACCGCAAACATGGCGAACCGCTGGCTTTGGTGGACGGTACCTCGGTGACTTTTTTTAGAACGGCCGGTGTTTCGGCTCTGGCTTCACAATTTTTGTCACGTGAAAATTCTGAAACTTTCTTGTTGCTTGGCACAGGAAATATGGCCCGTTTTTTGATTCGAGCACATGCTTCCGTTCGTGCTCTCAAAAAGATTTTGATTTGGGGTCGTACCAAAGCCAATGCCCAAGCTGTAGTGGCCGATATGCAAAAAGAATTGCCCGAAATCGAATTTGTGGTAGCCGATAATATTCAAACAGCCTGTGCCCAAGCCGATATTGTGGTGGCGGCTACCGGTTCGCCTGACATCCTCATTCAGGGTGACTGGATTAAACAAGGCACCCACACAGATTTTCTCGGTAATCACCATGCAGATAAGAGAGAGTGTGATACTGCGCTGGTGGTAAAATCTAAAGTGTATCTTGACACTTATGTGAACTGTTTTAATGAAGCCGGCGAAGTGTTGGTGCCTATCGAAGAAGGTGTGTTCAAAAAAGAAGATATTAAAGGCGAACTGGCTGAACTTTGTAAGGCTGAAGTAAAAGGTCGTGAAAACGATTCTGAAATCACTTTATTCAAATCTGTGGGATCGGCCCTAAGTGATTTGGTGGGGGCTAACCATGCCTTCCAGTCACTCTCGAAATCATAAAAATTCAGAAAAATAATATAATAGGAGATTGACTTATGGCATTAAAAGTTAATTGGCGCGGTGTTTACCCTGCAGTACCCACTCAGTTCCATGATGATTTGAGTCTCGATATTCCAAACACTAAAAAACATGTTCAAGGCCTTCTGAATGAAGGGATCCATGGTCTGGTGATGCTCGGCACCATTGGAGAAAACTGTTCGTTGCGCATGGAAGAAAAGGTGGAAGTGCTCAAAGCCATCGTCGAAGTGGCCAAAGGCAAAGTGCCTATCCTTACAGGCGTGTCCGAATACACAACTCAGGGAGCCTGCGAAACAGTGGCTGCCGCCAAAGAAGTGGGCGTGGATGGCATCATGCTCATGCCGGCTATGGTCTACAAGTCCGATGAGCGTGAGAACATGACGCATTACCGCACCGTGGCCACATCAACTGATTTGCCCATCATGTGTTATAACAACCGTCCTGTTTATGGTGTAGACATGGGCCCAGAAAATTTTAAAGAGTTGGCGGATGTTGAAAATATCGTTTGCATCAAGGAAGCTTCAGGGGATGCGCGGATCATCACGGATCTCATCAATACTTTGGGTGATCGTTTTATTATTTTTGCCGGTCTGGATGATTGCACACTCGAAAGTGTGCTGCTGGGTTGCGATGGTTGGGTTTCTGGATTAGTGGATGCCTTCCCTCGTGAAAATCGCATGCTCTGGGATTATGCATCAACAGGGCAGTGGGAAAAAGCTCTTGATGTCTATCGTTGGTACATGCCCATGTTACATTTTGATGCTCACCCCAAATTGGTACAGTACATCAAATTGGCTTGTACTGAAATGGGTTATGGTACTGATTTGACCCGTCCTCCTCGTTTGCCATTGGTAGGTGAAGAGCGTGAACGTATCTTGAGCATCGTGCGCCAGTGCGCAGCCACCCGTCCAGGCGCTGAAGGCGAGCCCTAAATCGCTAGATGAATTGAAAAATGAAAATACAAACTTATTATTTGGCGAATAGTCAATACAACGCTGACGAAGGAGAGTATTAATAGCATATGAATGGAAAAGTTTCATTATCACAGCAAGCATACGATAAACTTGAAGAAATGTTGGTAAGTCTTGATCTTAAACCGGGTCACATCTATTCTGAGAGAGATCTCACAAATATTCTGGGTTTTGGTAGGACTCCGTTAAGAGAGGCTTTGCAAAAAATGTCAAATATAGATCTTGTAGAAATAATTCCTCGTATGGGAATAAAAATTTCTGAGATTATACTTTATCGTCAATTAGCTATATTGGAAGCGCGGAGACCTCTAGATGAATTAATTGCAAAATGTGCTGCAAGAAGAGCATCGAATGAACAAAAAGAAATATTGACTACAATGGCTATTGAAATGGAAAAAGCAACTAAGAATAAAAATGTTAAAGAATATTTAAGATTAGATCATATGTTTGATGAACTATTAGATGAAGCAAGTAGGAATGTTTTTCTCACCCGTGCACTTGACCCTTTGCATATTCATTGCAGACGTTTCTGGGCTCAATATCAAAAATATGATGATTTGAATAAAACTGCTGTACTACATGAAAAATTAATGAGAGCAGTTGCAAACGGAGACGAATCTCAATCCGGAAAAGCGGCGAATGACTTAGTTGATTATTTAGTTGAATTTACAAGAAAAGCATTGGATATAACCTAAGAATTCAAAATCCATGAGATTAGACAAAACAGTTTCTGCTTTACTATTGATTATTATTTTTATAAATCAATGTAAAACTGGTGATAATGTATCTATACCAAAGAATAAATATATTGATTTGGTTCAGATATTTAATGAATTAAGGAAGCTTCAAGAACCAATTTTGAATAACGGAGTACCAGATTATTCGGTAGAGGCTATGGCGAGACAATATTCTGATTTAAAAGATCTGAAGATGCAATTAATATTAATAGATACGTCTGCTTGGATAGTAAGTAATAGGGTCGATTATCATTTGGTAAAAGGAGAGATGGCAGCATTCGAATTCCACCATCAAACCTTAAAACCATGGTCACGAGATCCAGGTTTTTACTCTTTCCGATCTGGAGATGCCGGTGCATCTATGAATGTTGAGCATTTGATGCGACCATTATATGATATTGAAATTCCTCTGTCTGAAAGTAAGCAAGATGACATTAAAGCCTTACTTGAGATTGTTCCAGAAATCTTTACACAGGCTAGAAAAAACATCACAAATGGTTCATATGATCTTGCAGAACTTGCTATTAGGAATGGGCAAAATGAAGCAGAAATGTTTTTAAGAATTGCAGATGATTTAGCAGGGCATCATCCAGAATTATCGACTGATGCAAAACGAGCCGCAAAAGAAATCATTCGTTTTGGTGAGTGGTTAGATGGAAAAAAATATACAATGGAAAAATTAGCTGGCTCTGGAAAAGAAAATTATACCTGGTGGATGAAAAATGTTCAATTTTCTCCATGGGGTTGGGAAGAGAGCAATGACATAATACAAAGGGAATATGATCGGATCATGACCTTTCTAAAATTGGAAGAGCAGAGGAACCAAGACCTTCCACCTCTTAAAGTAGCCATGAATAGAAAGGAGTATGAAACAAGTCTCTTTTATGCCCTAAACCATGTTGTTGATTTCTTACGTGACAGCGATATGATGACAATTGATGAATGGGTAAATCCTTCAGATTATACTGGTTTTAAAAATCTTGATGACTTAGTTAAAATTATCGAAGAAACAGAAAAATCTGATGATGAATTTTTACCAGAAAACACAAGTATTGATACTAAAGTTCGTCAGAGGGAAATACTACCCGGAGAAACTCATGAATACATAGGTCATATGTTGGATGAGCAGAGGCAAGAACGCTTAGTTCTAAGTCCTATTCG
>LWDU01034949.1_pt1 | contig 10123 bp, 9 predicted proteins | sample 727161 | NCBI WGS metagenome assembly LWDU01 (sample SAMN04566230, study PRJNA314399) | hydrothermal vent metagenome | isolation source: deep sea hydrothermal plume seawater | place: Mexico: Gulf of California, Guaymas Basin | collected 2004-07-11 | reverse complement strand
CCAAGTAATATTAAATATTATAAAATCAAATTAGAAAATCATAATAAAATTGGAAAGTTTGCGCTTATAAATACTGTTCAATATCAAAAAAAAGAACAAAATATTGTTGAATTAAGTGAAATGGAGACCTTAAATGTACCTGAGTGGTTGACAAGAAACACACTATTATATTCAACAGATGCATTCAATAAGGCATTATTCCTTCAAACAGGTATAACTTTTAATTATTTTACAAAGTTTTTTGCAGATTACTATAATCCACTTCTATCAGAGCTTGTTACTCAGAATTATAAACAGATTGGTGACTATCCAAGATTAGATTTTTTTATAAACGCAAAAATTCAACAGACAAGAATTTTTGTAAAAGTTGAGCATTTAAACTCTTCCTCAACAGGATATGACTTTTATTCAGACCCATTTAATCCATATAGAGATTTATCAGTTAGATTTGGAGTAGTATGGAATTTCTTTCAATAACATTTTGACAAAAGAAAACTATAATATCATTGGCGTTATGTCAGGAACATCTCTAGATGGAATAGATATAGTTTATGTTCATTTTGAAAAAAAAGAAAAATGGAATTATAAAATATTAAATTCAATAACCTATGAATATTCTAAGGAGTGGCTTAATAAACTTAAAAATTCACTTAATCTATCCGAGAAGAATTTAACTAAATTAGATCAAGAATATACTATATTATTATCAAAACAAATATTAAAGTTTATTAAAGAATTTTCAATCAAAGATATTGATGCAGTATCCTCGCATGGTCATACTATTTTTCATGATCCACAAAACAAATACACATACCAAATGGGTAATTTGCCAGAAATTTCTAAAGAAATTGGTTACAAGGTAATATGTAACTTTAGAAATCAAGACATTAAGTATGGAGGTCAGGGAGCACCTTTAGTTCCGGTAGGTGAAAAATATCTTTTTAGTGAATATGATTCATGTATAAACCTTGGAGGATTTTCTAATATTTCAAAAACTATAAACGGAAAACTTATAGCTTATGATATTTGTCCAGTAAATACAGTTTTAAATTTTCTTTCAAAGAAAATGAATTTAGATTTTGATAAAGATGGTGNNNNACATACAGTTGCCATATTGCAGAACAAGTTTCAAAGAATACAATAAATGAAACAAATGTTTTAGTTACTGGAGGTGGAGCAAAAAATAAATTTTTAATTGATTTAATTAACAATAAATTAAATAATAAAGTTATTATCCCAGATATCACATTGATTGACTATAAAGAGTCAATTATATTTGGTTTCTTAGGAGTTTTAAAAATGCTAAATATAAATAACTGCTATTCCTCAGTAACAGGAAGTTCAATAGACCATTGTTCAGGAGATATTTTTTTACCATAATTATTAAATATTTAATATATTGTTGGTTTAACCTTAAATTTAATTTAAATGAAAAGACTTCTTTTACCCCTATGTTTATTGTTTGGTGGATTTGTTTTTTCACAAAACATAACATGGCAAAATGTGACACTAAATGTCCCAAATGAGAATGCTCAAGCAGTATTTAATTTAATTGATGGATTTTATTCCAATGTTGAAATACCTGAAGGTGTTAGAGTTTCGCTTTGGAATATTCAATTTAAAGGGCCTTCTGAAAAAGCAACCCATGTATTAAATCTTGCTGGTCCTACTGATTCTCTTGTAGAGTTTGAGTCAAGGAAATTAACACCTGAATGGGATGCTTATATAGCCCAACTTAATTCATTAACAGATCCTAATGGCTTTTCAGTAACTGCTGGAACAACTTTAGTTAGATATAATTTAGATAAATGGAATCAACCAATTGCGCAAAGTTGGCAATTTAAGGTAAAAGATCCATATGCTTTTATTTCTGCATTTGCTAAACTAATGTCTGTTTTTGGTGAAAAATCAGGTTATGTGTCAGTTGGTCAGACTACACACGGAGTTGAAAATGGTGAGAGTCATTATATATATGCTACTTATCCAGATCTTAATACAGCTTTAGATTTTGGTAATTTTGAGAATGAAGAAGAACAAAATGCAGCAATGGAATGGGGAGCTGCTGTAGGAAAAATATCAGAATCTACAAGAACAATTACAAGAGTAATGATGCAATCTTGGGAATAAGTTTTATCTAAATGGAGACAATTTTATTAGGAATATTTATTACGGGTTATTTATTAATTACTTTAGAAAATACTCTAAAAATTGATAAGCTAATTCCTGCTTTAGCAATGATGGCCTTTTTATGGGCTGTTATAGCAATTTTTCATATTCCTGTTGGTGAGGTTGACACAGAGCTTCGGGAGTTAATTCCTGCCGAAACAAAAAAAGTTATGGCATATCACCTTGCTCATACTGCAGAAATATTAATATTTCTTCTAGGGGCAATGACAATAGTTGAAATAATAGATTTTTATAATGGATTTGAGAAAATTAAATCATTTATCAGAACAAAATCAAAGAAAAAACTTTTGTGGATATTTTCAATTTTAGCATTTATTCTTTCTGCTATAATTGATAATCTAACAGCTACAATTGTTTTAGTAACAATTCTTCAGAAAGTTATAAAAGATAAAAATTTAAGACTTTGGTTTGCAGGACTGATTGTAATAGCTGCTAATGCTGGTGGTGCATGGTCTCCAATCGGAGATGTTACAACAACTATGTTATGGATTGCAGATAAAGTAACAGTTCCAATGTTATTTTATTATGTATTTATTCCATCAGTAGTTTGCATGGTAGTACCCACTTATATTGCGACACTTTTAAAACCGTTTGAAGGTAACTTAACTAATATAGATAATGATGAAAGTAATATAACTAGAATTGGAACTACAATGTTATATCTTGGTCTAGCTCCATATGTGGGTATGATGCTATCCTTGGCTATAGTGGCAACTTTTGCTGAAGTTTACAGTGGAACAAAATTTAATATTACACGAATTGATAAAGACAATATTATGCACAGTCAAAGTCCTGTTCACTCTTCGCTAACTAAAATTGAATTACCAAGCATACTTTTCTTTTTAGGTATTTTAATGGCAGTTGCTGCACTTGAATCTATTGGATCTCTTTTTGAATTTGCAGATTATCTAGAAAAAGTAATACCTGATATTAGAATTGTTGCAGGATTATTAGGGTTAGGATCAGCAGTAATTGATAATGTTCCATTGGTAGCTGCTTCAATAGGGATGTTTTCTCAACCTCTTGATGATTCTTTATGGCATCTTATTGCCTTGGCAGCTGGAACAGGTGGAAGTATTTTAATTATTGGATCTGCTGCCGGGGTTGTAGCAATGGGTATGGAAAAAATTGAGTTTTTCTGGTACCTTAAGAAAATAGGTTGGCTTGCATTTCTTGGTTTTCTTGCTGGAATGATCACCTTTGTTCTTATGGAAGTTTATATACTTTAATTTAGATTATTGAATTATAAAGAAAGCATAGATTGGATTCTTAAACAGTTGCCTTTCTATCATGAAAAGGGGAAGGAGGCATATAAACCAGGGTTAGATAGAATAAGTAATTTTTTAGAATTTATCAAGAACCCACATAAAAACTTAAAATTTATTCATATAGGTGGGACAAATGGAAAAGGATCTACAGCTCACTATATATCATCAATTCTCCAGGAGTCTGGATACAAGGTAGGGTTATTTACTTCTCCTCATTTTTATGATTTTAGAGAAAGAATTAAAGTAAATAAAAAAAAAATTGATAAAGATTTCATAACTGAATTTACAAATCTTAATAAGAAAAATATTGAAAACAATTCGATGTCTTTTTTTGAATTATCATTTGGTTTAGCTGTTAGTTATTTTAATAGGAATAAAGTTGATATAGCAATAATTGAAGTTGGGTTAGGAGGAAGATTAGATGCAACAAATATAATTAACCCATTAATGTCCATAATTACTAATATTTCTTTAGACCATACAGAAATACTAGGAGATAATTTAGAGGATATAGCAGGAGAAAAATCTGGAATTATAAAAAAAGATTCAATTACAATTATTGGAGAATGCAATAATTTAATTAATAATGTTTTTATTAATAAAGCAAAAAAATGCAATTCTAAAATATTTATAAATGATCAACATGAAAATTTATATTCAAATGTTTTGTATCAAGAAAAAAATATTTCAACAGCTATCTTTTCAATAAAACATCTTGTTGGTTTTAATATTACAGAGGTGAATATATTAAATGGTATAGAAAATGTTGAATTAAATACAGGTTTTTATGGAAGGTGGTCCAAAATAAGTGATGATCCTAAAGTTATAATTGATGTAGCTCACAATAATTCTGGGTTTGAGCAATTAGCTTATCAAATTGAAAGAGAAGATTACAAAAAGCTATATATAATTCTTGGTTTTACTAAAGGGAAAAAGGTAAAAGAACTAATAAAGTATCTTCCTATAGATGCAAATTTATTTTACACTTCTCCAAAAATAGATAGAGGGATGAAAAAGGAAGAATTATTAAAAAATATAGGAAAAACATTTAACTTTGATGGAAACCCAAGGAGTCAATTTTTAAAAGTAAAAAATATTGCTTCAAAAAATGATTTGATAATTATCACGGGGAGTAATTTTTTAATAAAGGACATTTTAAATGAATAAAAAGTTTCTAGGGTTTTTCCTTTTTCTTTCAATTCTGTTATCTAATAATGTTTATTCTCAAATTAACACTGATAGGCCTGATCAAACTGAATCATCTTTAGTGTTGAATGAAGGACATCTTCAGATTGAGACTGGAATTTCTATTGAAAAAAAAAAGTCAAATATAAATTCATTGTTTAGACTAGGAATTATTGATGGTGTTGAGCTTAGAATAAATTCAAACTATCTAATGGATGACCAAATTTCAAAATTGAAAAATACTTCTTTTACAGATTTTGAAATAGGAGCAAAATTTAGAATTCAAGATAATATTGATAAAAAAACAAAAATTGGATTTCTTACTCATATTTCAATTCCAACAGCTCCAGAAGTATTTTCTTATAATGAGTATGGTTTTTTAAATAGATTACTTGTTTCTTATGAAATAAATGAAACTGATCAGCTAGGTTACAATATTGGATATATTATATATACAATAGCATATTCAAAAGGTTTTAATTCCTTCGGAGTGTTTTTGGAGTTATTTGGAAATGAATCGACTGATATTTCTTTAATCAATTTTGATTCTGGAATTACTTATCAATTAGATAATAATAATCAATTTGATTTGTCTTTTGCAAGGGGGTTAAATAATGATTTATTTTATTTTTCAATAGGATATAGTATTGATATAAATTAAAAAATAATGGCATATATGTTAAGATTATATCATATCTGGCATGTTGTGCTTTTCTTGGACTTCATCTTAAACCTAATATTATTGAATTTTAAAACTTGACTTTAAATTCAATCTCTTTTCCATTTCTTAAGATAACAACGGTAGTTTCATCTCCATTCTTGAAATTTGATAGAGCATTCATATATGCATATATATCTTTTATATAATATTCACCAACTTTAATGATTACATCTCCATCAATTAATCCAGCCTTGTCAGCAGGTCCACCTTTTAATATTTGGTCAGCCTTCATACCTTCCTTTTCATAAACATAATCTGGCATAACTCTAAGAGATACCTCAAATCTAGAGACTGTAGGTTGTTCAGAAACTGTTTCTCTAAAATTCAATTTCCCAAAATTGTTTAATTCATGAATTATATCAAAAACATAATTTGATATTTCAATCATTCCATCAAAATTTATTAATTCAAAATCATCAGAAGACTTATGATAATCTTGGTGAGATCCTGAATTAAAAAAAAGCACAGGAATTCCTTTATTATAGAAAGATGTATGATCTGATGGTCCAATTCCATCATCAATTATCTTAAGTGAAAAATTATTATTTGTAGAATTTATAACCTGTTTAAATACAGGTGATGTTCCAGCACCAAAAACAGATAATTCTTTGTCTGTGTTAAGCCTACCAACCATATCAAGGTTTATCATATAATTTGCATTTTTTAGATCTATTAAAGGATTTTCAACAAAATATTTTGAACCTATTAACCCTAATTCTTCTGCTGAAAATGCAATAAATAAATAGTTATTATTTGAATTATTTTCTTTTATAAGTCGCTCAGCAAGATTAAGAAGTAATGCAACTCCACTAGCATTATCATCAGCACCATTATGGATTTTATTTTTTTCTATTCGATCTGTGTCTAAAGAGTATATACCTCCATATCCTATATGATCATAGTGAGCTCCAATTATAATTGTATTTTCTCTATTATTATCCAGATATCCGACTACATTAATAGCATCTGTCTGATCTTTATTATATGAATTATATAAGATTCCTTCATGTGGACTGTTTGGAAGTATAAAACTAAAATTTTGAATATACCCCTTACTTAATTTCTTAAGATTTAATCTTTCAAATCTATCAGCTATATAATTTGCAGCAGCTTTTTCACCTTTTGTTCCTGCAAACCTTCCCTCAAGTTGATCGCTAGATAAATATTCTATATCAGCTATTAATTTATTAGAATTAAACTCTTGAGAATAAAGTGTTGAATTAATTACAAGAGTTAAAAGTAAACTTGTGTAAAAACTTTTCATTTTCATATATCAATATTGTAATTTAGCCGCAAAAATAAATCAATTATGCATAAAAATGTCAATTATATACGATTTATAACATTTTCAGCAATATTTTTTTTATTTAGTACACTAAAATCTAATGCACAGTCAAAAGATTTAGTCTATCCAGAAGAAGTTTATTTTAAATCTATTGAGCAAATAACATTTGGTGGTGATAATGCTGAAGCCTATTGGAATTATAATGATTCGCAATTGGTATTCCAATCAAATAATGAAAATTGGGGTTTAGAATGCGATCAAATATTTTTGATCGATAAATCTAATAAGATATCTGATACACCTCCAAAAATGATTAGTACAGGAATGGGAAGAACTACTTGTGCATATTTTATGCCTGACGGGAAACATATACTTTATGCATCTACTCATTTAGGTGACACAATGTGTCCTGAAGCACCTTTAAGACTTGATGGAAAATATGTTTGGCCTATATATGATTCTTATGACATATTTGTTTCAGATCTTGATGGGAATATAGTAAATCAATTAACTAATGAATTAGGCTATGATGCTGAAGCAACAGTCTCCCCTAAAGGAGATAAAATAGTTTTTACTTCTACAAGAACTGGAGATCTTGAATTATTTACTATGAACATTGATGGCTCTGATGTAAAGCAGATAACAAATGAAATCGGATATGATGGAGGTGCATTTTTCTCACCTGATGGAACTAAAATTATATTTAGAGCATCAAGGCCAAAAACAAAAGATGAAATTACTCTATACAAAAAGTTACTAAAAGATGGATTTGTAGTTCCAACAGAATTAGAAATATTTATTTGTGATGCTGATGGATCTAATCTGAGACAATTAACTTATCTAGGAAATGCAAATTGGAGTCCATCTTGGCATCCTTCTGGAAAAAAAATACTTTTTTCTTCTAACTTTCAAGCAAAAGCTGGTTTCCCATTTAATATATATATGATAGATCTTGATGGCAAGAACTTAAAACAAGTTTCTTTCGATAAAATGTTTGATTCATTTCCTGTTTTTTCAAATGACGGAAAATATTTGATCTTTTCTTCAAACAGGAATAATGGAGGAAATAGAGATACAAATATTTTTATTGCTGAATGGCAAGACTAAAATAAAAGAGTAGGGGTGCTCTTCATATACTCTTGATAACTATCTAAGTGTCCCCATTTCTTTCTACCTCTTGCCTCTAGGATTCTAATACCACTTATATATACTAATAAGACATATGTGAAAAGGGGAGAGGTTAATGTTATTAATTGCCAACCTGTCAGAGAAGAGAGAGAAATTATAGAAATACCCAACCATAAAATTATTTCTCCTAAATAATTTGGATGCCTTGAATAAGACCATAGACCAGAATTAATAAACTTATCTTTATTAGCAGGATCTTTTCTAAATTTTGTTTTTTGATTATCTGATATGATTTCAACTATAAAACCTAAAACAAAAATAAATGCTCCTGAATAAAATAAAGAGTTTAATACAATCCCGTTAGCCATTCCAGTTAAAGCACATGCGGAACATATTGACACCCACATTCCCTGAAGAGACCATGTCATAAAAAATCTAGTAGGAGATGGTTTAATAGATCGAAATCTTTTGTCTTCTCCATCTTTTTTAATTCTAAAAAATAAAAAGCTGCCAAGTCGAATAGCCCATATAATAATAAATGATGACAATAAAATATTACCATAATTAATACCACTGGAGGTATAATTTGAACAAAGGATATAGGAAACTACAAAGATGTAGGTGAAGCTTCCAGAAATATCAAAAAACTTTTCAGTTTGAAATAAATATGCTGGAACAAACAATACCCATTGTATAATGAAAGCATATAAAATAGCATCCATAACAGAATCTATACCAGTTAAATAACCTATGGAATAGGATAATAAAAAAGCTATAGTTGATGATAAAATATTAAAAAAGTGAACTTTCATTCTAATAATTTATAAAAAATTAATTTCTTCTCTCATATTCTCAATATCTTCAAAACCGACTCTACAGCATCCTCCAATAATATCTGGTGATAGTGCTAGCCATTTCTTAATCATAGAGCTATCAAAATATTTTTCACCATACCAATCTTTATCTTTATTATTATAAATCTCACCAGAGTTTGGATATATCAAGATCTTCTTATTTGAATGTTCTTTTAATTTTTTTATTGCTCTTTCTGCTAATAATGGAGAGAAACAATTCACACCTATGGTAGAAACATTTTCTAAAGAAGATAAAATTTCACACGCTTTTATAATAGATGAGCCATCTCTAAATTCTAGATCTTTATTACATGTAAATGAAACCCAAACTTCTTTTTTATATTCTTCTACTAATTTTGAAAGTATTTCAATTTCTCTTAAACAAGGAATTGTTTCATAAAGAATAGTATCTATATCTAATTCTTTAATAATATTCATATTTTCCTTATGATAATTCATTATTATGTTATCTGAAGTATTGTATTTTCCGGAATATTCAGAACCATCAGATAGAGATGCTGCAAAAGGACCATAACTTCCAACTATTTTAATTTCCCTTTTATTATTGGTCTCTTTTATCGCTTGTTTCACAAGAGATACAGACCTTTTAAAAACATCTTTTATTTCATTAAGATTATAACCCATTTCGTTTAGAATCTTATAACTTATCTGATAAGTTGAAGTAGATATATAGTCAACACCTGCAGAAAGATAATCTTTATGTATTTTTTTTATGACATTAGGATTATTAATTTCAAGAGGATAAGAGAGGCTGCCATCAAGTAGTTTAATCTCTTTTTTCATAAAAATTATGGTTAAAAATTACAAAATATATATCTAAACCCCCTTAATTAAAAGAGGGAATTTTTAGATTTAGCTATTTATTAATACATTTATTTAAATTGTGAAACATTCTTAATGGGAATGTCATTATACTCGTGTAGGATGGTGTAGGAAGATACCTATAGCACTCTGTTAAGTGCTATGAATAAAGGGATTAGAAGAAACGTGATATTCTGTATTGGAATGTCTCTATTTGTTTATTATAATACTATCGTAATATTCTTTTGTTAATTTTTCAGTCCAAATAGTAGTTTCGTTTCCATATATGGCGAGATATGATACCTTACTTTTTGGAGTTGATGAATGCCAATGTTCAACATTTACAGATGTCTTGATTATATCACCTTTCTTGACTAATACTGCATCTTTTCCTTTTTCTTGATATATACCTTCACCCTCAAGAATAATTAAAATCTGACCTGTTTTATGTTTATGCCAGTCTAATGTTGCATCTTCTTCAAAGGTTGCTAAAACAATATTATAATCATAATTTTCATCTGAAGAGCTTAGGAAATTTAACCAAGCATTACCAATGTGATGTATGTTCTCTGCTTTATTGCCAATCTCGAGAAAAGAACTTATTTCATAGTTTGATGATTGAGCAAAAAAGTATGATGTATTTAATAATAAAAACAAAAAAATTTTAAATTTT
>LWDU01044724.1_pt1 | contig 10127 bp, 9 predicted proteins | sample 727161 | NCBI WGS metagenome assembly LWDU01 (sample SAMN04566230, study PRJNA314399) | hydrothermal vent metagenome | isolation source: deep sea hydrothermal plume seawater | place: Mexico: Gulf of California, Guaymas Basin | collected 2004-07-11 | reverse complement strand
TCTTTTAAGTTTTTAAACTCTTTGATGCTTGCGAGTTTTTCTTCCCTTGCCTTTGTGTAGGCTTGATTGGTTTCTTGGATTGCTTTAGCCTTGTCTATCTTTATTTGGTTTAATTGTGATTGCAGAGAATTAGTTTTTGTAAGGAGGTTTTCTATCTGTTTGGAGCTTTTCTCTTTTAAGTTTTTAAATTCTTTGATGCTTGCGAGTTTTTCTTCCCTTGCCTTTGTGTAGGCTTGATTGGTTTCTTGGATTGCTTTAGCTTTGTCTGCTTTAATTACATCAAGTTCGCTTTGAAGAACGTTTTCTAAAGATTTAAATTTTTTAAATTGATTGATTTTGGTTTTTTCTTTTGTTTTAGATGTTTTAAGTTTTGCTTGTTGCGATATGCTACTACCTGAATCTACAATTTTTTTAGTGTAACTACTGGATACCCATCCAAATTTTCCTTTTGAATATTCAACATGAAACCAATTATCATTGAGATTGTTGGCACCATCGTTTCCGATGTGTAGAACTTTTGACCCTCTTAGCAATTTCCCAATCACGGAACTTGAGGCCGATGGGTTTTTACGGACATTCAAAGAATTACTGTTAGTGGTAACTAAAATAAATTCTTTCTTTTTGTTTGGTAGCAATTCGCGAGAAAAGAAAATTTTTCCAGAAATTATAGTATCTGTTGTTTTTGTTAAATTTGATTCTTTTGCGCCTTTTGATTCTCGCGTGATGAATACGTTTCCTGAAATTTTTTGAGCTATTTGTAGGGCTTTGTTTTTTGAGTTGTATTTACCAACTTTAAGGTTGACCATCCAAGATAATTTAGTTTGGGGAAAATTTTTATTTTTTGGTAATTGTATTTCCCAGTCTATCGAAATTTTGTTTTTTAGTTCGGGAATGGTGAGGTTTAATATTTTATTTAAATTAAATGCTGCTTGTTTAGATTTTTTTTCAGTAGGGTAGGGCCCCTTTTTAACATTAACTATCCATGCATAATTTCCTTTTTGTATAAGGACTTCTTCAGAAAAACTATCTTCGTCAATTGCAGTCTCTTGTTTTTGTATTCCATGAATATCGGACTCTTCTAAAATCAAATCTTTGGTAGAAGTTCTTGCATAGCTTGACTGAATTAGTGAAAGTAAAAGTATTGCTGAAAGAATATATCTGAGAAGAGAAGTCATTTATTGTTATTTAAATTTAAATTAAACCGAAACAATGAGCGACTATACCTCCTAGTGATTAGTCACTAGGAGGTATAGGATTTACTATTAGATTGTTAGCGTTGAATGCGCGCTAAAAATAGATAGCTAAAGATTTGAATGGTATTTTTTTTAAGCATTTATTATAAATTTAGTTGCAAGATAAAGCATTACTCCCATGCTCACTACATCGGTTCCTGTTGTAAGAAAAATACTTGATGCCGCAGCGGGGTCTGCTCCAAACTTTTTAAGAGTAACGGGTACAAATGCTCCCATAAATCCACTAACAATACAACTTGCTACCATGGAAACTAAAATAATTATAGCGAGAGCTATGGCATGTGGATTGTCCTGTTGAGTAGCTAGCATATACATGACTATTGCACAAATGACTCCAGTTACAAAACCATGAACTATTCCAAGAATGGATTCTTTTACAAGTTGTTTTGTGATTTTTGAACCAACTTCACCCAGAGTCATTTCTCTAATTAATACAGCCAGTGCCTGAGCTCCTGTGTTTCCCGATTGGCCAGCAAGTATCGGTAGAAACATAGCAAGTAAAACAATTTGATCTATGGTTTCTTGAAAAGCCCCAACAACAGCACCCGCAACAAAGGCTGTCACTAAGTTTACAAGTAACCAGGGCCCTCTTAACTTTATGCATTTTGCTAATGATGAATCCAGTCCTTCTTCGGGAGAAGCACCAACCATCAACCCACTTTGAGCGCTTATTTGCAAGGCATGAGAATCGTTAACATGACTTCCTCTGAGTGTTCCTAGTAACTTACCCTCGTTATTAATAACGGGAAATTCTGGTATCTGCTTGCCTGCAACTTTTTTGAAAGTTTCTAATACGTCATCTTCTGCTTTTAAACAAGTTGGCTTTTTAATGCAGATATCTTTTAATAATGTATTGGGACCATGATAAAAAACATCTTTAAAAACTAATACACCGGTCACCACATTAGCATCATCGACAATTGTTCCATATGTAAACTGTTTCTCTTTATTGATTTTTTTAACTTCAGCGATTGCGTCTTCAACAGTTAGCTTTTCATTTAAAATTAATGCAGATGGTTGCATTAATTCACCGACGGTACCGCTTTTATACTTCAAACTCATTTTCCATTGAGCTGATAAGTGTTCTGGAGCTTCATCTAAAAACTTTGAGAGAAAATTCTGATCAAACCCTCTTAGAATTTTTAAAGTTTTAATTTTTGGGATGGAGGTGAACAAACTGACTAGTTGGTCATTAGGGAATATGGTTAGGTCATCTAGTGCCAAGTAATTGTCTTTAGATAAATTGCCACCATTTATCATTTTTTCGGTCTCCATGAAAGATTTATGGTTTATATTTAAAAATTTTTAAATATTATCACTTTGTAGTTTTCTTTGTAGATTTTTTATTTTTCCACAGGTGTTTGCTATTATATTTGTGTTATTAAATCAAGTTTTTATTTACTTATGGATGGTAATTTTAAATGTGCTAATATCATTTAATTTTTTAAATAGTTATTCTTTAATATACTTTTTTGATTTAAATTTTTTTCCTTAATTGATTTGTTTGAGGTTTTTCCCAATGATTGAATTCTTTACAGAGCTTTTTGTTAGTTCTTTGAATTATATTTTAAAGGCAGAGTCCTTCTATATGATCGAATCTTGTCTGATTATTTTTGGTGCTTTGTTACTGGACTTGTCACAACGAAAAACATTAGCAGGTTTTAAAATAAAGGCTGAGCGCACCAAAACTATTTGGGATGACGTTATTCTTGGAGCTTTGGTTAGACCTATTAGCGTTATTATTTGGATATCTGCTTTTTCTTACATGGCTGATATTGTTCAACAAGCCACCAAGAACATGCTTTTTTATGAGCTTTTTGATCCGGCAAGAGAGGTTGGTATCATTTTGTCTATAGCTTTATTTTTTATTGGTTTGATTAGTAAGGCTGAAAAGATCCTTTTGATCGATTCGGATGGTTCTGATCAGACGACCATTCACGCATTGACAAAGCTTGCTTATATGGTGGTTGGTATTACTGGACTTTTGACATTACTTCAAACTTTAGGTCTAAGTGTTACTGGTCTGATGGCTTTTGGTGGAATGGGAGGTATTGCCATAGGTTTTGCTGCTCAAGATGTATTAGCAAATTTTTTTGGTGGATTTTTTATATATACAGACCGACCTTTTTCTGTTGGTGATTGGATTCGTTCTCCAGACCGTAATATTGAGGGTACAGTCGAAAAAATTGGATGGCGCGTTACACGAATTAAGACTTTCGACAAACGACCTCTGTATGTACCCAATTCAGTTTTTTCCAAAATTTCACTGGAAAATCCATCTCGCATGTCCAACCGCCGAATCAAAGAAACTATAGGAATTCGTTATGATGATGCTGGAAAGATGGCAAAAATTATTGAACTTACTAAAGAGATGCTCTTGGCGCATCCGGAAATTGATACTAATAGTACATTAATAGTTAACTTTAATGCATTTGCTTCATCATCTCTGGACTTTTTTATTTATACATTTACTAAAACCACTAACTGGGTGGATTTTCATCAAATCAAACAAGATGTTTTGTTGAAAGTATTGAAAATAATAGAGGAGCAGGGTGCCCAGTGTGCTTTTCCAACATCAACCGTTCATTTGGCTGACGGTGAAATACTTAGAAATATTGATAACCAAGATTAAAAGCTCCTTACTTCTTACATAATCACATCTCTAATAATGATCTATTTAGTATTTCCAGTTAATTTAAGGATGATCTATTTTTTGTTGACCATGCTTTTACTATTTGGGCCGATAGGGTGTTTGAATATTGGCCCGATATCATTAAAAAGTGAAAGAAGTAAATATAATATGGCTATTCAAAAAACCAATGATGAACAGCTTTTGTTAAACCTGGTAAGACTAAAGTATCGAGATACCCCTTTTTTCTTAGAGGTTAGTAATGTTGCATCTCAGTTTAGGATAAAAAACAAGGTAAGCATTACGGCGCAATTAGAAAGCATGGTTAAGGACATTTTTAATTTGGGAACAAGTAGCTCCTACCAAGAGAGTCCTACCGTTAGCTATACGCCATTGCAGGGGGATAAGTTTGTAAAGAATATTATGTCAACATTGCCCCTTAAAACGATAACACTTCTGTTTCATTCCGGTTGGAGTGTTGAAAGAGTGTTTAGAGTTTGCTTTCAATTGCTAGGTCATCTTGAAAATGCTCCAGGTGCTTCAGGACCAACGCCTAAGCTTGCCCCCCAGTATAAAGAATTTCTGAAAACTGTAAAATATTTACAGGAGCTAGATGATCGAGATGCTCTGCGGATAATTTACCAAGAATTAAATGGGCAGCCACAGATGTTGCTGCAGGTTTCAGACGAGGCCAAAACTTCTAAACCTGCTCTGGAGTTTGCTCGTAGCATAAGTTCTACTCCTGGTAAAAAACAATATATTTTAACTCATTTCCCAACTCCAGATCAGGTAGATCATTTAAGGATTGTTCCAAGGTCATTACTTGGTATGTTGTTCTACTTATCACAATCGATTGAAATTCCTAAGAGAGATTTACTCAAAGGAAAGGTTACCCAGACAAAAACTACCAAAGGAGAGGATTTTGATTGGTTTGAGGTTACTGGTGAATTACTAACGATTCGATCTTTAGACGAGAAGCCGTTGCGCGCCACGGTTAGAGTCTTCTATAGGGACACTTGGTTTTATATTGATGATTCAGACTTGAACTCAAAATCTACGTTTTCACTTTTAACGCAAATATACTCATTGCAGTCTGGATCAATTAAGAGCACGGAACCAATCCTAACAATTGGAGTGGGTTCTAGGTAGTTAAATATATTGGGCAAGCCTTTTTTATAATGACGTAAAGGTGATTTTGGGTAGACACAGAACTAATTTGTTATCAATGAACTCTCATAATAAAATGCTAACTTCAAAATATTTTACTGAGATCGTATTGGTGACTACAGTTATCATATTATCAAGTTGCACCATGTATGGTCCTGTGTTTATAAAAAGTGAAAGAAACCAATACAATCAGGCCATTCAGAAAACCAATGACGAGCAACTTCTTCTCAATTTAGTTCGCTTGAAGTACCACGATAACCCACTCTTTATGGAAGTAAATAATATTGCTTCGCAGTTCACGCTTCAAAACGAAATCGGTTTGGGCGCAACACTTCAGGCCGGAGCTAAGGGGATTTTTACTCCAAGCACGAGTACCTATGTGGAGGAAAGGCCAACTATCAGTTATTCTCCGCTACACGGAGAGAACTTTGTTAAGGGTGTCCTGACACCAATTTCACTCAAGTCAATTGTGCTTTTATTTCATTCTGGATGGAGTATTGAGCGAGTGTTTAAGGTCTGTTTACAGGGAATGGGTAAACTTAAAAATGCACCAAGCGCTTCAGGTCCCACTCCAAGAATTGCACCCAAGGCTAAGAAATTTTTCAGAGCGGCAAAGTTATTACGTGAAATACAAACTCAAGGGGGACTTGATATTGCTTACCGAATTTTTGATGAAGAACCTCAACTGGTAATTTATATTTCAAAGGCATTTAAAAATTCCCAGCCTGCAAATCAGTTTGCTCGCATACTCAATACTACCGTGGGTAAATCGAGTTATGTCTTTAGCTCTCCAAGTATTAAAGATAAACAGTCTATTGATATAGTTACTCGGTCTTTATTAGGTGTTATGTTCTATTTGTCTCAGGCTATTGAAGTTCCTGAACAGGATGTTACGGAGGGGAAGGTTGCTGTAACTAAAACAGATCAGGGAGAAGTGTTCAATTGGGCTGAGATTACGGGGGAACTACTTCATATTTACAATAGTCCTAGTTCGCCAGATGATGCAAGTCTAAAGATTTTTTATAGAAATTATTGGTTTTATATAAACGATTCGGACCTGATATCTAAGTCTACCTTTTCTCTTTTAGCTCAGATATATGCATTACAGGCTGGGGAATGATGGTTAAAGTCCTAAGGCTCAAAACTCTTCTTCAGGGAGGTTAGGAAGTGAAAAATTTGTTGCTCCAATCAGGTTACTTTGCATTATGAATCCATGATTCCCTTCACGGATACCAGCTTTCTCATAAATAAAATTAAAAACTTCTTCAGCGCGGTCTGCATCAACAACAACATCTAATACATCCACCTCTATCCAACTATCATAATCACTTGCGTTCAAATTATGAGCGGAACTTCCTGTTCCCCGACAGTTTTTTACATTTCCTGTGCAAATGCCGGTTTCATCCTTTAAAAGCTTAATTAATGGAGCTCCCGTTCCATGCGGAAGATAACTTGTGATTAGCTTTGAGTTTGTATTTTTATCCATAGCTTAATGCTCCATATGTTTAAGGCGAGTCTATTTTGTTATCCTGCTGAAACATTAGCTAGAACTTCAGGTGGAATGTAAGTGGCCGCTTTTTCCAACGGAGTGATATAAGCGATTCCCATTCCAGGAGTATCTAATTTTCCAGCAAGATACATTCTCTCAAAAACTCTATCTACTTGCTCAGATGAAACGAGTATCTGTATTATTTCTTTTTCCACCTCAACAGCAACTCCCAAAATACCGAGTCGCTCTCTGATTCCCATCCCTTTACCATAATTAACTGTTGCACCTTGTGCTCCTGCTTCCCGGGCAGCCTCTATGATTGGTTCGGCTTCTCCACGTTGAACGATGCAGGTTATCAAAGCTACATCTTTAAGTACGGTTATTTCCCTTTGGGCCATTTTTATTATCCCCCTCCTTAATTTATATTAAGCTGCAGTTTGTTCTTTTTTTGATCCTCTTTGAACCCATAGTCCGGTAATTAATACCGAAACAATAGGACATATCGATGCCATTGAGAGAATACCAAAACCCTCAATCGCATCTACAGCATTTCCAAAACCCAACCCCATAGCTAAAACTAAAGGTACAGTAATCGGTCCTGTTGTAACACCGGCACTATCCCAAGCAACATTAACAAATTCTTCAGTGGAAAGAGCTGTTAGTACTATTCCTAGTGTATAGCCAATAATTACCATATAGGCAATAGGCCACTCAAATATTATCTTCATTACACCTAGAGACAATCCAAACCCGACGCCAATGGAAACCGCGAGCATTAAAGTATTTTTTTTGAAGGAGCCGTTAGTCAAAGTTTCAACGGTTTGACCTAAAGCGTTCAGAGCAGGCTCTGCTAGTGTGGCTCCGAACCCTAATAACCAGGCAAACATCCCGGCTATGAATATTCCAAGTGCATACGTGTATAAAGGAGATCCTGCAACGGCTTCAATTCCTTTGAATGCAGCTGGAACCATACTACCTGACTGTTCTCCCAATTTGGCTAGGCCGTAACTTAGACCTACATTAAAAATCATCATACCTGTCACACAGAGTATTAATCCATAAGTGAGAATTCCAGCCTCTTGCACCTTCTCTCTTAAGACAAGCTTGAGAACTAAAAATAGAAAAATTACCAGTGGTATGATTGCTTGGGCGCCTCCTTTTATTTCTGCCCATGGAGTTATTTCATGCCATGCAGGAGCAACTTCAATAGCGGAAGAGGCTGCCTGAGCCGCAGCGATTATAGCTTCCGGTGTGGTTACGGTCGAAACGTATACAGCAAGGCACAAAACAGCGATTATAGGGAAAAGGGATGCTAGGGTGACAATTCCAAATCCAGAAAGCGATGAATCCCCTTTGCCACCAGACGCCGCAATACCTATCCCAAGGGCAAGTACAAGAGGAACAGTTACTGGACCTGTCGTAACAGCTCCACAGTCCCAAGCAAGTCCAAGAATTTTAGCTAGATCTGGATCTCCCATACAATATACAGTTAAAGCAATTGTTGGGACAAGTGCCATGTATATCATTGGCTTTAAGCTCCAGTTGTAGAGAAACCGAGCTGTTCCGAGGACTGCTGCTAACCCAACGCCCATTCCGACCATAAGAACCAGTGTTCCCGCCCATTCACCCAATAAAGTACTTAAAAAAGGAGCTTTTTCAACATTAACAATTGATCCGACGGCTTGAAGTGCTCCAATAGCCGGCTCTGCGAATGTTACCCCAATTCCTAAAAGAAATGCGATTAGTAAAACTACAGGCAGAGGCGATTTTTTCGGAAGGTTAGTACCGATAATTTCCCCAAAAGGCATGAGGCCAAGTTTAAGTCCTTCCATAAAGACCATTAGTCCAAAGATTACGGCACCTAGTCCTCCAGTAATGAGTACTGCCTCTTGTATTGGCTGACGTAAAATAAGTATTTGAAAAAGAACCAAATAAATAGCAAGTGGAAAAACTGCTTTGACCTGCTCTATTAACCGTACATTAAAATACGGTGCTAATAGGTTGTAAATGTCAGCTGATTTAAGTTTGAGTTGTGGGGCTTGATACGGAATCGCTTGGCCTTGGCCATCTAATTCAACTTTTGGGGTCAGATCATTATAGGATACTGACCTTTGTTTTAAAGTGGATTCTCGAACATACTGACCATACTGAATTTCTGATGGCATAGACGGATTCCTCTCAAAGATTAAATTTCAGCTAAAACTTTATAGTTTTTGAGAATTAATAGCAAGTATGATTTTGAATAAATGGGAGTTATACAATTACACCTTGCTGAAGAGCTTACGTCTATCTTGTTTTAATACTTCTTTTTTATTTTTAATCCTAATATGGACTTTAATGGGCACCATCCAATTATACCTGAGATTAGAGGGATAATGCCTATTACGGCAACAATAAATCCTCTTTCAATAATACATCCATGAGATATGAAATTATTCCATTCCCAACAAGGAATTTGATGAGTAGGAATTGTATAATCGGACCAATAAGTTCCTGATACCGATACTCCATATGAAATAAGTCCAACTCCTAAAGCTATTCTCAATATTCTTTCTGTACCGCCTTCGTTTTTACAGAACATAACGCAATACCTCCATATTATATGGAATATTCCAACTGCAGTATGGGGTTGTTGAGGACTGTGTCAAGAAATAAGAATAATACTTTTAAAACAATTATTTGTTTTATGAAAAATATAATCAAACTAAGAGCGAGATGGAGGTGAAGACATACTTTTTGCAGCACTAACGGATTATTTTATTAGGGCTATAGTTTCTCCGTCAATTGCATAGCGTAATTGGCTTTTTGGATGCGGTTTGCCATTTTGGTGGACAAGAAAAATTTTTTTTTTAATTTTATTACTCAAATGTAGCAATGATTCATAGTTAGTGTGAAGATTCCCACCGCCGGCATCGTGAATGATCAAGTCAGAATCCCATATAAACCCAAGAACTCCATTTTTCCGAGTTTGAGTGAAGGCACCTTTTTTGTACCATGCATTTATTTTAGAAATATCATACTTTGTATCACCAGAGTGGGATATCGATTTTGTCGTTTCCCCTCTTTTATACGTAATCGTGCAGCGTCCAGAGGGAATTGAATGTAAAGAATAATCAAACTCAAAGAAAGTATTCTTAAATCCCGGGATCTTAATTTTTTTATAGGGCTCGACCTCAATAAATTTCACGTACTTTTCAATAAATTTTTTTGATAAAGAGGTGAGAAGTTATCACACTTGTTTTTCTTTTCTCTAGAAGGTTTTCTAAAACACCAGCATCATGGTCAGAGTGTACGTGAGTTAAAAATACATGGTTCACATCTTTTTTGTTAATTCCATAATTTAATAAAATCGAATTGTTGTTTGCTACAACATCTATGAGGATCCCTTTTCCTTCAGACCAAATGATCACAGAACTATTTTCTTTATTACTTGAAAATCCAGAACCCACTCCTATGAAAGTAACTCCAAAAAAAGGTATTTGAATTGGTTTTGGTTTATTCTTTTTATTTTTTGAAGCAATATGATTTAGATTGACAGTGCAGCGTTCTACTTTTCCCTCAAATACTTTGAAGGTCCTAGGTTCGAATT
>LWDU01036631.1_pt1 | contig 10127 bp, 6 predicted proteins | sample 727161 | NCBI WGS metagenome assembly LWDU01 (sample SAMN04566230, study PRJNA314399) | hydrothermal vent metagenome | isolation source: deep sea hydrothermal plume seawater | place: Mexico: Gulf of California, Guaymas Basin | collected 2004-07-11 | reverse complement strand
AGGGCTTCCAGTTTGGCTCGTTTCTGGCGTTGGTTTTTTTTTAGCGTGCTCATTGTTCTAACTTAACATTGACTAACGACTTGCGTCGCCGAACTGGCTTAGGTGGAGGGTCCAATGGTTTTGAATTCGGTACCGGGCACCAAAGAACGGGGAAGGCTAACCACTCAGCGACGGAAGTTCAATTCTGATTTCTGCTTACGTCGGCCGGATTCCCTGATCATCGACACAGCTGACCAATCCTGAGAGCGAATTTGGCTACGTATTCGACTATTCGTGCCTGAGAGCCTCGATCGGATCCAGTTTTGCCGCCGCACGAGCCGGATAGATCCCAAAGATAATGCCAATGCCGACTGAGATAAAGAAGGCCAGAGGCAGACTCCAGGGAACCGGCTCCGGTCTCATTTCAGAAAACATCTTCGCGAAATCACTGCCGGCTTTGCCACCTTCAAAAATGAAGCTTTCGACAAAGGTGCGAATCCCCGCAAAGGCGTATTTCGTCGACAGACCCAGCAGAATCCCGATGATCCCGCCGGTGCCGGACAGCACAATGGTTTCCGTAAGAAATTGAATGGTGATGTCACGTCGCCTGGCTCCCAGTGCCCGACGAATTCCGATTTCCCGCGTCCGCTCGGTCACTGTCGCCAGCATGATATTCATGATGCCGATGCCCCCGACCAGAAGACTGATTGCCGCAATGGATCCCAGGACCACATTAAAAATGATCCCCATTTGTTCTGCCTGTTTCAGCAACTCCAGGGGGACCACAATGGCATAGTCACTGTCAGTCTTGTGATTCTGTTTCATGCTTTCGCGAATGACATTTGCCGTTTCGACCACCCGGTCCTGCGAATCCACGCGCAACGTGACTTGACTCAGCTCCCAGTACTCTGAACTGAATGATCCTGCAGTGCGGTCGATGTTCAGGTCGCCCATCCGCACGCGCATGGTTTCCAGAGGAATGTAAATATCCTGGTTATAGTCCTGTCCTGACATGCTGCCGCCAATAGCTGCACTTGCCTGTCGAGGAATCGTGACGCCGACGATTCTGTAGAACTTGCTTCCGATTTTGACTGATTGTCGCACCGGATTCTCGTATTGAAACAACTCGTCGGCCGTGCCGGACGCAAGTACCGCGATGTTCTTTTTCTGCTGTCGATCGTCGTCTGTGATGAATCGGCCCTGGGCCATGTTCAAATGATTGATGTCCAGGTAATCCGCCGTACAGCCGACGATTCGAGCCGTAATCTCGTGGTGCCGATGCCATGCCGCCTTGTTCAATTCGCGAATGGGAATGGCCTGTGTGATCGTAGGGATCGTCTTGTTCAGCAGGTCGTAATCCTTGCGCAACAGACCGTACCGCAGGACAGACGCACCACCGCTGTTCACCGCACTTTCCGGCGGTGGTTTGACGCTGCGAATGATGATATTCGTGGCCCCCAGTTTGAGCACCTGCTTCTGCGCCTGCTCCTTGGCGCCCCGGCCAATGGCGAGCATCGCAATCACAGAAGAAACGCCCAGGACCATGCCCAGCATGGTGAGACCTGCCCGCAGTTTATGCAGCATCAAACTCTTCATGGCGAGTTGAATTGTACGAAGCAGGTTGGGCATAGCGGTTGCGGTGGGGCGGGTTTCGGGCGACTGAGTGGCTTTGACGAACAGGCATGTTCGTCCTGAATATCATGGATTTTCTAACCGGGGAAGAAACCTTCGCCGGCCACGATACCATCCTTCATAAAAATCTGTCGTTTGGCCATTTTTGCGACCGAGTTTTCATGAGTCACCATGATGATGGTGCGGCCCTCAGCATTCAGGTTGCACAGTATTTCCATAATTTCGGCCTCGGTCGACGAATCCAGATTCCCTGTCGGTTCGTCCGCCAGAATGATCTGAGGATTGTTCACGAGCGCTCGCGCGATCGCGACTCGTTGCTGCTGTCCGCCTGACAACTGATACGGGCGATGGTCCATGCGGTCGCCAAGGCCCACCATGTCGCCAAGTTCCATGATATGTTTCCTGTCCTTTGCAGAAATGCTTGGATACCCCGCGCGATAGTGCAGCGGGACTTCGATGTTTTCAATGACCGTGTACTGCGGAATCAGGTTGTACGACTGGAAAATAAAGCCGATCATTTCATTGCGAATGGCGGAAAGATCGTCGTCGGAAATGGACGACACGGGACGTCCGCCAATGATGTATTCACCATGAGTCGGCCGGTCCAGTGCCCCCAGCAGATTCAACAGTGTACTTTTCCCACTACCTGACGCACCCATGATTGCCACGAAGTCCCCGTGCGGAAAATCAACCGAAACTCCACGCAGAGCTTTCACAACGACGGAACCAAGATCGTAGTGTTTCTGTATGTCGATAACCTGTGCAGCAAGTTTCATATTTGTTCCGGCAGGCGACGTTGTTGTTAGGTGCAGGAAATAAACGGTAGTGATTGTGGTGCGAAAGCAAGGATACCGTGCTGACGAGTTCGAACCTGGGTCTCAGAAATAACGGCCTGTGTGAAGAACAATAAGCCGGAGCATTTTTCGAATTAGTCTGGACACTCCCGGTCGCGGGAGTCAATGTTTTTCCATCAGAACTCGTTGTCTGAGTCCACACCCGAACGGATTCCGCCCACGCGCGGCTTCAGCCTTTTATTGATGTGGGTCACTTCCGGCTCAGCGACTGCCGTCAGGCTCACCAGGACACTGGCGAAGTAGTGACAAACTTCTCATATCATCACCGACAGAGCACTAATCGGATGCACCGCTGCCGCCTGCCATGCCCAGCACTTTATTCCGCTGCACCACCACCGCCTGGCCGATTGCCACCGCCGCCGCCTTTCCTGTCGCCACCGCCGCCTTTCCTGTCGCCACCACCCTTACCTTTGGCACCGGCACCTCCTCCACGAAAGTCTCCGGCTGCCGGTGCGGTCGGACGTTGCGGAGTGACCGTGCGAGGTCGTGCGTCTTCCTCTTCATCCAGCAGACGCACTTCCAGCTCGTTGATTTCCCGGGAAAAATGTGTTCGCGGATTCATAATCACCATTTCACCTTCAGCGACACCGTCCAGAATTTCCATATATTCGTCGTTGGCGTCCCCAACCACTAATTCCCGGCGTTCTACCTCGTTGCCTTTTGCGACGAACGTGTAGAAACGGCTGGCCAGCGAAAGAACAGACTGAACCGGAACCTGCAGGACATCTTCTTCCCGGTCATCCACGATGATTCGAATCTCAGCCGTCATGCCGGGCTTTAACTTTCGCACCAGCTCCTGAGCGTCCGTGATACGGATTCCCGCCTCATATTCCTTCAGGTCCGTATTCGGCCAGCTACCGGGCACGGGGACTGAGGATACGGTTTCCAGCACACCGTGAAACATGATCGTCGGCAGAGCGTCTATGGAGATCTCAACCGGCTGCCCCATCACGATCCGACTGATGCGTGACTCATGAATACGAGCATCAATCTTCATCTGGTCCAGGTCCGGCAGGTTGATAATTCCCTGACGTTCCCGAACGCTGGCTCCTTCTTCGATGACCACGGGTTCGCTGCGACGACTTACCCTGCTGGCTGGCGATTAACCGGCAGGCCTTGATCTGTCGAATCAGCCGTTCGAGTTTTTCCTCTTCCACCTGCATCGTCAGCTTGCGGGCATCGTGGTCAGCCTCCATCTGAGCCATCGCTGCCTCACCTTCCAGTGCGGCCCGAATGGTTTCGCGAATGGTATCTTCGGCGTTCTGCTTCAGTTCTTTTTCGGTTCGTTTGTAAGTGAATCGTTCCAGCAGCGTTTTTTCGCTCTTCTTAACTTCAAGTAGAATCAGCTTCTTTGTGACGTCGATTCGCTTGGCTTCCAGAGTGTTAAGGTTGGTATAGCCGCGACGCGCCTGGTCACGAGACTTTTCGTACTCTTCCCGAGCCATCGCCAGGTCTTCTTCGAACTGCTTGATTTCTCCCTGCACAGTGTTGACGGCCTGCTGATATTCACCGCCGTCTGCGGTGTATTTTTCAAGGTCGAGATCCGCCAGTTCCTCAGCAAGCTTTGCCTGGGCCAGAAAACTTTCGTTAGTTGTTTCCTGAATCTTCAGATTCGTCTCTGCTGTCTTGAGGGCCGCTCCAGCCATCGTGACTGTGATCTGCTGTTGTTTCTCGGCTTCTTCCAGGCTGGAAGAATCCAGTTCGCAGACCATGTCGCCCGCAAGGTAGTCGCCCGCCTTCACCTGCTGTCGGTCCTTCACCAGAACTTCAGTGAACGGGCCCATGCTGAAGTCATAAAGCTTCTCAGTCCCGTCTTCTGAACGTACCCGAATCTTCCGTTCCGCTTCTGACTGCGATTCCGTATCGACGTACTCGACGACGCCATCGATTTCGGACACGACCGGAGCGTTAACACGACTGCCTTCCGGCACAATTGAGATGATCGTCGTGGTGCCTTCGACGCTGTTGGTCAGCGTCGCATTTTGCGAACTGTCGACCGTGCCGTTCTCGGTGATCGTGATACGGAAACTTCCCATATCAACCGTGTGCAGAATATACTTGCTGGGTGTCTGGTCATCATCTGCTGGCCAGAGCTCAACCAGCAGGTCGTGCGTCGCGGGAATTTTCCATGCGGCAACACCGGCAATCAGCACGACAACAAGGATCACGATTCCACGGGCACCACCACAGCGCGAGACGTGGCACGGGGCGGAATTGTCGCGCGTAGATTTGTGCTTATTCATCTTCGGGCATTTCCTGCAGAGAAGGTGGGATGTTCAGGGGAACAGAGACTTCCGATTAAGGCTGTGGCAACAGCTCAACCGGTGCAGGCATGAGTTCGGAGGGAATTCCATCGGGCTGATAGAATTTATCTTCCCAGAGTCCGGTGGAGTCAACCTGCATGATACCCATATCTCGGTAAATGTTAAGGCGATTCGTCTCGTAAGTGACCCAGTCCCCGACAAGTGCATTCCCGGCATCGAGGATCGCCTGCAACGCGTTCAACAGATTAAGAGCGTCGTTTCGCCCTCCTGCCGGTGCGGTAACAACAGTGTCGTACTGTCGGGCGGAGTTTCGCACTCCCTGACGGTCGATTTCCAGCTTTATTTCGGAAACCATCAATTGCCGCCAGCTGTCGCGGATTTGCTGCTTAACCACGTCCTCCGCCAGCATGTAATCGCGTCGGGCACGCTGATACCTGATCAATGCCGCACGATATGCATTTCGCTGCTGAACGTGATCCAAAGGAGTCTTAAAATTGAGTGAAGTAATAAGACCAGTACCATCGCCGTCCAGATCAGTTCCACCGCTCACGTCGAGGTCCATCAGAGCCAAAAGTTCGTTGGCAGCGATTTCCACATCCCGTCGAAAGTCCATCACCTCCGCCCTGGCATTCATAAGATCCCGCCGGTTTGCCAGGCCGATCCTGATGACCTCTTCAATATCCGGCGTCTCCAGACTGCCTGGCAACGTGAAACGATTCAGAACAATCGCTTCCACACGCAGCCCGGCCTGCAATACCTCAAGCCCTTGAGAAATCTTCAACAGCTCTTCACGGATGGCAATGGCCGTGTCGCGAATCTCACCTAAGAACGCGTCGACCGACATCTCTTCGATATCCTCGACGGAACCTATCTGTGGCAGATCACTCCACCCCATCGGCAACTCAGACCGCCCGATCGATTTATTGCCGTCAAGGTCCAGTGCCTTGAGTAATTCGTCCCGGCTGTCGTGCTGCAGGATCTCGCTCAACAGGTCGACAACACCCGCGTATATTCCAAAGTCGCCTTCATTGATGCGAAACATCTTCAGGTCACGAGCAACGTCTTTGAGAACGCGTTCTCTTTCCGCTTCTGACGCGAATCCGCGTCCGCCGGTATTCTGCAGATTGTTACCGTCGCTTGTGGCTTCAAGGATATCTTTGATTGGTTCGAAATCAGACTTCACACGGTTCAGGCCCCTTTCCCTGAGTTCATTCTTGAGCTTCTGCAGTTCGGCGACGTAGAGTTTCAGATCGTCAAATTCAGGCGCAACGCTGTCCACGTTGTCCGCGTCGATCGACGCCGGTAGCAGACTCGGCCCCAATTCTTTGGCGAAATCCTTAAATGAGATTTCCAACTTCAGAAGATCAGGAGCGATCAACTCGAACGGAGCAAGGAATGAAATCGTCGAACTGGTTTGCGAGTGTCAGGCGAGAAGTCTGCAATTGACTTTCCGAACGATTAAGCGTGGTGATCAACTGAATCACAGCTTCGCTAACCACATCGGGGTCCTTATATCGAATCAGCTCCTGAGCAGCCGCCTGGAACAGACGATCGTCTGAAATGGCCAGTAACTGCTCCTGGCGTTCCGCCGTCATATCGCCTGTCCAGATCAGGAACCCTGCCGGGTCGAAACGCAGATGTGGGTGTAACTGCTCTGGAATCTCAGCACCTTGCGGGAATCTGACAAGACGGTCCGAAACCGTCACCTGCAACAGTTTGTCGTTTTCCTCGGCGATTTCGATCTGTTCATGCAGCAGCCGGATGTTGTTCTCCTGGTTGATGACGACCTGTTGTTGCCGCTGCAGTCTCAGGTAGCTGGCCGTAATCACAGTGAACAGCGTCTGCCGAAACCGAGCCATGTCGCGAATCTGATACAACAGATTCCGTTCGGCCTGCGTCAGGTTCTCCATAATCACGCGGCGACCTCCGTCCACCATAAACGGTTGGGTCAGACTCCACGCCAAACGTGGTGCCGAAGTTGCGCCTGATGCCATGTCCCACGTGACCGTGTTCAGGACTTCGACCGTCCATTGAGCACCGCCAGGCATCAGCTGCTGTATTCCCAGTCCGTGCGTCAGCGACTGCCCTGGCGTTCCGGCCAGACCGCTGCCGTTACGTGATCTGAAAAAACCTCCCCCCGACCCCACGGGCGCGAGATTGAAGCGGGTGCCCAACAGATACCGCTGGTCGACGAGATCCAGTGCCTGCAAATAAACGTCTTCCAGTTGCGTCTGGTATGCCCGACTATGGATATAAGCCAGATTCACTGCATCCTGCAGGGTCAACATTGAGATCTTGACAGCGGAGTGCCCATCGACGGGGTTTACGCAATCCAGCAGCTCAGTGTAGGGCGACAGCCAGCTGATGTTCTCGACGCTGGGCACGTCACCGTTTTCATGCCATTTCTTATAACCTTTGAGTCCGTTGGCATAATGCATGAACTGATGGGCGGTGGGGTCATCAGGGGGAAGGGGCTGATGGTCTGGATCGTCGTGCGCATCGAAGAAACGACTCCGTGGATCCGGTGTGATGTCGATCCGGGGCAGCAGCCATCGCTCATCGTTCTGCTTTTCGGCAATTGCGGCATACGATTCCGCGTCCGCCCGCTGACTCCATTCACTCCGCTTGCAACCGGAGATCGTCGGCAACAACATGGAGGTCAGCAACAGACCGGTGACGGCATGAGTGAAGCTGTTTGACTGCGAATTGACCCGCATAAGAATGCTCCCGGACCTTCAGGTGTCTGAAGGCGATCGATTCAAGGCGAAAGGCAGCAATGCGAAGTGTCTTTCCGGTGAAAGACAACGGCAGCTTGTGCAGACCATCTGTACAGTCTGATCCGAAGCCGCTGTTCGTCGCAGTGATACCAACAGAATCGAATTCGACACGTGTGCCGGTTCTACTCGACGCAGAACTGGATTGGTCGACAGCTTTCGCACGACCGTCACAGCCCGGCGCGGAGGAATCGGGAGCACTGCGTCGACCAATATCACCAAAGCAGACGGCAGGAACACAACAGGACGGTCAACTGCTGCGATCGACACAACCGAAAATATTTAACATACGTTGCGGTCGCGGAGGTTTTGCAACGGTCTGCCGTCCCGATGCAAACCATGCAACGGGCGGCGAGCGGTAACGACAGCCTGACCAGGAAAGTTCAGGCTGGATCTGCCGGGACACGGACTTCTGCGTAACGCCTATCCCACCGACGACTGCGGTGTGGGCGCAGCATAATGCATCTGGTCGTCGGGCCACGGCGTAAATAGATCTGCAACCTGCGAATGTTCGGTCACTTCCAGCGAACAGTAACGTTTGATGTCGGCGACGTCGGTCAGCAACACCGGCTGTCGCATGCGGCCTTTGCGTGTAGATTCCACCAACGCATTGGCATCTGTTGTCAACATCACACAGCTGTCAACGCTTTCCACCGTTCCTTTTCCGTCGTCGCCCTCAAAGTCATCCCAAAGTCCGGCCATGCAAAAGACCTCGTGACCAGGAAGTGTGTAGTTGCCGTCGCCACCGTGCCTGGAAGGCTCAAAGAAACTACTGGCCAGCAGAACGCAGCGCTGCGACGGAAATGCGAACTTCCAGGGCCATGTCTCGTCGACCGTTTCGGACCTCGCGTTGATCTTGCCTCGTTGAAAGGATTTCCGCGTGCGAACCGTATCAGTCGGTTTCCAGCTGCGAGGCAAGAACCCCCAGGATCGCGGTTCAACCGTCCACTCGTTGTCGTCGGTCATCCTCAGCGCCAGGACATCGTAGATCGGGTAATAGTCCTTCGACGGCAGCAGCCCCGGCAGAATGGTCACTGAAAAAGAGTCCAGGAACCGGGCCACAGCGTCCGGAGAAGTGGTCAGGTTGAAACGATGGCACATTTTCTTTGTTCCGAATCTGTCGGAAACCAGGGAGTCAAATACGATTGCGGATCAGGAAAAAGCACGCCAGAAGAACGCTACAGCGTTTCACGCTGACTTGTGGCCGCGAAGAACGCTTTTCAATAGCAGTTTCGTTCCTCCCACGAGCCAGTATCGTCCACGACAATAAGTAAACTGCTCTAATCGTTCGTCGTTCTCAGGTTATTGACAGCGGCCACAACCCGATTCACTTCACGGTGAATATGTTCGCGGCCGGTCGACAGCAGGTCGTTGTGCCCCACGTTCCGCAGGTTGACCCACCGTTTTTCAATGTCACCGACAGATTTCTGTGGAGCCGCGTCGAACAACCTGCGTCCAAATCGTTGCTGCACCAGCGTATCGTTGTCGCCGTGCATCACGATGACCGGACACGAAACCGAAGCGATTCGTTGAACCGACGGATATCGATCGACAAGGATCGCTCCAACCGGCAGCCACGGATAATGGCTGCCGGCCACATCAACCATTGATGAGAACGTCGCCACGGTTACCAATGCGGCCGGTAGATTACCGGATTCCGATTGCTGTGACGCCAGATAGACGGCCGCCGCGCCCCCCAGCGACGTGCCGGCAATAACGATGTTTGATGACTGGTAACCGAGCTTCTCGACAGCAAATTCCCAGGCGGCGTCCGCCGTCAACTCCAACCCATCCTCAGTCATCTTACCACCGGAATCTCCGTAGCCATGATAGTCCATGGCCAGCACATCCGCGCCGGCTCTGTGGAACGTGTCGTACCACGCACCGCGACCGGCTCGATTGCCGGCATTTCCGTGGAAGTAGATGACAAGCGGTCGAGTTGTCATGGCCTCCGGTGCGGCCGACTTGCGGAGCAACCAGCCCCGAACGATCACGCCGCATCGACATGTCAGTTCGACATCGGTCGCAGCTGGAAACAGTGACGTCACGTCCTGGAATCCTGCAACAGCAAGATTGGACGCCTTTTGTGGGCTGTACAACAAATGTCGCTGAAGAAAGCCAAGCAAGATAACCACCAATGTGTAAGCGATAAGAAACCCACGCAGCAGGCGACGGACTACGCTTCCGTCATGTGCCGAAGTTCGTTGTGGCTGCCGTGCAACTTCAAAAAACAGACACGGCGCAGGATTTCCGCAGATCCGACATCAGTCTCACAGGCAACTGAAGAAAATCATTCGGACCGGGAGTTTATGATAACTTCGCCGTCCGATCCAACTGAGACACAAATCACGTTGGGGTGGCAGCACACTGGACAATCTTCCGTGTACTCCTGATTTGCTCCCTCGGACGGGTCAATCGGAACAACGATTTCTTCGCCACAGTTGTCGCAGATATATGTGCCGGCGTCCTGCACGTTCAATTCCTCACTGTCGAATTACCTGCGGCGACCACCGGACAACGATTTCTGGTACATCTCCAGCCAGTCTTTGTACCGCGAAGGAGGAGGGTTGTTTCGCGATGTCGTGTCCTGCTGCTCGCGGTCGCGAGTACGACGACCGACCCGC
>LWDU01043680.1_pt1 | contig 10129 bp, 8 predicted proteins | sample 727161 | NCBI WGS metagenome assembly LWDU01 (sample SAMN04566230, study PRJNA314399) | hydrothermal vent metagenome | isolation source: deep sea hydrothermal plume seawater | place: Mexico: Gulf of California, Guaymas Basin | collected 2004-07-11 | reverse complement strand
TTTGTGTTCGTAAAATCCATATGAATATGGAGTTATACTTCGTATTTGACTTGTTTGTAGTGTCAGTTGCTTTTTAAGCGTTACTTGTAGCAAGTTAAGATGACTTAGGCGACGTACTTTTGTAGTTCGCTTTATTTCACAAATGAATATCTCTCATCTAACTATCCTGGCTATTGAATCATCTTGTGATGATACTGGAGTAGCTGTATTAAAAGGCAATAAGGTGCTTTCAAATTTAGTGGCCAACCAGGAAATTCATGCGAGATATGGAGGAGTGGTTCCTGAACTGGCTTCTCGTGCCCATCTCAGCAATATCACTCCAACAGTAGAACTTGCCATTTCTGATGCTGGAATTTCCCCAGAAGAAATAGATGCTGTGGCATATACTATAGGCCCAGGGCTTAGTGGGTCTCTGCTTGTGGGCGCTTCATTTGCGAAGGCCTGGGCCTGGGCTCGTAGGATTCCTACGATGCCGGTTCACCACATGAGGGCTCATGTTCTAGCTCACTTTATTTCTCCTGGTCCCCCTCCGGAATTTCCTTTTTTATGTCTTACGGTTTCGGGTGGACACACCCAAATTATCCATGTCCACTCTCCATCTAACATGGAAGTGATTGGATCTACTCTTGATGATGCAGCAGGAGAGGCTTTCGATAAAGTAGCAAAATTGATAGGGCTGCCTTATCCGGGAGGCCCACTGATAGATAAATATGCAGCTTTGGGAAATCCAGAATCATTCTCGTTTTCTAAATCGAAAGTAGTGGGGTTGGATATGAGTTTTAGCGGCTTAAAAACTCAAGTGCTCAGATTTCTACAATCTCAACTTTCTCAAGATCCAGATTTTATTGACAATAACCTCCATGATTTTTGTGCTTCAGTACAATCGGCGATTGTTACAATGCTAATCACGAAATTGGAACTAGCAGTAAAAACTACTAGAATAAAACAAGTGGCCATTGCTGGAGGGGTTTCGGCAAATTCTGGATTGCGAAAGGCTCTCACTGAGAAAGAGTCTTTGCCAGAAGATCCATGGGAGGTATTCATCCCCCCTATGAGATATTGTACAGACAATGCTGCAATGGTGGGTATCGTTGGTGTCTTCGATGCTGCCGACAAGAAGTTTGGGACCCTCTCAGACACCCCCAAGCCCAGGATGCCCGATCTCAATTCTTAATTCCTGTACGGGAGATATATAGTCGCTACACAACCTCGTTTATTCTTTCTGTCTTCTAGCTTGAATTCTGCGTTTTCAGAAATCAACCTCAGTCTTTCCCTTAAGATATTAAGCCCGTGAGATTGACGCTTTGCCTCAGAGATTTTTATGGGGGTTTTAAAGTTCGAGGTTTTCGTAAGTCCGCGCCCGTTATCTAAAACACTTATCACAAGTAAATTTCGATCAGAATCCACATCAAAGCTCAATTCTATCTCGGGGATTAAACCATCACGACCAGACATCTCAACCCCATGCCAAAGTGCGTTTTCTACTATAGGTTGAATTAAAAATGCGGGAATTTCGTAATCTAAATTTACGTTTGTATTTATTTTGAAAGTCACCTCCCCAGAAAGTCTCAGGCTCTCAAGATCGAAATAGTCATTTATAAAATCTACTTCCTTTTGAACAGAAGAAATCCTCAGGCTTGTAGGGCTGTCTGTGGCGCTCCCCCAACATCGGATTAGAAGTCTCTTAAATTTACCTAGAGCCCCGAGAGTTTTTTGAGTGTCTCCTTTGATCAAAAGCATATGAATACCTGTGAGTACATTAAAGATAAAATGAGGATTCATAAGTAAGAGGAGGTTCTTTTGGCGAATCGCAACGAGCTCTTCACTAACGTCGGTCTTCCTCCTAATTTGAAGAAGAGATAGGCTTAAACCTCTATACCGTTCAGCTAATATTAACGGGTTTAATTCTTCACTGCCGATTTTGTGAACGCGAATATCTCGAATCAATTCGGATTCATTAGTCAAGACGGAATAGATAGCTCCTGCGATTACTCCAAGTAAAATTGCGAGAAAATAATAGACGAATAGACTCAAATTAAAATCAGATTAATTCTTGGCTTTCGCTTCTTCAGATAAAGCAGAGTTGAAATCGTGACGTAATTCAGTTTTCAAGCGACGCGTGTATTCATTTTGTAGCCAGGTTCTATAATTATCAGTGGTTTTTGCCATGCATTTGGCATAAATCTTCACCCTGAAATTAATATCATCCTGTAACTTATTGATAATATCAACAGCATCCCAATAATCTGTCGCAGCATATTGGATAATTGCTTTATGTTGAATCATACTAAGATCGACAGCCCTCTTAGGTCGCTCGGCTTTTCTCATGACATTCTCATAAACTTTGAGCATATCAAATTCAGCATCAGGTCCACCTTCAAATCTTTTCGCTAATTCCTTAGGGATTTCATAAACAAACTCATCTTCAATCTCTTCATCTGAATAAAGTCCATCGATAAATGACTGTGGCTCTTTAAAGATTTCATACCAGTCTATATGTGAATCCCACAGACCAAACCGCCTAGCATTGTTTCCCAAATCAATTACGTTAAAACTCTTCTTATTGGGAAGAGATCTAGATCCCCGACCTATCATTTGGTGATACAGAGTGAGAGATTTAGTGGCGCGATTTAGAATAATAGTGGAAACGGTAGGCTCATCGAATCCAGTGGTTAAAATACTCACGGAAGATAGGATAGCGTCTGGTTTATCGTGAAACCATTTAAGTATCTCGGCTCTTTCTTTCTCGCTATGTGTGTTATCTAAGTGTTTGCACTCGTAACCTTCCTCTTTAAACATAGCCTGTACCTGTTTAGAGGTGCTAATTCCATTGTTAAAGATTAGCGTTTTACTTCCCTTTGCTTTCTCTTCGTATGCGTAGAGAAGCTTTTCCTGCATTAGATAGTTTCCGTATAGTCTCTCAGAAGAACTAACAGTGTAGTCGCCGTTAATCCCCACTTTTAGTGCCCTTAGGTTTACGTCGTAGTTGTAAGTCTTAGCTCTTGAGAGATATCCACCATCAACTAATGACGAGATGCTTTCTCCTACGATTAACTCGTTGTAGTTGTCATTAAGAGGAAGTTTAATGTTAGAGCTTAATGGGGTAGCAGTAACTCCAAGTAGGATTTGGTCTCTAAAGTGCTTGAATAATTTTCTGAAGCTGTTGTAGTGAGCTTCATCGACAATAACGAGGCCTAAGTTATCAAACTCCATTTGCTCATCGTTGATACGATTGTTGAGAGTCTCAACCATAGCCACGTAACACCAATGTTCCTTCCCGTCATCAAGATCTTTCACCTTAGCGTTGATGACTTTGTTAGGCACTCCAATCTCAGATAGCAACTTTGAGGTTTGGCCTAAAAGCTCAATACGGTGGGTGAGGATAAGAACCTTTTTACCTGTAGACAGTATAAATTTCTTCGCTAATTCAGAAAATATAACGGTCTTTCCGCCACCTGTAGGAAGCTGGAAAAGAAGGTTAAAGTTCGTTTGTTTTTCAACGAACTTTTGCATCATTTCATCGATAGCCAATTTCTGGTATCCATAAAGTGTTTTACCGCTTTTACTTTCTAGGCGAGCCCTGATTTTAGGATCCATCGATTGCGAAATAGTCATTAATTAAACAAATAGTAAAAGACAAAAATACCATGTACATTGCTTAGTCGATAATTATAGTCGTATGATTATACACAATATATTAAAATAGTTGTTTGAATCACTTCATCATGAAAGCCATATTAATTTGAAAATGAGTTCTTTAATAGCTGCTTTAAGCTCTGAAGGAGGGGTAGGAGATTGGATGAAAATTTTTAATAAAATATTTTTACATCCTGGGGCACCTAAATCTGATGTTTGGGATAAGTTAGATAAAAAGGTAGTGGATGCATATTCGATAGAAACTTGTTTTCCAGCTCCTAAAAATGTATTTAGAGCCTTGAGGTTGTGTGGGTTAGATACGGTAAGAGTTGTGATAATAGGGCAGGACCCATATCATGGAGTAGGTCAAGCAGATGGCTTGGCTTTTTCAGTGCCTGTGGGTGTGAAAGTCCCGCCCTCACTAAGAAATATTTTACAAGAGCGGGTAGATGATTTAAAATTACCGCCCAGAAATTCTGACCTTTCAGATTTGGCTGAAGATGGAGTGTTGTTATTAAATTCTGTTATGACTGTTGCTTCAGGCAGACCAGCATCACATAAAAATTGGGGATGGGAAGAGGTTACGCTTGAGCTGATAAGAGCGATAAATTTGAATAAAGAAAATGTGTGTTTTATTCTTTTGGGAGCCTATGCACAAAAGTATAAAACTGAAATTAATGAGTTAAAACACTTTGTTCATGTTTCACCCCATCCGAGTCCTCTATCTTCTTATAAAGGTTTTTTTAAATCTAAGCCTTTTTCTAAAGTAAATTCCAGTCTTGAATTATTTTCTTTAATGCCCATTAATTGGTAGCATTTATATCCCGTGTAGTTTACTTTTATCGCATGCAATATTTATGGTTAGCAATTTGTGGACTTATCGTGTTTTCATTTATTAAATACCGCAAAAGGTTAAAGAAATGAGTAAGCCTTCCATCCCAAAAGGAACAAGAGACTTCGGCCCACGCTCTATGGCTCGCAGGCAGTGGATTTTTGCAACTATTCGCAAAGTCTTCGTAAAGCACGGATTCCTGCCTATAGAAACGCCGTCTTTTGAAAATTTACAAACACTTACGGGAAAGTATGGTGAAGAGGGGGATAAGCTTATTTTCAGAATCTTAAATAACGGAGATTACCTAGCTAAAGCGGATGAACGAGCTCTTGAGTCTAAAGATAGTAAGAAACTTACGCCTTCTATCAGTAAAAAAGCTCTTCGTTATGATCTTACTGTTCCATTTGCACGTTTTGTTGTGATGCACAGAAATTCCTTAACCTTTCCTTTTAGGAGATACCAAATCCAACATGTTTGGCGTGGAGATAGACCTGGGAAGGGTAGATATCAAGAATTCACTCAGTGTGACGCAGATATTATCGGGAGTACAAGTAGCCTATGCGAGTTAGATTTAGTCCAGGTTTTTTCTGAATCACTTACTGACTTGGGAGTGCCTGGTTTTACCATTTTAATAAATGACAGAAGAATCCTAGCCGCTGTAGCATCTACTATGGGAGTGACGGATGAGAAGCTTTCAACTTGGACTGTAGCTGTTGATAAGTACGATAAGCTGGGGCTTGAAGGGGTGAAAACTGAACTTGAAAAAAACGGGTTTAGCGAGAGTGTAGTTTCAGGGATTGAAACTCTTTCGGAAATAAATTCTAATACCAACAGTTTTGATATTTTATCTAAATTGTCAGAGTTTATAAAAGGAAATGAACAGGGTGAGTGTGGCCTTAAAGAAATGGAGCTGCTCTTACATAGAGCAAAAAATGATGGGATTGTAGCTCCAGAGATTAAATTCGATGCAATGTTAGCTCGTGGTTTAGATTACTACACAGGAGCTATTTTTGAAGTAAAAGTTGCTGATTCTCCTGTGGGGAGTATTTGTGGAGGTGGACGTTACGACAATCTTACAGGTATATTTGGCTTAGAAGGTATGAGTGGTGTGGGTATAAGTTTCGGAGCAGATAGGATAGAGGATGTTCTAGATCATTTCAACAAATTTCCTGAAAAAATAGATAAGACTACAGACGTCTTAGTAACCCAAATGGATCCCGCAAATTGTTTAGAAGAGTTAAAGTTGGTTTCTCAAATTCGTGCTTCTGGTTTTTCTGCAGAATTGTATCCAGATGCTTCAAAACTTAAGAAGCAGATTAAATACGCGAACGATATAAATATCCCCTATGTGGTATTAATTGGAGAGGATGAGCGTAATTCTGGAAAGGTGACTTTAAAGAATATGTCAGATGGTACTCAAATGACGATACTTCCTGGTGAAGTAGTGAGAAATATTTGAACTTGCTCCTAAATCAATAGTATAGCTTCATTTTATTCTTCATTTTCCCTTATGCCTTCAATAAATGGAATGCTACGTCTCATTTCCTTACCCTCAAACTTAATTGTATATGTAGCTTCGTATGAGTCTGAACTAATTTCAATTCCGACATAGTTGATGGGTTTGTCTTTGATGACAGCTTCCCAGAGTATATCAGTAATCCAAGGCATAATAGCTAAAGAACGAATAAATCGAGAATTGTCCATTTCAAAAATCATATGATCGGTAATTTCGAAGCCCCAAGAATTTTTATTTATTGAAGAGAGCAAAGAGAGTAGATGCTCTACATGAGTCGTGCAAGTGCTGAACTCGATTTGATTTGTAGCTGATTCGTTAAGGATCTCTCTTAAATGTCTGCTAAATGTTGTTAGTAATGATCCCGCCCAAGCTTCGTTACCGCTAGCGATAGCGATGTTTAATTTGTCTATTGAAACCCCGATTCTTTCAATAAATGTATTGATGGTTTCTGTATCGTTATCATATTCTCGGAGTTTAGAAAGTAAAAATGTAACCTCATTTAATCGCATGGTGTGATCTCTCACGTGCATGGCTCTTTCATTTTGCTTTCGAGCTCTCTTAAGGAAGAACTTGTTTTCTGCAATTTTTATTAGTTTCAACCACCCGAGATATTTGATTTTAGGTTCAAATTTTCGAGCTACAAAAAATCCTATGACGAATAGAATTAAAGCAACAAAGGCTTCCATTAAGACACACGATTTTTATATACCCATGACCAAGCAGCAGAGAAAGCACTTTGTTTTCCCGATTTCACTTCTTGAGATAAATCTTCCCAAAGCGCTTTAGAACTAGATCCCCCCATTTTTTTGTCTAATAAAATATCTTTTGCGTAGGAGAGCATCCTGTCAGATTGTTGGTTTGACCTCTGAGTTAAGAAAAACCCAGACTTTTGCCAATTTTTTGCAAGACTCGCAATCTGCTCTCTCACTTCGTTATGTCCAGCTCCGGTTATGCTACTTGCCGTCATTACCTCGACTACTTCTCCTCCATCTGGCATGGGAGATAAATGCAAAGAATTGCTATAAGATTGTGCTGTTTTTATACACGTGTCGATGCGGTCCCCGTCTGCTTTGTGGACCACAATTAAGTCTGCCATTTCGACTATGCCTCTTTTAATCCCCTGCACCTCATCGCCGGCTCCTCCGATGAGCAATAGAGTGAAAACGTCAACCATTTCTCGGACTGAAGTCTCACTTTGGCCTACCCCTACAGTTTCAATAATTATCTTGTTATATCCAGCGGCTTCACATAAAATAATTGCTTCCATGGTGGCTCGTGCAACTCCCCCAAGAGCGGCGGCGGCAGGAGAGGGGCGGACGAAAGCGTCGGGGTGAACCGCCAGTTCATCCATTCTAGTCTTATCACCTAAAATACTGCCGCCAGTCTTCTTACTAGACGGGTCAACTGCAAGTACGGCTACTCGACCGCCATCATTAATCATATCTATTCCGAGCCTTTCAATAAAAGTGCTTTTCCCTACGCCCGGTATTCCAGTAATCCCTATTCTCAAGGTTTCTTCGCCCGAGGAAAGGTCCTTAACCGCTATAAGTAGCTCCTGAGCAAGTGGTCTGTCCGAGGGGTTTTCGCTTTCGATTAAGGTTATGGCTTTTGCTAGTTCCTCGCGTTTCCCTTCAACAATAGCGGTTGCGATTTCAGAGGCGTTAAAATCCTCAGTTCGATTTGACTGAATTCTTTTTTGCGCAGCATCGACAGCTTTATTCTTGGAAGACACTTTCTTACTACTCATGTGGGGAAGTTAACAATCCTTTCATGTTATGCCACATTTTGATGGCTTAACTTGCGAGTATGTATAAGCGTTTTATAGTTTGGGCCATTTTTTTTTCATTTTTTGCAGCCTCTTTTTCAGCCCAAACCGATACCCCATTGTATCGTTGCGATTCCTCAATAGTCGTTAGCGGTTGGGTATTCGAACCTAATGGCGGCATTATTCCAACAGCAATGGCGGTAAATCGCGAAAGCGGGGGAGGTGTTTTTGTTGAGCGTGACGGAAGCTTTTTAGTTCGTGCGTGTCCAGGTGACACGCTTGTCTTCGGTGCTATAGGATATTATTCTGTTGAGCGTGAGGTTGTTAAATCTATGCGTGCCTCGGAATTGAAAATCCAATTACAACGATTAAAAGTCGAAGTAGGTGTGGCGGAAGTGTATGCTCCGAGGGCTTTGCTTGAAATACTCCACGATATAGAAGCGCTTGGATACGATGAAAAAGATTTCAGAGTGTCTGGAGTAAACGCACTACAAAGCCCAATTACATTTTTGTATGAGCAATTCTCTCGACGTGAACAATCAAAAAGATTGGAGGCGGAGTTAGTCAATAAAGACAACAGGCGAGAATTGCTTCAAGAATTATTTGTAAAGTATGTAGATTACGATATAGTGCAGCTCAAACAACAGGAGTTCGATAAGTTCGCTGAGTTTTGTGATCCAGGAGATGAGCTGTTAAAAAAGTGGACTCAGTATGAGTTTATCTTATATGTAAAAAGACAATACGGTCTTTTTAAGATGATTCCCCACAGGTTGGATGAGGGAGATTATAGGTATGATCTAGATTAGGCTAAGAATGCCGAATCCATATAAAACACGAAGATTTGGAACAGATATGAAATGATACAGTACCCCACGGCAATGACGTGAAGAACTCTAAATCTTTCATTCAGCCTATCGAATCTAACTACGAGGTCCACAAATAAAGTTCCAATACCTAGAAATTGGATTATCATAAGCGGAGTTCTGATTAAATCGAAAGCTTCTGAGATTATAGCCGCTTGTGATGGAAACATGTTATCTAAAAGCTCTGAGAAGAGAAAAAGGGTGGTAATCGTAATTATCGCCCACAAAGTCACTCGAATCATCTGTCCGTCTTTATTCATTTAACAAAGATAACACGCGAAAAAGAGGTTTTACACGTTCGTAAGTGAGCAAACATTGTTATTTGGTTTTTTTATTTCATTTTGAAGGACTATCTTTCAGATTCAAACACAAGACTCATGAAGATTTCTATACCCAGCTCTCGCGCACGTTTTTATTCAACTGTAGCAATCATCGCGGCTGTGATAAGTTTCTCTCTTCCTTCTTGCGCTGCAAACCATCAATCTTGTGAAGCATACCAGAATGTTGAGTTAATCTCGGAGTAATTCTCTTTTAGCACCCTTTTCCTTTAGAACTGAAAGTATATAAACGGCGTGGGAGCTGCCGCACCAACTTTCCATAGAATTGCAGCGACTATAATTGTTATGCAAAAAACAACTGTTACATGAAGAGTTGTAAACCCGTTTATTACTTTAGATGTAATTTTTGTGGGCATTAGATGAAGTATATATCCACCTGCCATTAAAGCAATAACAATTAGGTGCCCTTTAAGTAAATCTAATGGAGGGATGTCATAGAAATGATATGTGATTTGGTATAAAAGATCGTTTGCTGTTAACCACTCAGTTAGAATATTGTGATCGCCAGCAGCTGTGTCCCAACCTATGCTCGATCCCGATCTAAACCATATCCTTGTAAAGGTTATGAAGTTGAAGGTTAAAATCACCCCCCAAGCCCTCGCTAAAAACTTCTCGCTTTTTGCCCAAGGTAGATGTCTGCCTACGATTTTGTAAATCAACAGTCCAACTCCGTTCAGCGCCCCCCACAGAAGGAAATTCCAAGACGCTCCATGCCACAGCCCGCCAATAATCATCGTCGCCAGGATGTTTATGTATGTCGCAAGTTTCACCCCCCATTTTGTAAACATTACTCCTGAAGCATAAATCATCATTAACACTCCACCTCCTAAAAAAATCACTCCTAAATTGATCACTTCCTCGCCTTCTCGAAACATTAGCCCAGCAAACAATACAATTCCTATAGAGAAAATCACGGAAAATATGCTTGCCCTTCTGCTTCCACCCATAGGAATATATAGGTAATCCCTTAACCAAGTTGAAAGTGAAATATGCCACCTACCCCAAAACTCCCCCACATTTCTAGCTTTATATGGATCCCTGAAATTTTCAGCCAAACGAAATCCCATTATAAGAGCTACTCCTATTGCTATATCGCTATATCCACTGAAATCGGCATATACCTGTAAGCTATATCCATATAGACCTAACAGAACCTCCATGCCGCTATAGCTCGTGGGG
>LWDU01041053.1_pt1 | contig 10130 bp, 9 predicted proteins | sample 727161 | NCBI WGS metagenome assembly LWDU01 (sample SAMN04566230, study PRJNA314399) | hydrothermal vent metagenome | isolation source: deep sea hydrothermal plume seawater | place: Mexico: Gulf of California, Guaymas Basin | collected 2004-07-11 | reverse complement strand
CCCGCGCTAATCAGACCAGCACTGGCAAATGTTGTCTGGGTTTTAACCCAGACAGAAGAGGATAAACAGCGTTTTATTGATATTGGCGCCGCAGAGGATAATGTTGCAGTCTCGGGAAATTTAAAGTTTGATTTGACGGTACCCCCCGGTTTTATTCAGAAAGCACACAAAATAAAGGCAGACAGTTTTGCGGGACGTTTTGTCTGGATCATTGCCAGTACACATGAGCATGAAGAACGCATATTTTTAGAAATATTTCCGCAATTAAAAAAACAGATACCTGAACTGCTGTTAGTGATTGCGCCCCGGCACCCGGAAAGGTTTACGAGGGTTCAACAATTAGCAGAAAGTTTGCAATTAAAAACATGTATGCGCAGTACTGGGCATACATGTGTGGCCGAGACAGAGGTTTATATTGCCGATACCATGGGTGAGTTAAAGCTGTTATATGGGGCAGCAGATGTTAGTTTTGTAGGGGGCAGCATGGTGCCTGTAGGTGGGCATAATATGTTAGAGCCTGCTGTTATGGGGGTGCCGATTATCTTTGGTCCACACATGATTAATTTTAAAGAAATAGCAAGTAATATGTTGGCGATAGGGGCTGCTATTCAGTGTCATAGTAAGGACGAAATTATCAATACGATTATACAATTGCATGGTGATGGTGCGTATAGAGTGAGCCTGGTTGCTAATGCTAATGGTTTTATAGGGGAGAATAAAGGAGCGACTGAACAAACTATTGATATAATTCATGGCTTACTTGCTAGGAAATAATTGTTGGCTATCTTGCGTATTTAATTCCTTAGTATATTGCAGCAGAAAATAAGTTGGCAGTTATAAAAAGTCCGGGCTAGGCGCATTTTTTATGATGAGAATGGCTCATGTCTGTATACATTTAACGCCAGTGCTATCAGCTTCGGATGGGCTAATAGTCTCCAGAAGGCCAAGGAAAACTTGCCAATTCGAAGTGTGCGAGGAGCACGCGAGGGAGGCTAAAACTTTATCCGGTTAGCCGTCAAGCCATTTGCGGGGGGCTTGATTATACGGCTCTTAGGTATGAGTGAGGTGTACATCGGGTGTCTGGTATTGATTTGCCGAGAGGTGAATCAATTTTTATGAGATGGAGTCTCAAAATGTTTATTGAGGCGCGCACATGGAGCACCTGTTACCCAGGGTATGAGTGTATTAGTCTCGACTAGATCTGACACTTAAGCTTGACTAGAAGAGAGTTACCCGTTTTGATAAAGGTGTCGAATCTTAAATCAAAATAAAAGAGGTAACTCTCAATGCTACATACTAATAATCCAAATATTAAACATAGCCCTAAAATCCAGCCACTACGCAGCGAATAGTAAGCCTCGGTACGTCCTGCATCCGCCTCAACTCCGCACAAAAGCAACTTCGTTAAGGCTACCTCACTGACTTGACGGCTATCGGTATAAAATTTTAGCCGCCCTCGCATACGTCGGGTTGGCAAATTTCCCTGACGCCTACCGCGGACTAAAAATCATCACTTCGCTATCGCTCCGTTTCCCTGGTTTTCAGCGAATGTTACGTATTTTGACAGATAGAGGGACAGAATGTTGTGGTCGAGTTGATCAGCATAACTTCCAACTTTATCTTGCTAATGTCACCACAAACCAATGGCATCTATGAGCGCTTTCATAAGACCATTCTGAATGAGTTTTATCAGGTAACCTTTAGAAAAAAGCGCTATTCAACCATGGAAGAATCACAAAAAGATCTGGACGAATGGATGGAATATTATAACAATGATCGAACGCATCAAGGAAAGATGTGCTGTGGGCGAACACCTATGGAAACATTACTTGATGGGAAATCGATTTGGGAAGAAAAAAATCCGACTCAAATCTAACCTGACAGACACCTTAAAAAAACGGCTAACTGTCAGCAGGTCAAATCTGAGCTACTACATATCAGGCATCGCTTCTGCAGCGTGTCATTTCTCGTTGAAATTCATACTTATCAGATGTCCATTACCTCTTCGCTAGGTTGTTGGGTGGTGTCTATAGAATTTCGGGTTGTGTGTTTAGCGGAGTTGCTTCTTCGGCTAAGGTTACGTCTAAGAAACTGTTCAATGTACCTTTACTTGCTAATATACGGTATTGTGAGAATAAATTATCATACTTAGCTTCAGTGTAAGCACTTTTAGCAGTATACATTTCATTCGCGGAATCTAATAAATCTAGCAAAGTACGTTGCCCAATGTTAAATTGCTTTTGGTAGGCAATATTGGTTTTTATACTGGATTCCATATGACCTTTAAAGAATTCCAATTGGCTTTTAACGGTCTGATATGCAACATAAGATAAGCGCATACTTTCTACGACTTGTCGATATGTATTGTCTCTAATCTCTTTTGACTGGTTAATCAATTGTGCTGTTTCTTTGCGGCGGGCAAGATCACGACCACCATTAAATAAATTATACCTCAGTCTAAGCATGGCGGAAGCATCTTCATTTTTTCCTTTAATGCCATCAATGTCAACATTATGAGAGGCACTTGCTTCAAAATCAATTCGGGGCATATAAGCCGCTCTAGCTGTGTCATGTTGAGCAAAGGCAGAATCAATATCTGCATTGGCAGATTTTAAAATGGGATGATTTGCAATGGCTTCTTCAACAGCTAGGTCTATATTTGCAGGTAAAGCATTTGTTGGGGCGCTAACAACTTCCAAGTTCTGAGGCAAAGAACCGACAACCCTTAAAAATGCAGTCGAAGCATCTTTAAGGTTACCTATTTCAGATAGCGTATTTTTTTCCGCTAATGATAAACGCCCCTGAGATTGTTCACTATCTGCCCTTTTGCTAATACCCCGTTCACTACGCAAAAGAATCTGGTCGTTGGTTCTCTGGTGAATTAGCAGATTAGCTTTTGCTAGATTAAGCAAATCTTCACGACGATGAATGTTTAAATAGGCTTCAACAGCTTGCAAGGCGATGATTTCAGACTGACCAAATACGGTATAAGCCCTGGAGTTTGTTTTGGCTTTTTGGCGATTAACTTCACTGGGTGTGGCAAGTCCATCAAAAATCATTTGTCTTAATTGAATAGAAGCTTCTTCTCTACCATAGGAGACAGTACCATCACGACGAGCTCGGGTTGTCGGGTTTGAAGATTGTTCCCAGCCAATACCTGCCGCAATATCAATTGTGGGAAAGTAGCTGGCTTTGGCTTGGCTGATTTCATGTTCAGCAGCAGTTCTTGCATATTTTGCTGATTGAATTTCTGGGTTATCAGTGACTGTTTGTTGGATAGCTTCTTGCAGGGTTTGTGCGAGGGCAGGCGGAGCCAAAACATAACTAGTGGCTAAGCTGATTACTCCTAGTATGGATTTAATATTCATATTTTTCTCAAGTTACTTAATGCTGGATGGTAGAGTGTTGTGCTCAAATTATCTTATCTGCAACAGGTAGTCAAACAAAATCTTTAATGAACAAGGCAAGATGAAGTCTGTCTGCAACATGTAATTTTTTAAAAATAGAGGAAAGATGTGCTTTAACAGTTCTTTCTGAGATATATAACTTGTTTGCTATGGATTTATTGCTTTCTCCTGAGCTTATCATTTTAGCAACATCCAATTCACGCCTTGTTAATGACTGTAAAAGTTGTATAGATTCTTCTAGAATAGCCTTATCAGCTTTTTTTTCAGCAGTTGGTTGCATCTGAATCAGAGTTCTAATCACTTTTGGAACCAGATGTCGTGGTATCCAGAAATCTCCATTTAACAGACTTTTAAGGGCTTGTAATATTAATTCAGGGGGTTCTGATTGACTGCAATATCCTGCTGCACCATGGACTAAAGCGTTAATTTGATTGTCTTCTGACCAGCCTTCGCCTACCAGTAAGAATTTCCCAGTATGTTGTTTGAATAGTGGAAATAGGTGATTGGTAGAATCAATTTCATGAATATCAACAACGATGGCATCTGCATGCATATCACGATGAATATCCTTTACTATTTTAACCTGATGGGAAAGACTTAATGCCGATGACCATCGTTTGATAAGTGCTTCATCAGTAGAGTAAATTAAAATCTGGCTCACATTGGTTTTTTAAAAATTAAAGGATGGAATGATTTAAGCATCATTCCGAAATTACTTTCATCATGGGCCGCTATAATCAGCGTTCTTTCAATGCTCTGTCTTGGGCTTTTAATATCGGTTTAAGTAGATAGTCTAATACTGATTTCTTGCCAGTTAATATATCCACATCAGCTGTCATACCGGCAATAATATGTAGCTTTTCAGAGTTTTTTTCCATATAGTTTTTATCTGTTCGTAGTCGGATTATATAGTAATTCTTGCCATCTACTTCACTAGTTATGGTATCTGCACTGATATGTTCTAATTTTGCACTTAGTCCACCATAGATAGAGTAGTCGTAAGCTGTTAATTTAACCATGGCTTTTTGGCCAGGGTGTAAGAACGCTATATCAGAAGGCCTTATTTGTGCTTCAATTACTAACTGGTCTTCTAAAGGGACAATTTCTACTAAATCCATTCCGGGTTGAACGACACCGCCAATAGTGGAGACTTTTAACTGCTTAATAGTACCCTTAACGGGCGATAATATTTGAGTACGTGTTACTCTGTCTTTAAGTGCAAATATGGTTTCTGAGGTTCTTTCCAGTTCAGATTTCTGCAGCTTAAGCTCCTCTAGGGCCTCAGTATGAAAATGTATTTCCAATTCAGATAATTTATTTTCAGCTTCTTTAAGTGATGACTCCAGACGGGGTTTAGACAAGCGTGCGGCATTTAATTCGCCTCTTAAATCATTGGTCATACGCTGTATGCGTAATAGCTCAACTTTTGACATGGCACCTTCAGCAACTAAAGGTTCTGACATATCAAGCTCTTCTTTCAAAAGTTTATAGCTTCGATAAATCTGATGGTATTTCGATTGTAACTCTACAAGGCTCTGTTTTTTTTGATTAACTTGTTCGTCTAGAATTTTTTTGTTGGCTTGTAGTTCATGTTGCCTAGATTTTAATATCTGCATGGCAACAATGGCTAAGCTGGGGGTGTTGTTCAAAACTTCCTCAGGAGTAATCATTTCTTGTTGATTAACTTCTGCTGTTAAACGTGCAATGGTTGCTAATAATTCGAAATACTTGAGTTTGGTTTCATTAAGTGATGATGTAAATTGAACTGAATCCAGCTTTAATAGGGCTTGTCCTTTTTCAACAATATCCCCTTCTTTAATCAGAATTTCTGAAAGTATTCCACCTTCCAGGTTTTGAATGATTTGAATGTGTCCGGAAGGAATAGTTTTTCCTGATCCACGTGTGACTTCATCTAACGTGGCAAAGTTTGCCCAAAGGATAGCAATAGCAACAAAACTACATAAAAGCCATAAAATGATATGGCTTTGAGTTGAGGCACCATAGAGGTTAGCGGCATTAACATCCGTTAAGAAATCCTGATCTTCGTTGTTAAATTGATGTTTCAAGTTTAGGCCGGAAAAGATCTGTGGTATTTTGGACTTAAAAGTGGAGGGTTTATTTAACATACTTTAATTTGGCCTTTTTTTAATGCTTCCAGCACAGTCTCTTTAGCGCCATCCGCAACAATTTTAGAGCCATCCATGATAATAAGTCTGTCGACCAATTTCAGTAGAGATGCTTTATGAGTGATAAGCATTAAAGTTTGGGTGGTGAGTTCGCTACTAAAACGTTGTTTAAATGCCTCTTCAGTGCTGTTATCCATAGCGTTACAGGGTTCATCAAAAATAAAAATGGGGGGGGATAATAATAATGCTCTAGCAATGGCAACACTTTGTCGTTGCCCTCCGGAGAGTGAGGCCCCACGTTCTCCAACAGCTAAGTCAAACCCCGCAGGATGTTTATTAACGAAGTGGCTAACCCCTGAAATATTTGCCGCGTGTAGAATTGAAGCGTCATCGGCAAAGCGAGAGCCTAAGCTAATATTATCTTTAACACTACCAAACATTAAAGAAATATCTTGAGGTACATAACCAATTTGACGACGTAATTCAGAAGGGTCGAATTGTCTGATATCAGTATCATCGATAAGGATAGAACCCTCTTGAGCTTCATATAAGCCTAACATAAGCTTTTCAATCGTGCTTTTTCCGGAACCGACGCGGCCAATAAGACCGACACGTTCCCCCGCTTTTATTTTAAATGAAATGTTATCTAACGCTTTAACAGGTTGGTCAGGGTAGGTAAAAGAAATATTTTTAAATTCAATAGCACCTTTGAGCGCAGGGCGATGCAAAAAACTTTTATCTGGTTCGCGCTCTACAGGTAAGGACATCAAACGGTTTAAGGAGTCTAAGGAAACTTTAGCATGATGATATCGGGTTAACAGTGAGGCAACCTGAGAGATGGGTGCTAAAGCTCGACCGGTTAAGATGGTACAGGCAATCAACCCCCCTGTTGTTAAATCACCCTCTGATATTTTATAAACACCAAAAATGACTACGGCAATAGAGGCCATTTGTTGTAAAAAAGCGGTCAGATTAATGGCAATAGATGAATAAAAACGAGATTTAAGTCCAAGGCGTGCAATATGACCAATGTTCTTCTCCCATTGACTTTGTAGCTGGCCTTCGGCACTGGCACATTTTATTGAATCAAGATTAATTAACGACTCAACTAAAATAGCGTTTTTTTGTGCAGAAAACTTAAATAGTTCATTAATGGTGTTTTTTAAAGGTTTTTGAACAGCAATACCCGTCAGAATAGAAAGAGGTAAAATACAAAGAGGAATTAATGCTAGGTTGCCCCCCAGCATATAAATAATACCTATGAAAACAAATAGAAAAGGCAGGTCTAGCAAAGTGGTTAGGGTTGCAGAGGTTAAAAAATCTCTGAAAGATTCAAATTCTTGTAGGTTATTAGCAAAGGCACCGACAGAAGTAGGCCGTGCTTCCATTTTAATGCCCATTATTTTTTCAAAAATAGTCGCAGATAAAATGATATCAGAACGTTTGCCTGCAGCGTCAATAAAATAGCCCCTTAATAATTTCATTATAAAATCAAAGCTAAAAACAATGGTCACGCCGATAGCCAATACCCATAGTGTTTCTAATGCATGATTAGGTACTACTCTGTCATACACATTCATAATAAATAAAGGGGATGCCAAAGCAAAAATATTAATTAGCAGGGAAGCGGCGAAAACATCAATATAGATAGGCCATGACTTATAAATAACATCCCAGAACCAGTGTTTGGCTTTAGGTGTGACAAAATCAGTGGTACGGGTATCAAACTTATGATTTATCTGTACAAAGAATGCTGAGCCGCTGTACTCTTTTTCTAAAGTTTCTAAATCGACAGTTTTTTCTCCGTTGTCGGTTTCGGGTAAAATAAGAGTGTATTGATTGTTTTCTTTTGCAACTAAAATGCAGGTTTTATCGTTTTTTAAAAGTAAAACAGCCGGTAAAACCAGATTGGAAATATTATCTAATGAACGCTTGGTAAGCCGGGTTGAAAGCCCTGCACGTTTAGCGGCTCTAACAAACAAACTAGGTGTGAGCTTGTTATCTAATAAGGGTAACCCTGCAGTTAAAGACTCAGCTGAATAAGGTGTGTGCAAGATTTTGCATATTGAGAGCAACGCCATCAGTAAAGGGTCGTCACAAGTTGTCGTTGCTGTTGAGTCCATGGTGCTGAACAGCCCGTTATCGCAGTCTTTTTTGTGGTCGTCACAAGTTGTCGTTGCTGTTGAGTCCATGGTTTAGCGTATAGTGTAGATAGGGAATTTAAATGATTTGAAAGGGCGTAGCAAGTCAGCAGGCCAAGGATAAGTAATAACAATATTAAGCATGCATGATGAGTTGGTCGTGTTCTTTTTATTTGCTACTGTTAGTTAAGTATACGCGCATACTATATTAGTATTGCATAGCGCTAGAAAAATACTAGAATGATTTTTTAAAAAAGAAAAATAAAATACGATGCCGTATATAAAAAGGAACGAAAAAGGTGGGGTTATAGAATTGCATAATAGCCCTCTGGAAACTGGAGGAGAATGGCTAGATGCTGGTAGTCCAGAAATAGTGGCGTTTTTAAAGACTCCGGAAACCACTGGGCTTGCGAAAAAAGCATTAGATGGTACAGATAATGACATGATGCGTGTAGTAGAAGATTTAATAGATTTGTTAATAGCGCGAAAAATATTCATCTATACAGAGTTGCCCGAGGCAGTACAGGTCAAATTAAACGCAAGAAAAAAACTGAGGGATGATATGCATTCTTTCAATGATCTGATAAACGACAATGACACCTTGTTTTGAGTCACCGCGACGTGGTGAATGCCGTTATCCCAATTAGCTTCGCCATCTAATGAACCTAGCAGTAGGTGCATTGTTCAAAAAACCAAATCTCCCTCCTTTAAATGCTTGTAAAGACGATCAAGTTTGACTATTTGTATTTTATAGTAAAAGACTAGAATCTAGTACCTTTGTACAATAGTAATGCATAAAGTTTTAACTTAAAATATATTGAAAATGGATATTAAAGCTGAATTTATATCGGTGGAAATATGTCAAGGCATTATAAAGAAACTTTTTATTGGTAGCACAAGGTATTCTGTTAAAAATAGAGGCAACTTATTGAAACAAATTGTTGGTATGAGGATATATTAATATAAGAGGTAAGTGAAAATGACTAATGAAGCAATAGAAAATAAGCAAGATAGTTTAAACCTCCAAGACCTATTAGTTGATGAGGAAACTGACCTACTTAGTGATTACATCGCTCTGTCAATAGAAAACCTGGGGCGCGATACCAAAGTCAGTGTTACTACAATAGAAGATAGCCCCACAACATACTCGACAATACTGAATGGTCTAACATTGACCGATCTACAGTACCTGGTAGAAGAGTCAATAAACAATGTACATGAATAAAAATGACAGAACTCGAGTTGAACTTTATAAATTAAGACTGAAAAAATAGAAAATTGTTTACAACTGTAAAAAAGGTTTTTTATTAAATGATTTTGGAGGTTTGGATGAATCTAGAAACAGTAGGCAACATATTCAAAGAGGGAAGCCTTTTAAACGACCCTGTAAATAATTCTGTGTAACTGCCGAGGTTTTAAATATAGTTTTTTAAGCGATTTTCAAATTCAATCATAAACCGATTGAGAGTAAGTTTCCAATTTCTAATGGGCATTGACCACTTTTTTGATGCTTCCTGAATGGCAAGGCAGATGACTTTTCTTGCTGAATCATCAGTTGGTGTTCTGGTCTAATGAAACAGGACACTTTAATGAGAGATAATAGTTGTCAATCATTGAGGTGTAAAAATGGAACAAAAACGCAGTTATAAAACCTATACAAAAGAGTTTAAGGCAGAAGCCGTAAGCTGAGTAACTGAACAAGGCTATTCTGTTGCTGAAGCGGCTAAATCATTGGGAGTCAGGACCAGCTTACTCTATCGTTGGAAACAACAAATTGAAGATCAACAGCAAGGAAAAATGCTCACTGAAGATGAGCGTGTTGAGCTAAAGCGACTGCGCATGGAGCAAGACATATTAAAAAAGGCCAGCGCCTTCCTTGCGAAAGAAGTGAAGTGAAATGTCGCTTTATTCAACAGCAATCAGGAGGCCGCTTTGTTAATCAATTGTGTCGTATCATGAAAGTGAGTCCATCAGCTTATTATGCATGGCGTAACCATCCAGCAGATGAACTTCAGTTATACCGCAGAACAAAAGCATTGTTTATTGCGAGTAGAGAAAGCTTGGGCAACCGAGAATTAATGAAGAAACTCCGTGCTGAAGGCTTTCAAATAGGTCTCTATAAAACACGATCATTAATGAAACAGTTAAAGCTAGTCGTCAAACAGCGTGTGGCTTATAAAGTGACAACAAAAAGAAAGCAGAGTGATGCAGTTGCTGACAATTTGTTAAATCAGAACTTTAACCCTCTTGCTGTCAATGAAGTATGGGCGGGAGATATCACCTATTTACGCACAGCAGAAGGCTGGATGTATTTGACGATTGTTATGGACTTCTATTCACGCAGAACCGTTGGTTGGCATATCGATAAACGTATGACAGTTGATCTTATTGCTAAAGCACTCATTAAAGCGGCAAATATTCGTCAGCCTAGCAAAGGTCTGGTTTTTCATAGTGAT
>LWDU01042990.1_pt1 | contig 10132 bp, 11 predicted proteins | sample 727161 | NCBI WGS metagenome assembly LWDU01 (sample SAMN04566230, study PRJNA314399) | hydrothermal vent metagenome | isolation source: deep sea hydrothermal plume seawater | place: Mexico: Gulf of California, Guaymas Basin | collected 2004-07-11 | reverse complement strand
TAGAAGTCGATTTTAATAAACGTAAGGAAATCATTCGTCAACAAGTTTTAACAGTTGCCAAGACTAAAAATGCTGAAGTAGTTATTGATGAGTTATTATTAGATGAGGTTTGCGCTCTGGTTGAATTTCCAAGAGCATTCTCAGGAAAATTTGATAAAAGATTCTTAACTGTTCCTGAAGAGGCGCTGATATCAGCTATGAAATTACATCAAAAATACTTTCATATGGTTGATAGTAAGGGTAACTTATTGCATTTTTTCATCTCAGTTGCAAATATTGAATCAACAAATCTACAGGTGATTATTGAAGGAAATGAACGCGTTATTCACCCAAGACTTGCAGATGCGGAGTTTTTTTGGAATCAAGATAAATTAGTTAGACTTGATCAAAGACTTGGTGAACTGGAGAATGTTTTGTTTATGAAGTCATTGGGTTCAATGGCTGAAAAAGCAAAGCGCATTGAATCTCTTAGTAATTATATTGCTGGTTTGGTTGGATTTGATGCTGATATTTCTGCGAGGGCAGGATTATTATCTAAATCTGACCTAATGAGTGAGATGGTCGGAGAGTTTGCTGATTTACAGGGCATTATGGGTGGCTACTATGCACTTAATGATGGTGAGTCAAAGGCTGTTTCAATTGCCATTAGAGAGCACTATCAGCCAAGATTTTCTGGGGACAAATTACCATCAACTAACGAAGGTCTTGTGGTCGCAATTGCGGACAAACTGGATACAATTACAGGTATTTATGGTATCGGGCAGGCACCAACAGGATCCAAAGATCCTTTCGCCCTTAGAAGGTTGGCATTGGGGTTGCTACGAATATTACTAGAAGCTCGAATAGAGCTTAATCTAAAAGAGCTGATTGATTTTTCTCTAAACTTGCATTTAAAAGAAGTAGATAGAGATTCTTCTTTATCAATCTATCAATTTATGATGGAACGCCTTAAAGCATACTATAAGGATTTGGGCGTAGATGGTAGTATCTATGAGGCAGTTCTTGCAGTTAGTCCTAGCTCTCCATTTGATTTTCATCAGAGAGTTGAGGCTCTTAATGAATTTACTCAAAAAAACGAATCGAAGAGTTTAATTGAATCCAACAAGCGAATCGCTAACATTCTTAAGGATTTTGAAGGAGATCATGATAAGTTAAACTCGAAGATGCTGCTTGAGGAATCAGAGAAAAAACTTTATAAGGTAACTGAATTAATTACTAAGCAATTAACTGAGAAACAAGACTATAAAACTATTATGCTATCTTTACTTGATTTAAAAGATGTAATTGATATTTTCTTTGAAACTGTCATGGTTAATGCAGACGATTTAGAGGTAAGAGAGGCCCGTCTGATGCTTATAAGTCGTGTTAGGGCTTTATTTTTATCGGTAGCTGATATCTCCTATCTATCATCTTGACTAAATGAAAGCACTAATTCAACGAGTAACATCTTCAAGTGTTGAAGTTGAAGGCACTAATGTTGGTCAAATTAACAAAGGACTGCTGGTATTTATTGGTATTGAAAAATTAGATGAGTTATCTCATGCTGACAAAATGATCAATAAAATACTTTCTTATAGAGTTTTTTCTGATGCAAATGATAAGATGAATTTAAGTGTTAGTGACATCAATGGCGATGTTTTGATAGTATCACAATTTACACTTGCTGCAGATACTAAGAATGGTACTAGAGCAGGATTTTCAAATGCTATGAACCCATTAGAGGCAGAAAATATATACGATTACATGGTAGAAAAATTTAAAACATTTCTCAATATTCAGAGCGGAGTTTTTGGCGCTGATATGAAAGTTTCATTGGTAAACGATGGCCCCGTAACCTTTCTTCTAGAATGTTAGAATCTCTTTTGAGTTTTTGAGTTAAAATTTATGGAATTAAGAACTGTGATACTGTCAAAAAAGCGCTAAAGTATTTGATTGATAATGATGTTTCTTATGAATTTATTGATTACAGAAAGAGTCCGCTTTCAAGTAAAGAATTTCAAGCAATGATTGACTCAGTTGGCTCGGAGTTGTTAATTAATAAACGCTCAACAACATACCGGTCATTGACAGAAAATCAAAAAAATAAGATTGATCATGAGCTTGTAATGAAGTTTCCTACTCTTATAAGGAGGCCTGTTTTAGTGTATGGCGATAATATTATGGTTGGCTATAGTGAGAAGGAGTATTTAAATTTTTTTACTAAGTGATATTGATTAGCTACTGAGCTTCAAGCTCTTTTCTAACCTCATCCATATTAATAGTTTTGGCTTTTTCTAGGAGATCCTCTAAGTCCTTTCCTGAGATTGATCCAGGCTGAGAAAAAATACCTATACCTTCACGAAAAATCATTAATGTCGGGATTGAGCGAATTCTAAAATGAGCACCCAGCGCTTGCTCATCTTCTGTATTTATTTTAGCAAAGGCGACACCATCAACTTTTTCTGAAGTTTCTTTAAAGGTTGGGGCAAATTGCAAGCATGGTCCGCACCATGGGGCCCAGAAATCTATAATTACAATTTCGTTGTTTGCAATAGTTTCATCAAAATTTGATTGTGTAAGATCTAAAACAGCCATAAAACTCCTTTTGTAAAAATTGAAAAATTATTATAACTTTTTTACTAAAATATTGGCTTGTTTTTCTGTAACTGTTAGAATACTCTAATGAATATATTAGGCATAGATCCTGGTTCAAGAATCACTGGTTTCGGACTGATAAAAGCTGACAAACTTAAATTTAGTTATGTTAATAGTGGGTGTATTCGAACTCAAGGTGATTTAAATGAACGCATTGTTACAATATACTCAGGAATTAAAGAAATTCTTTCAAAGCATGAAGTTGATATAGTGGTTATTGAGAGGGTTTTTATGCGCCCAGATAGGCCAAATCCTGATGCCGCAATAAAACTTGGTCATGCACGAGGAGCAATTATTTCAGCTGCTGGAGGTCAGGGAATTCCAATGGTAGATTACACAGCAAACCAAATCAAGAAGGCAGTTGTTGGAAGAGGCCATGCTAGTAAAGAGCAGGTTTCTTTTATGGTTCAGCAACTATTAAAATTGAATAAAGCACCACAAGCTGATGCAGGAGATGCCTTAGCTGGAGCTATTTGTCATGCCTATCACGCTCTATAGAGGGTTAGCTAAAGTAAGCTTTAACTTCCCCAAAACCTGGTAATTTTTTAATGATTTCAGAAAGTTCTGAATTAATTTCTAGGACGTCCTTATTTTTTAAATAACTAGCTGAGAGATAAAAGTCCACCAAGATTTCACCATCTAGATAATGAAGTTGAGTTCTATCAATTTTATAATGACAATTTTCAAGTTTAAGAGACTGGTTAATAATTTTTAATGCCTGAGCTCTCTCAGGGAGGTTTTTATATGGTGTATTATCTTTTTCTTCATCATTTTCGGGATCAATATGAACAGTCACATCATCCAGATCTTCAAAGCACTCTTTAGCGACACGCTCAACACTTATACTAATGATATGACCTTCACTTACTGATAAAAAAGGGTTTACTTGAACATGAACATCGGCTGATTTTTTATGACCAACCTTTCTCGTTCTCAACGTATGAACGCTTTTAACTCCTTTGATTCCAGATAGTGCCGAGTGAAGAATTTTTATATCTTCTGGGTCAATTGATGTATCCACTAACTCTTTGGTAGCTTCGAAACCAAGTTTCCAACCAATATAAATAATCATTACGCCAACTATAATTGCTGCAAGACTGTCCAAGAAGAAATAACCATTTGATGCGCCAATAATACCAACAATAACTACAATTGAAGAAAACGCATCAGTACGGTGATGCCAAGCATTAGCTTTTAGAAGATCCGACTTAATGTTTTTAGCAACTTTAACTGTATACCAATATAAAGCTTCTTTGCTAATAATTGATAATGCCGCAGTAGCAATCAGCCAACCTTCATACTTTAAAGCAGTGGCATCAGTAAAACGACCAATTCCATCGAAAATAATAATGGTGCCAACAATTGCCAAAAAAATGCTTAATCCAAGAGTAGCTACTGTTTCAAATCGCTCATGACCATAAGGGTGGTCGTCATCAGGAGCCTCACCCGAAAGCTTCGCTGCATACCAAGTGATCCAATCAGTTAGTAAGTCTGAGAATGAGTGAATACCATCTGCTATTAATGCACCTGACTGACCAATAACGCCAACAATGATTTTAATAGTTGAAAGTAAAAAATCTACTACGGCGCCAATAACTGTGGCTTTTTGACTTTTTTTTGTGCGAACTTGAGAGTGCATTTTCTAAATAGTTAATATTTTTTTTGTATTTATTTTATTCTAATGTGGCATTAGTACTTATTAATAAAATCTAATAGCACTATGTAATTAGAGTCATTCTATAATAATATTATATTCTGGAAGTGAATTGAGCAGATGTTTTCCATAAAACTTAGTAACTAATCTGTTATCAAAAATTGTAATCTTGCCAGTATCTGTTTCTGTCCTAATAAGTCTTCCACTTGCTTGAATTAATCTTAATGAAGCATCTGGTAATGAGATCTCCATAAAGGAGTTTCGGTTTAAAGATTCAAGATAAGACTGTGTGGTTTTTTCTAATGGAGAACTTGGAACACTAAAACGTAATTTAGCAATTATCACGTGGTTTAAATTATCCCCTTTGAGGTCAACACCCTCTGCAAAGCTATCCAGTCCAAAGATAATGCTGCCTTTTCCTTTTCTGCGTTTTTCTATATGTCTTTGTAAAATATTTTTTTTACTATATTCGCCTTGAATTAAAATTTTACAATCCATTGATTTTTCTAATAAATCTGCGACCATTTGCATTTGGTTATTTGATGCAAAAAGTACTAATGTAGCTTCATTTTGATCTATACGGTTTTTAAGTTCTATTGCAATTTCTTGAGTATGCTCAAAAACTTCAGAAGGGCTTGCAGTAATTTTTGCAACTATAAAGTCTACTTCTTTATGATTAAAAGGTGAAGCCAGACGAAGGTATTGATTTTCATTTGATTTCAAACCCAGCTGCTGATTTAATCGTTCGAAGCTTCCTAGCGCGGTTAAAGTGGCGGAAGTTAATATAACGCCTGCAGATTTAGACCATATAAGATTATCTAAAAAACTTGAAACATCAATCTTTGCAGTGTTGAGATGATAATTAGTTTTTTTATTAGCTAGTTTTGATTTTTCTATCCAATTACTAACTGGTGGCTGTTCTGCATTGATAAATTTTGATTATTCTGACCTATTATATTATTTAAATTATCAGTTGTAGATTGTTCAATATTATTGCTCTTAGAATAATCCTCCCAATGTTCTTTATGACCAGAAAAATTACTAAATGCCAAGTTAAAAATGTTTAATAAGTTTTTAGTTAGATTAATTACCTCGCTTGAAACTCCGGCTATTGAAAATAAATGCACCTCATCTAAATATTCAAAATTTGAGATGACTTCAATTAAGTCATCAATCGCTTCATCTGTTTTTTCAATAAAGCTTTCAGAGATCTTTTGTTTTGTTGTTTTTGCAATTTGATCAATCGAGCTATGGCATTGACGTATTGAAGTTTTCATGAATTCAGTACTACTGCTTATTGAAAAATGAGATAGTGCTTTTTGAGAGAAGTGGTGAGCTTCATCAAAAACAAAAATACAATCCTCAACATCTGGAAGGATGTTGTTCCCATTAATAATGTCAGCTAATACGAGATCATGATTAGCAATAATAACTTCTGATTGTGATGCTTTCTTCCTGGCCTTGAAAAAGGCGCAGTCATCATAAAATTCACAACTTTTAGCATTACAGGTGAATCGGTTGCATGCAACTTTTTGCCAAAGAGATTTATCTGGAGGACTCTCAAGGTCATCAATTTCGCCACTCCACCTTGTTGCTGAATAATCATCACTCATCATGTTAAGTGTATCAAGATCATTTTGGCTTGGCTTTTCATCCCAAAGAAGTGCCTCCTCAAAAAGGAGATCTTCCTTTAGCTAAAGCATATTCGAAATCAACCGAAGAGTATTTTTTTGCTTCAACTATATCTTTATTAAGAATTTGTTCTTGAAGGGCTATATTTGCAGAGGCTATGACAAGTTTTTTATTTTTTGCTTTTGCAATTGGCAAGCAACTTACTAAATATGCCATTGTTTTGCCTGTTCCCGTAGGAGCTTCTACACAAAGAATTGGGTTTGATTCAGGGAATTCACCCGTTAATGTTTTTGCTATCTCAGCAATCATTTTGTTTTGTGATGAACGATTGGTGAAATTAGGAATTTGGGTCTTCGCAGCTTCAAACGAAGAGCGTATCTGCTTTTTTATTGTTGGGCTGAGCATTAAATATATTTAAGATTGTCTTTCTAGGGACAATTCACATAAAAGCTTTAGAGCGGATCGATAATTTGATTCTGGGATAACTTTTAATGAATTTAGAGCCTTTATAGATTCATCTTTTGCAACATTTCGGCTAAACTCAAATGCATTGACATTGACCATCTGCTTCAGTTATAGCATTGGTAAGAATTTTATTTTCTTTACCAGTTGTTTGCTCAAGAGCATAAATCATAGGTAGGGTAACTTTTCCTTCAGATAGGTCATCACCAATTTCTTTTCCAATCATTGATGAATCCGACTCATAGTCTAGATTGTCATCAATGATCTGAAAGGCATTACCTAGGTGCATACCAAAACTACCAAGTGCGGTAATTAGTTCTTCAGAGGATTCAGATAAAATTCCTGCTATTTGGCATGCTGCTTTAAAAAGACAGGCAGTTTTTTGTTCAATAACTTCGAAATACTCAGATCGAGAAACTTTAGCATTTCTAATGTTTAGGAGCTGCAACACTTCTCCCTCTGATATTTGGTTTGTTGCCTTTGATAGCACCCTCATGATTTCCATAGAGTTTGGTTCAACCATAATTTCAAATGCTCTGGAATATAGAAAGTCACCTACAAGAACACTTGGTGCATTTCCCCATAATTCATTAGCTGTATTCTGTCCACGACGAGTTGCTGACTCATCAACCACATCATCATGAAGCAAAGTTGCAGTATGGATAAGTTCTATTACTACAGCCATTGCGTGATGATCTTTTCCACTATAGCTTGTAGCTCTTGCGCACAATAATAAAAGAAGAGGTCTAATACGCTTTCCGCCAGAATTTATAATGTAGTGACTCATTTGATTAATAAGTTCGACATTTGAATTTAACCGGTTGATGAGAATGTCATCCATCATCTCAAGATCACTCTTCATAAGAGCTTGAATTTCACTAAAATTTTGCATAAGGATTTATTTTAACTGACTTGCAAGTAGATAAACTTCTTTAGATCTAGGACGTGATGCCTTTGGCTTTATTATTGAAACTTTTTTAAAAATTTGGCGTGCATTTTTAACATAAGCATCAAAACCATCACCTTGGAAAACCTTTACAATAAAGTGTCCATTTATTGTTAAGGTTTTAACTGCAATATCTATAGCTAATTCAGCTAGATACATTGATTTTGGAAGGTCAACGGATAGTTGACCACTCATATTAGGAGCCATATCAGAAAGAACAATATCAATTGAATTTTCATTAGTTAATTTTAATAATTCGTCGTAAACTGTTTGTTCAGTAAAATCTCCCTGTATAAAATTAACCCCATCTATTTTTTCAATTGATAATATATCACTAGCTATTACTTGGCCAGAGTCTCCCACTATTTTTGCAGCAACTTGAGACCATCCGCCCGGGGCTGCACCAAGATCAAGAACTTTATTACCTTTTTTGATAATTTTATTTTTTTCAATGATTTCAAGTAACTTATAGACAGCTCTGCATCTATAACCCTCTTTTTGAGCTTTTTTTACGTATTCATCATTTAAATGCTCATGCATCCAACGACGTGAGCTTCCTTTTTTTGCCACAACTAAAAATTATTAATAATAAAGTATTGCAGTTATTTTATAAGAGTAAAGCTTCTAGCAAGCTTAAATTGATTTTGAATTAGATTGAGCTTTACATAGTTTTTACGGGATAATGTGCCATCAATTTTTAATGAGTACAGCATTTAATGACTAACAACCTCAGAAACATCGCAATCATTGCTCACGTAGACCATGGAAAGACGACGCTTGTAGACAAACTACTTTCCCAGTCTCAGACCTTTGACGATCGATTCCAAACAACGGAACGTATGATGGATTCTAATGACCTAGAAAAGGAAAGAGGAATTACAATTAGCTCAAAGAACACTGCAATAAAGTGGGGGGATTATAGAATTAATATTGTTGATACTCCTGGCCATGCTGACTTTGGTGGTGAAGTTGAAAGGGTTCTTTCGATGGTGGATAGTGTTTTACTATTAGTTGATGCCGTTGATGGACCAATGCCTCAAACCCGATTTGTCACAAAAAAAGCATTTGAGCAAGGTCTTAATCCTATAGTAGTAATCAATAAGATTGACAGGCCCAGTGCACGTCCAGACTGGGTAATTGACCAAGTCTTTGACTTGTTTGATCAGCTCGGAGCCACTGAAGAGCAATTAGATTTCCCTGTTATATATGCCTCAGCACTGGGCGGCTACGCTTCTGAAGATGATGGTGTTAGAGAGGGCGATATGACACCAATGTTTGAAGTAATTGTTAATAAAGTTCAGGCACCCAATGTTGATCTTGATGGCCCGTTCCAAATGCAAATTACTTCTTTGGATTACTCTTCATTTGTAGGTGCTATAGGTATTGGACGAATTGAAAGAGGCATCGCCAAGAAAAATATGCAGAATGTTTTAGTTTCTCCTGATGGCTCAAAGCGTAACATCAAAATTGTTCAGCTATTAGGCTTTAATGGCCTTGAAAGGCATGAAGTAAGTACTGCAAATGCAGGAGATATCGTGGGAATAGTTGGTATCGAAAACATATCAATTTCAGATACAATTTGTGACTCTTCAAAAGTAGAGCCATTGCCCCCTTTAAGTATAGATGAACCGACAGTAAGCATGGCATTTCGAGTTAATGATTCACCATTTGCAGGGCTTGATGGTAAATACATAACATCTAGAAATATAAGAGAGCGCCTTGATAAGGAGCTTATCTATAATGTTGCCCTAAGGGTTGAGAATACACAAGACTCTTCAGAGTTCGTGGTATCTGGCAGAGGTGAGTTACACCTTTCAATCTTAATCGAAACGATGCGCAGAGAAGGCTTTGAATTATCTGTCGGAAGACCGCAAGTTATTCTAAAAGAAATTGATGGTGTTACATGTGAGCCTTTTGAAGATTTAACGGTTGATGTTGAATCTGTCCACCAGGGCTATGTGATGGAGAAATTAGGAGAGAGAAAGGCAGAACTTACTAATATGACACCAGATGGCAAAGGTCGAGTGAAACTCGATTTTATGATTCCAGCTAGAGGCTTAATAGGTTTTCGAACTGAGTTTTTAACGGCAACCACTGGAACGCCTCAAAAACAGGGCAAGATTGGACAAAGAACTAATGGCTCTCTAATTTCTATGAATCAAGGAAAATCAGTTGCTTATGCAATATTTAACCTACAAAAAAGTGGCAAATTCTTTATTGGGCATGGAGAGGATATATATGAAGGAATGGTTGTGGGAATTAATACGAGAGATAAAGATCTTGTAATTAATGTGATGAAGGGCAAGCAGTTAACTAATGTCAGAGCATCAGGTACTGATGAGGCGGTGGCTTTGACTCCACCAATAGCTCTAGATTTAGAGCAAGCCCTAGAGTTTATTGATGATGACGAACTGGTAGAAGTCACTCCTAACAATATCAGAATACGTAAAAGATTACTCACGGAGAACCAAAGGAAACGTTCAAGGAATTTATAGAATCTTCATTGTTTCTTCATTGTTTCTTCATTTTTTGCCTATATAATCAGCCCTTTCGCATTAAAAAATAGTTTTTATGGATTCTATTTTAGATTTTTTAGTTAGGCAAAAAAAGTTTGCGCTGGTTTTTTCTCTTGCTTTTATCGCAATTGGTGTTTTGTCAGTGGTTGGGATGCAGCGAGATCAGTTCCCAGCCGTTGACTTTGAAATTCTGGCTATAACAACTGCATATCCCGGTGCTTCCCCTGAAGATGTTGAGAAGAGTGTAACCAACGTAATTGAAAACGAGTTATTAAGTGTTGGAGGGAT
>LWDU01037408.1_pt2 | contig 10133 bp, 10 predicted proteins | sample 727161 | NCBI WGS metagenome assembly LWDU01 (sample SAMN04566230, study PRJNA314399) | hydrothermal vent metagenome | isolation source: deep sea hydrothermal plume seawater | place: Mexico: Gulf of California, Guaymas Basin | collected 2004-07-11 | reverse complement strand
CGGTCGGGTCGTTCGGGTCGATGGCTTCAAAATCGACGGAGATGGCGCCGAGATTGAAGTTGAAACGACCGTCGAAATCCGACTGGAGACGCAGTTCGTGGGTGGTCTGTTCGCTGCCGCCGCCCGAAATGTCGAAAGTGCGGAACGTGTTCGAAGCGCCTAGCTGAGGATCATTCACCACGCCGCCCGGGAAGAGGGCGTTGTAAAGGTCAGCCGTCGGGCTGAGGCCCGGAGGGATCGCCGACAGATCGTTGAACGCAACGTTTGGTGCGATCTTGTTATAGTCTTCAACCGAGACGGCCGAGGTCTCATTGTAGCTGCCGAGATAGGTCAGGAGGAGAGAGTCGGTGAGGTCAAACTCGGCTTTCCAGGTGAAAAGCTCCTGATCGGCCTTGTAGGCTGGGTCGAACGCCGACTCGATCTTGCGTAGATCCTGGATAAGCGGGTCGGTGAAGGCGTCGCCGTTCAGCAGGCCCGCGGCGATACCCAGACCACCACCAAGTGTACCGGCGGAGTTCACGCGCTCATTCGACTGGCTGAGGGCTGCTTCCTGACAGCCAAGCGTCGTGTAGATCTGATCGGCCCCGCCGATAGGAATGTTCGCAAAGCTCGTCAGGAACGGGTCCTTGTCACAGAGCTGCTTGCCCGAGCGTAGCCGTGAATCGTCTTCTTCGAAATAGTCATAAGAAATGAAGCCGCGAAGGCGGTCGGTCGGCTCAACGGCCAGCGTGGCGCGGAAGCCGTAGAGGTCACGATCGTCAATGTCGTTGCCGGTGATGACATTGTCGACATAGCCGTCGCGCTGAAGCAGAGAGCCTGCGAGGCGGAAGGCAGCCTTCTCACCAAGCGGAACGTTCAGCATGCCCTTCGCCTTGAAGGTATTGTAGTTGCCATAGGTGAGGTTCAGATCAGCCTGGAATTCCTCGAAGACGGGTTTGGCTGTGATGACGTTGATCACGCCGCCGGTTGCGTTACGGCCATAGAGCGTGCCTTGCGGGCCGCGCAGGGTCTCAACACGTTCCACGTCGTAGAACTCCGCCTCGAACAGGCGGTTGGCGGTGAGCGGTACATCGTTCTGGTGGACACCCACACCAGCATCACCGGACTGGGCAACGAGGTCAGCGCCGATGCCGCGGATCTTGAAGTTGTAGGACCCGCCGAAGTTGGCCTTGGAGAAGGACACGTTCGGAATGGAGCGGACGAGATCAGGGCCGCCGGTTAGTTGCAGCTTCTCGAGCGCTTCTTCGTCGAAAGCCGAAACGGCAATTGGAACGTCCTGAATGGATTCTTCGGTCTTCTGCGTGGTTACGAGAACGGTGCCAAGCGTGCGCCGGACTTCCTGTTCGCCGCCTTCCTGCGCGGTCGCAACCGGCGCAAACAAGCTCAATGCGATCGCCGAGGCGCCCGCGAGCATCAGATACTTTTCGGGTGTCTTTTTAGTCATCTCAACTCCTCCCAGATGAGCGGTCATTCTGGCTGACCGTCCCATCGATTGCGTTTCCTCATGGGCCGACTTTTTTGTATTTGGTCGTGCCCCACTGGCTAGTTCATCGGGAGATGTGACAATTTGTCAACAACTTACTCGGCGTACGGGAACTTCAATATTTGCCGTGTTTTTTGGGTAACTGGGGGCTGACCTTAAGGAAGGTTTAGCTTGGACCGACATGGTGGCTCTGCTATCTGCCGGGGCTATGAGCCAGTCATCATCAGCGCTTGTCCTTTTTTCGGGCGGTCAGGATTCCACGACGTGTCTTGCGTCAGCGCTCAAGCGCTATCGCCATGTTGAAACTGTGGGGTTCGATTATGGGCAGCGCCACCGCGTGGAGCTGGATGCCCGCGAGCATGTGCTGACGGCGATTCGCCAGGACTTCCCGCAATGGGCAGACCGGCTCGGCGAGGACCATTTGATCGACCTTGGCGTGCTCGGACAGATCAGCGAGACCTCACTGACCCGCGAGACGGAAATCACCGAAGATGAGGATGGCCTGCCTTCGACCTTCGTGCCGGGGCGCAATCTTATCTTCCTGACGCTTTCGGCTGCGCTGGCCTGGCGCCGCGGGATCGATGTGATCATCGGGGGCATGTGTGAGACGGACTATTCCGGCTATCCGGACTGTCGGCGTGACACGATCGATGCGCAGCAGAAAGCCCTGTCGCTGGGCATGGACCGTCAGTTCACCCTGAAAACGCCGCTCATGTGGCTCGACAAGGCTGAGACATGGCAGCTTGCCTACGATATTGGCGGCGACGCGCTTGTCGATCTCATCGTCGAGAAGACCCATAGCTGTTATATGGGCGACCATCGCACTCGCCATGACTGGGGCTTTGGCTGCGGCAAGTGCCCGGCCTGCGACCTGCGCGCCAATGGCTATCGCAAATGGCGGGAGCGCCCGAAGTGAAAACCTATTCTGTGAAGGAAGCCTATGTGACCCTTCAGGGCGAGGGCGCACAGACCGGGCGTGCGGCCGTCTTCCTGCGCTTTGCTGGCTGCAATCTGTGGAGCGGTCTGGAACGCGACCGCGAGACTGCCGTGTGCAAGTTCTGCGACACTGATTTTGTCGGCACGGATGGCGAGAATGGCGGCAAGTTCAAAGGCGCAGAGGCGCTAGCCGATCATGTCGTATCCGTCTGGCGGGAGAAGACCGGCGAGAGCGGTGCGCAAGGCTATGTCGTCTGCACAGGCGGAGAGCCGCTGCTGCAGCTGGACGAGGCGGCGATTGCTGCGCTTCACGCGCGCGGCTTCGAGGTGGGGGTAGAAACGAACGGGACCCTGCCTGCGCCATCAAGCCTCGACTGGGTCTGCGTCTCACCCAAGGCGAATTCGGAGATCGTGCAGCTTCGCGGCAATGAGCTGAAACTCGTCTATCCTCAAACCGAAACAGAGGCGCAGCCGGACCGCTTTGCTGCGCTGCAGTTCGAACACTTCTTCCTGCAGCCCAAAGATGATAACAGGCAGGCCGAAAACATCGCGGCTGCGGCCGATTACTGCATGAAGCATCCGAAATGGCGACTGAGCTTACAAACCCACAAACTGATCGGGCTGCCCTGAGCCCGTCAGGCGAAATGTTCGAGATCTCGAAGGCAGTGACCTTCGAGGCTGCGCATTTCATGGGCGGAAAGCCTGAAGGCCATCCCTATCGCAATCTGCATGGGCATTCTTTCCGCCTTGAGGCCGCCATTAAGGGCCGGGTGAAGCCGGGCGAGGAATGGGTCGAGGACTTCAGCAAGCTGACTGAAACGCTAAAGGCGACGGCAGAGAAACTGGATCATTCGCTTCTGAACGAGATCGATGGGCTGTCGGTGCCGACGCTGGAGCGCATCTGCCTCTGGGCGGCGCGCGAGATCAAGGCAGAGCTTCCAGGGCTTAGCCGCATCACCCTGTCACGGCCGAGCCTGAATGAAAGCTGCACGCTGGAGCTTGGCCAGTAAGCCCTAGTTTTCCGGGTCCGAGAGCTCTTCGGCGAATTCCCGAGCAAAGCGGCGCGAGGCCCGTCCAGCATCGCTCCAGACGCCTGCGGCGACGACCTGCGTGATGTCGTTTTCGAACCAGTCATACTCAAACTCGCCAACCGGTGCGCCAGACGCGTCATAGGCAACGCCATAAAGCTCCATGCCGCCCAATGACTTGGAGCGCAGCATGTCGAGGCCTGGCCGGCGGCTCATTTGTTCCATGGTCGGACGGTTTGGTTTCGCATCGATGATGGTCACCGTCACGCGGGCTGGATCAAGGTTTGCCTTGCCGAACTCGCGCTCAAGGTCGCCGCGAATGTCTTCGCTGAGCTTGTCGCCTTCCTTCACGCCGTAATCGTCCTCAAGCTTCTCCTGAAACTCTGGCGAATAGGTGATCTGGATATCGGTCGCCGACGCAAACGGGGCGATCGCCATCGCGGACAGGGCGATAAATGCGGTCTTCATGGGCTGACCTCCTTTGAAGGGTGCGCGCTGATTATAGCAGAATAACGCGCCCGACGAAGGAGGGGTTGCCGTGGAAGCTGCCACCCGCTCTCGCAAGCAGCAGCTTCGCGGCAATCCTTAAACAGTGTCGACGAACACAATCTCTGCGTCAGACACACCATTGATGGTGATCTTTTCGGGGCCCGTGATCGCCACGCCGTCGCGGGCATTGAGGCGGTCCTTGCCATTGAGGTCTACCGAGCCGTCTGCGAGGACGAGATAGCCATGGCGGCCTGCCGAAACGCTGTATTCAAGCGTTTCACCGGCCTTCACGGTCGCGCCCAGCACCTTTGCGTCCTGGCGGATGGGCAGAGCTTCATCGCTCTCGTCGCCGCTCGCGAGGACAGCCCACGACCCTGACCGGTCCGCCTTCGGAAACTTCCGAGCGCCCCAGCCTGGTTCGCCGCCTGCAACGGCTGGCTCGATCCAGATCTGGAAGAGCGTGGTTTCCTGGTTTTCGGCATTCCATTCAGAATGCTGCACGCCGCGCCCTGCACTCATCACCTGAACGTCACCGGCTTCGGTGCGGCCCTTATTGCCCATGGAGTCCTGGTGGGTAATTGCACCAGAGCGGACATAGGTGATGATTTCCATGTCCCGGTGGCCATGCGGCGGAAAGCCGGTCTGGGGGCGGATCTTGTCGTCATTCCAGACGCGCAGCTTGCCGTGGCCCATGCGGGACGGGTCGTAATATTGCGAGAAAGAGAAATGATAATGGGCGTCGAGCCACTCATTCCTGAATGCACCGAGCCCTGTGAAACGTCTGATGTCGATCATGGGTCATCTCCGGTTTTGTGTTCCGGAGACAGAAATGGCGCGGCATCGCTGCCGCGCCAATGGGGTGTTGGGCAGATGACTTATGCAGCGCCCGAATGAATGGACGCGCGCTGCAAAGCCTGATGCCTAGATTGGTTCGTATGGAAAGACGGTGGTCGTGGCGCCCATATCCATGAAGCTGCCCTTCATGCTCGGCAAACCCTGATCGAGCAGCGTCTCTGGCGTCCAGCCTTCAAGACGGGCAACCGATTTCACCGGACGTGGCTGGTCAAACAGGATGACCTCATTGCCGCGAACCGAGAAGATCTGACCGGAGACGTCCTTAGACTTGTCGGCGCAAAGGGCGACGGCGAGCTGGGCGACCTGGTCGGCGCGCATGCCGTTCTTCATGCGCTCGACGCGCTCACGGCCGGCTTCGTCCTTTACAGGGATGGACGCGATCATGCGGGTCCATGCGAATGGCGCGATGACGTTGGAGCGAACATTCTTGCGCTCACCTTCCATGGCGATGATACGGGACAGGCTGGCAATGCCGAGCTTGGCGGCGCCGTAGTTTGCCTGGCCGATATTGCCGATGAGACCGGTCGTCGAGGTAAAGAGGACGTAGGAGCCGTCTTCCTGGTCGCGGAATTCGTTGATGGACGCGCGGGTCACATTGAACGAGCCGTGAAGGTGAACGTCGATGACAGCTTTCCAGTCGTCTTCGGACATCTTGTGGAACATGCCGTCACGCAGGATGCCAGCCGGATTCATGATGCCGTGCAGGCCGCCAAACTCATCCTTGGCCTGCTCGATCATGCCTTCGACGGCCTTGTAGTCGGTCACGCTGTCGGAGTTCGAAACAGCTTCGCCGCCAGCGGCGCGGATTTCCTGAGCAACCTTCTCAGCCGGGCCGGCATCGCCAGCGTCGTCGCCCGAAAGCGTGCCGCCAAGATCGTTGACGACGACTTTCGCGCCTTCCTTGGCTGCGAGCAGCGCGCATTCCTTACCGATGCCGTTACCGCCACCGGTGACCAGGATCACTTTTCCGTCGAGTACGCCCATGAATTTCCTCCTCAATCGCTTTGTTCAAAAGGGTTGGATGCGTTCCAACACCTTCAAGCAAAACTTGGCAAGTCGATTGAGGCGGACCTATCGCCGCTGCAGGCAGAAAGGGGCAGAGCTGGAGCGGCGATTTCTCCACCGGAGAGAGGCTTATTCGGCAGCGATCTGCGCGAGGCGATGTTCGGCCATCAGGCGGGCCTTCGCGCTTTCGCTTTTCCAGGCGAAGTTCCAAGGCAGGCCGAGCCGGACTGCGGCATCGGCAGGCGGGCTTCCTTTTACCGGCGTATGCTCTGCCACCCGTCCCATCGCCTTTACTGCAAGGGATGAGATGGGGTTGAGGTCGTATTCCTTGCCGAGCTCCAGCCGGACGCGGACCGATGACGGCAGGATTGAGACAGAGGCATTCGCGAGCGCGCGGTGCAATTCCTTTGGCACGTTACGCGCGGCCTGTCCGGATTTGATAATGTCGAGGAATTCGGTGTTGATCGGGTGCGGCTCAAACCGGGGCAGGAGGCCGGCCAGCATGGCGTCGAAGTCTTCGGGTTTGCGCAGAGGGCTCTGCACGCCATAAAGGCGGGCGACATCTACGCCTTCCTCATAGAAGCGGCACTTTTCCTCATAGGAGAGCGGCTGCACGAAGCGGTCATAGGCCGTCAGGAAGCCATAGCCAGCCGTCGCACTGACCCAGTCGAGCAGCTCTACATCCAGCGCCTTGTAGGCCTCACCAGACGGGGTCGTGCCCTCGACCTTGGCATGCATGTTGGTCACGCCCTGAATGATGCGGCGTGCGGCGCTGGCTGGCCCGTAGACGCCGACCATGGCGGCCATGCCAGTGCGCTGGGAGCGGCCGATCGGATCGGTCTTGAAGACCGAATGGTCCCAGACGCCAGAGCGGATCCGGGCATCGGCGAATTCGAGCAGGACAGCGGCCACGCCGCCTATGGCTAGTGCCACCGGGTTCTTGAAGACGCGCCAGGAAACGGAATCGGGGGCGGCATAGGCCGCTTCACCTTCAGGCGTCGTGAAGTCTACTTTCCAGCCCAGATAGGATTTCAGTTTCTGCATGGGTCCTGCCCTTCCGGCGATTGGTACCGTTCAAAATCAGAACGTGTACTAAATAATCGCCGGAAGGGTCAGGCTCAAGCTATCACTTCTGAGCGGTAGGCCGCGACTTTTGCGATGCTGGCGTCGGCTTCGGCAATAATCCGCTCGACGATCTCCTTCACCGGAAGGACGTCTTTCACGCCGCCCGCAGACTGGCCCATGGCGAAGCAGGACGTATCCGGATTGAGCTTCGCTTCGTCGGTGATGCCGCCAATACCGCCAATCACGCCGGTCTTGTTGGAATGGATGGCCTGCTGCGGGAAGGGCTGGATGTCTTCCGGACGGCTTTCCCAGTCCTTGATATATTCATTGGTGCGGCAGCGCATCGGCTTGCCTGAATAGCAGCGTGTGCGCGTGGTGTCGGTATCACCTGCGCTTACAATCGTCTGTTTGTAGAGGTTTGCCGCGTGCGCCTCTTCAGACGCGATGAAGCGCGTGCCCATCCAGACGCCGACGGCGCCAAGGGCAAGGGAGGCAGCGAGGCCGCGACCGTCATAGATGCCGCCTGCGGCAATGACAGGTATGTCGACAGCTTCAACGGCTTGGGCGACCAGCGGCATGGTGCCGACAAGACCGGTATGGCCACCGCCTTCGCCGCCTTGCAGGATGACTGCGTCACAGCCTGCCTGCTCTGCCTTGATAGCGTGCTTCACCGCGCCGCCGACCACCATGACTTTCAGGCCGGCTTTTTTCAGTTTCTCCATGATCGGCATTGGCACGCCGAGACCTGCAACGAAGCTGTCTGCGCCGCCATTGATGATGACATCAACGGATTCTTCGAGGCTCTCCGGCGAGGCGGCCAGAAGATCGACGCCGAAGGGCTGGTCCGTCAGCTGGCGGACCTTCTTCATCTGTTCAGCGATGAAATCCGGCGTCGTGCCAGCCATGCCGAGGACGCCATAGCCGCCAGCATTCGACATGGCAGCGGCAAGCTCCGCGTACGAAACGCCGCCCATGCCAGCCAGCATGATCGGGTATTTCACGCCCAGAAAATCGCAAAGCGGTGTGTGCAGGCTCATAGGTCTCTCTCCCGTAATTTTGTTGCCTGACATGAAGCGCTCTCGGGCCGGTTTGTGAAGTCGTCCCTGTTAACGCCGGCCGCCGGAACCAATCGCCGCTTCACCGATTATTTACACAGATTAACCCGAGCAGCCGTGGCCGACCGCCACAGGAGTTTAGAATGAACTTCAAGATCGTACTTCTCGCCGCATCTGCGCTCCTTATGGGCGCATGCACCGACCGCGAACAGGACGTGTCGCAAGAAGTCGGCGCCGAGACCGGGACGCCTGAATATGTCTATGGCGAACAGGACGGTAGCGCCGAAACCGAAGACCTGATTGATGGCGACGGTTCAGAAGAGCCGAACGACAATGCCGTCGTGGATACCCGCATCGATACCGGCCCCGCCAATATGGACACAGAAGGTTCTGTGCCGACGCCTGAGGGTGACCTGACCGGCGAATATGGCATGGAAGAAGATGGTTCGCCGGAAACGACCGGCGAAACCACCCCTCAATAAGACCTAGAAGATGTTGTAACCGCCATCGATCAGGAATGTATCGCCTGAATGGTAGGACGACGCATCCGAGGCAAGATACACAGCAACACCGCCAAAATCTTTCGGCTCGCCCCAGCGGCGGGCCGGAACGCGTGAAATTACCTTGGTCTGGAAGACTTCGGTGTTTTGCGCGGTTTCCGTCATGTCGGTGGCAATCCAGCCGGGCAGGATCGCATTTGCGCGGATGCCGTAGCGTGCTGTCTCAACCGCAATCGCCTTGAGCATGGAGATAAGACCACCCTTCGTGGCCGCGTAAGCCTGGTTGCGCGCGGCACCAGAGATCGCCGCGAGGGAGGCCACACCGACGAGAGAGCCGCCCGGATCACCCGCCTTCGCGCGCTCGGTAATGTGTTTGGTTGCTTCCCGAAGGGTCCAGAATGCGCCGTCGAGATTGACGGCCATATTCTTGTTCCAGGTCTCCGTCGTCATCTCCATGAAGCTGGAGGCGCCGAAACCCACGCCAGCATTTGCTATACATGTGTCTACGCGGCCAAACGCTTCTACGGTTGACTTCATGGCATCCACGACGGCCGTTTCATCTGCAACGTCGACGCTCCAGGCTTTCACGTCGCCTGCGCCGAGTTTCGACAGTGCTTCCACTGCTTCCTTGTTCGCCGCTTCCTTGCGGCCCCAGATCGCGACATGCGCATTGGAGGCGGCCAGCGCCTCTGCCATGCCGTAGCCGATGCCGCGATTGCCGCCCGTGACGAGCGCAACTTTGCCGGTCAGATCAAAAGGTGCGTAGGCCATTATTGTTCTCCCTGAATGTTTGACCGGCATAAAGCTTCAGAGCCTTGCCGGATGCAATAATGACGAGGGGGAAAGTTGTGAGCCGATCGGCTCTCGCGGCTATCTTGCGCGCAGCGAAATACCTGCGCCAGGCCTGCGGCCACGATCTGGCAGGGCGAAGCGCACAATCTCTTCCTCCCGGTCTATCTGCAGCCGGAAGGCTTTCAGGATATCGAGGCCGAGGATCATGACGGGCGTGTCCGATAGTCCGAAGCGATCTAGAAATTCCGGGTTCGAGACGATGACATTGAAACGATCGACCTCGAAGTCGCCGATCTCAAACCGGCGGCTGAACAGGACTGTCACGGGGGTGACATTGCCAGTGGCCCCGACCAGCTCAACGTCGCGGATGGAATCGCGCGAGCGGCTCGCGCCTTCCGCAAATGCTGAATTGACGACCGAGACGCTGGCACCGGTATCGATGAGGGCCAGCCCCTTCGTGCCGTTCACGCTGACCTCGATGAAAGGCAGGCCGCCAATCCGTGTGATCTCTAGCCGGGTGACGAGCGACCGACTGATATGGGATGGCGCGCCGTCATAGACGCGTAGGCGGGACCTTTCGAAATCGAAGTCGAGTGTTCTTTGCGACAGGCTGCTCGCCGGGATGACGTTGCCGGTCGAGGGGAACCTAACCTTGTTGTTGTAGGCAGCCTGAGCGGCGTTCACCCGGACGAGGCCGACGCTCATGCGGTCAACGTCGATCACCGGGAAGGTGCGCACGTCTCCAAGTCCAATAATCTCAACCAGTGCAGGGCTGGCGGGCGGGGCCACGCCGATGAGCGCAGCAGACTGGCTGTCGATGATGGGGAAAGTGGCGCCGGTATCGACGATAGCGTCCACGTCCTCGCGCCCGTTGAGGCGAAGCGTGACCACCATGTGGCCGGAGTCTGTGATCTCGAACGGGATA
>LWDU01002612.1_pt1 | contig 10133 bp, 10 predicted proteins | sample 727161 | NCBI WGS metagenome assembly LWDU01 (sample SAMN04566230, study PRJNA314399) | hydrothermal vent metagenome | isolation source: deep sea hydrothermal plume seawater | place: Mexico: Gulf of California, Guaymas Basin | collected 2004-07-11 | reverse complement strand
TTTATGGTATTGAAATCCGTCAAATTACTGATAAACAAATTGTTGGTGGAGAAGTAAAAGAAGTCGCATCCTATCAATTTGACCCAACTCCAAGACCTATTGTGACCCAACCTATCAAATTCTTCAACGAAGCAAATCGTAGTGGTAGTGGTGTTGAAGATGCTATTCTTGGTCTAATTGCGGAACAAACCGTTGAATATAGAGGACAGACATTCAAATCACCGTCTTTCGTAGCATGGATGGACACTAACCCTCACCAAAAAGGAAACGATTTGGCTTTCGTGGACAGAATTGATATGGAATTATATTTTGGAACTTTGACGCTCGGAGGATTATTCAATACTCTCGGTGAAAGATATGGTGGTGCTAATTCTAAAGGTTCTCTTCGGGGCGAGAACCTTTAGAATTAGCACCACCATATCTTTCACCGAGAGTATTGAATAATGTTTGGGGAACAATTATTGATTTGCCAATGAACGCATCGGGGTCATCGTATGACGAAGAGGGCGCATTACTTGATATTTCTATGATTGCTACATTATTTACACAACGATATATGGTGAAAGAAAAACAAGATGATATTTATGGGATGCCCCATGTTTTCAAAGATGATAAAGATATTTACGCATCTCCACTTGCAGACATTTCCACCACTACTAATTCTCAATATGAGGCACAACACCCTACATGGATTGAACCTTTCGGTAGTGGTAAAAATGGCGCACCATTCCAAGCCCCTGTTTTAATTACTCGTATGCTTGGTTTCCGATTTACTAATTCACTTGTTAAGATGACAAGAGCATTAGCATTCCTTAGAGGTAAAGACCATGTGACTCGTCAAGAAGTTATTGATGCGTTGCCTTACTGTGTAGGACACCGACTCGGCCCTGCAAGAGAAGGAGAAGACCCTAAAGGAAGAGATATAGGAATTGTCCGAGATGCTATGAGAGTTTCTAACGAGCAAGATTTCATTCGTGAAATAATTCTTAATGGATATGTTCTCCGAAATACTAAAGGTGGTATGGGCGAACCTGCCGGAAAACAATCACTATTTGATATTTGGGATTCATTCTTAAAGAATTGTTTTACTCACATGGATTCAACCGATGCCTTTTGGAAATATGAGAAGGGTGTTGTTCTTGATATTAAAAACAAGGTGCGAACTAATAAAGGAACCGGAATTACCCCTGTTCATTGGGCAATTGCTACTATGGTTGTGGACAATGAGCGAAAGGGGGATGAATATAAGTCCCGATATAGTAGTTATCTTGAAAGAATATCTCGCCCTGCTTCACTTAAAGGAACGAGAGAAACTGATATTGAGGTTCAAAAGGCTCAATTGCTTGCGAATACTTCTGCGGCTCAATACATCAAGGTTAGAGGCGATATTGCGGGCGACCCATTTTTGTTCTCCGATGACAGGGCAAAATTACTTTCACTTGTGGATTCAAAGATAGATGCTATGTGTGGAAAGACCCTAAAGGCGACTTTACACCCAAAGGCGGCTAATTTTATGGCTATCTCACCAATAATAGGTGCAGAATATCTAATGGGAAGCACAAGTTATTCCTCCTTTGATGAGTCCATAAGTGGCCCAAATGCTACTTCTTTCAAATGGCGTTGCTATGGTGATGCTATGGGTGCATGGGGAACGATGGTGACAAATGGCTCAAATTTAACTGCTAAAATTGCGAAATTAGGTGAAACAACACAATTCCTTGATGTAGGGGGTGCAGAATATGAATCCAACCAAACTTTATCAGTTAATACTCAATTTATCATCCCTGTTGCAGACGGGGCTGTGGAAAATACAAAATTCACAAATAAGATGAAAAATGTGTTTGAAACTTTCGGTCAATACACTACAAATGGTGTGCAAATTGGTGAAATAAAAACCGGCGTAAATGGTATTCTTGAAAATTATAATACTTTGTCCGAATATGCTACTCAAGCCGAATTTATTCTTAATGAATGGCTATCCAATAATGCTACTGACAAAAATAAGGTTAATGCGACTATGGAGATGGGATTCAACGCTTGTTTCCGCTTAAATCACATTGATGTTGGCGTGGAGGAATCCATGAAAGTCAAGATGGCTGATGGAAGGGAAATTACAATAGATGGTGAAGATGATTTGCGATTGTGGTTAAGTCTTAGGGTTATTCAAGGCAATAATAAAACACCCGGTAAGGAAGCGATGGTGTCATTATTTATAGGAATTACATCGGCTTGTATGCGCCCTACTCAAAATACTGCCGGAACAATAATTACAGATAAGGATGGCAACCCTACAAGTTGGGAGGTATTACCGTTTTCCGAAAATGAAACTTATAATACTACTTTCTATTCGGGAACAGAAGCACAATGGAGTAAATTCATGTATCAAGATATAGGAAATCTAACTACTAAAGATTATAAACAATATATCATTAAAGGTTTGCGAGCAATAGGTAATGAAACTGTTTGATACAAACCCTTTAATAGTCGTTAGGGGTATTCTTAGTTATGGCCGATATACTTCAAGAAGCCCATGCCCCTCAAAACATGAGGACGGCTTATCGGACACTTCAACAATTATATGGTGAAGAAAACATTCCTTTGATTCTCGGAACATCAACGCATGGTGCAAAAACCGGCATGGTATCTATTGAGGTAGGCAAAGACCAAATGATGCTATGTTTGTTGGATAATTACCACAAAGTCCCCTCTCAATACCGTGATTCGGCTTCTTTCTTTGTTTTAGGACACGAATTCGGACATATTATTGCCCATCCCGGAAAAGATGCGGTCTATTGGATAGATGGGATGAAGCAATTACCCGTTGAAGCCTATCAAAAAGGAAAATGGATGAATTGTGTTTCCGATATTGTTGTGAATTGGACTGTGACTACTGCAACAGGAGTTTTACATGAGGCTCAAAAGGCTAATATCAAAAAACAAATGACGGAGGGGTGGCAAGCAAGTCAATTAGTCCGAGAGTGTTCTTCCAAAGAAGGTTTCAAAGCACACCGTCAATTATTGAAAGATAAAAAGGTTGCCGNNNNCCCCGCCACAGGAAACAAATATGAGGCTACGGCGATGACACCATTTTATCAAAAACATATTGGTCATGGTAGGGGAACACAGTATTACCCACCCATCAATTATTGTATAGTAAATGGTATGGGTGATGATTGGAAAAAGGTCAAAATGCTCAAAACTGTGTCCGGCTTGAAAGAGGGAAAGCGATACATAGTCCAAGCCACTAAAACCTACGATGGACGAGTAAATTCAAAAGAATTTGAACCAATTTCGGAATTCAAAATTAACGGGGATTGGGTATCTGCCCGACATTGTGAATCTTGTTGCCCTCAATGCGGAAATCCGTGTAAATCCACTTGGGATAATTGGTGGGGTTATGTTTCAAGAGATGATATGATGACCTCCGCAGAATCAAGGGGAACATGGGTCTATCTTCTCATACAAATGTTTGCATTTGAGTGGGCTATGGCTTATTCAAGTCTTATCAAATATGGTAAAAAGCCACTTAATCGTGAAGCGGGAGAACAATTTTTAGATGATATTGCCGATGATATGGATGCAGTAATGAGGGGGAAATAATAATGGGATATTCCGACAATCCATTTAATTCTTCAAAGGGAAGAAAAATTGTGAAAGATATTTTCAATCTAATGTTTATTGCCCCCGAATCAGCCCCTTCACAAATTGAATCCAATGATAAAATGCGTCAAGTGGAACATTACAAGGGGAATATCGTTAATATCGTTAATAAAATGCGAAAATTTGTAAAAGGCTATCAGCAAGTTATTATTTCGGAAACTGCTTCATCGGGAATTCATGTTTGTCCTTCTTGTAAAAGACGGGATGCAATTTGGATGTGGGAAACGGTTGATGCCGGACATTATGCCTCCCCTAATGAATGGCTTTCTTCGGTTAATTTAACCAAATGGGAATATGGTGTCCAAGAATATACGGCAGACGATAACCACCCACAAGAACAAGGTCGCCAATCGGGGGCAATTGACCGCAACCGCCAATGGTGGATAAGGAAGGATGGTCAAAGAGATTTAGTGACAGGTGATGTATCGGGTTATGAATTTCATCACATTATGGTTCCGAATGGAAAGGTTATTAAGACTTGGAGTGAGATTAAAACATACACACCATCTATTGAATTTACATATACACATCACATTACGGGCGAAACGAATACAAATGTATATCCTGTATCGGAATTAAATTATGCTGTTTCAAAACAAAATTTGATTCAATGTAATTTTGGAAAACGGACAGACAATGGTGGGGCGGCACACGCCGGAAAAGTCCAACCATTAGAATCTTATGGTGAACCTCTTGACGAATGCCCTATTTGTGATGCAACCGACTACCCACCACTTCAAGAAGTCCACAATCTTTATTACAAACCTCACCCAATGAAAATTATGAATTCTCAACCATTAGAGGCCGATACTGCTACGGGAGGGACATTCAAACGAAAGCCGGTATATTCACTTTATTTAGAATCTCCGGTGGCTGATTCTTTCAAATTACTTTTACCGTTGCCTCAAGTAATGACCCTTAATCCAATTCCTAATAGTGCAGAAGTTTCAATTTTATCTTCTGCCGAAACTTCTTGTCCAAATGATGTAGGGGCGGCTGTTGCGGAAACAGATGCACTTGAAGAAGCAAATGAAGAATTATTAAAAGCCCAAGAAGAATTGTTAAAAGAATTAACAGGGGGTGCAGATGTAAATGTGGCTGATGGTCAAACAAATAAAGGATTTACATTCGTTGTTTGTGAGGGTCGTTCAAAAAAGGCATACTATGATTATGATTTGACGCTGTGGATTGATGATTCGCCCCCTTGTAAATCTTTCCGCAAGGATGGTTCAACTCTTACCAAAAGCCGAGAATATCCTCGTTGGTCAAAAATTCCATCATATTCTCCCGAAGCATTACCGGGGACAGATTTTAATGTATATCTTGGCCCCGACCCCGATACGCACTTCGTTATGGATTGGATAAAATGTTGTCAATCATTGAATGCTTTTTCTGCTTCACCGCCTGTTTATCATACAGTAGTTAAGATTGCCGAAACCATTGATGAAGATATAGGGTTAATTTACGAAGTATTGGAATGTAAAACCTGTAAGCAAATTGTGGAAGCCGGAGGCATTATCTTATTTAGAAATGGAATTGAACAATGTGATGAAAAGGGAATAGCAATTAACGATTTCCCACAAAATGTTCTTGATGCGGAAATTGCATTTGAAAAGAATTATCCTATTAAAAATACAAAAGGTGAACCTGTCAAAACGGCTTGGGGAATTGTAGCATCGGGCGAACACAATGGTAAAAAGATGTTGGAAAATCCCGACTTAAATATACGGATTGGGTGATATTATGAGTGCATTTGGAACAGGTGAAGCATATGATGACAACCCCTTTGTATTTTTTGCATCGGATGAATATGTAATTAACCCACAACAGAAACAAGAGATGCCTAATCCCTTGAGAGCCATGTATGAAGAACTTGCCCCACTTCTTCTCCGTAGCCCACCTTCTAAGCGATACCCTCAACAACCGACAGGAATGAAGGAATGGGATATTTTAAGTGACCCTATTTCGGAATTAGTTTTTACATCAGCAATTCCCGACCCCGTTCTCGGTGGAACATTACAAAGGACTATGAGGCCAACGATTGAAGGAAAAGAAGGTTTAGCGACTCATTTGAATATCCTTGTGGATTGTTCGGGTTCAATGGGTGAAGGAACATACTATGGCGTATCACCAAGCGGATTTCCCCTTGCAGGGTATCACCTTGCTCAAATATGCACAGCGATGATGATTGCACAAGCCGGATTAGCAAAAGATTCTTTTGCCGTTTGGGGTTTCGCAAGTAGTGGGTATAAAATATGGGATGGCCCTTCACAGGAACATAAACGAGCAATTGATTTTTTCCTTGACCTCGTTCCTCAAAATGATGCCCCATTTAGACCGAACAATAGCACTACTATGAGAGCCGGAATAAATCAAGTAGGAAAGGATTTGAAAGGTTATGATTTTGACCAATCGGTGACTGTTATTATTATGGATGGTGGAAACTGTGGTAGTGCGAGTGGTGCAGAACGGGAATTATTTAGCAAAGACTTAACATATAATGATGAAGATTTAAGGAAGATGGGGCCGGTTTTCTATGTGGTGCTTGGCTCTCCTTTTAATGAAAGTATAATGGAAAATTTCGCTAACAACATTCGTAATACACTTTCAAAACATTACAAACAAAATATGGAAGGGTGTTGTCTTTCATTCTTTATTGAAGTCGGAGATGATGGAAGCATGGTAGGTATGGCAGGGGATTTAGTGCAGATGGCTCAAGTCAATGCAGGTATGAATACAACATTAAAGCCATGTCCCAAAATATGAGAGTATTTAGATAGCGGGAAGGACAAAACATTCTTATGGACTCATGGGACTCCGAATCTTCATCCACCCCAAAGGCAGATGAAATCATATTATCTTCAACAGAATTAGGGCAACCTGCCGATTTACATTTCCCTCTTGATTTCGTCCGTGAGAAGATATTTTTGACAGGAATTACAGGAAGTGGTAAATCGTGGACAGGCGGTTTAATCATGGAGGAAATAAATCGTGTAGGTCTTCAATTCGTGTGTTTTGACACTCTTGGCGCACATGGCGGATTATCTCAATTACCCAATGTGGAAGAATTGAAGCCTAAAGGTGGAGAAACCCTCAACATCAAAGGAATGATTGATAGGCTCAAAAAAGAACCTACTTCCTTCGTCATAGATATGTGCGACTTAAACCTTGAAAAACAACAACAGGTAGTCGCTGAATACTGCGATGATTTACTGATGGCAAAACTTGGAAAAGGAATTATGACGATTTTTGAAGAATGTCAAGATTTCGTCCCCCAACAAGGAAAGCCCGTTTCCTTTGACGGTATCGTGCGACTTTGTAAGTTAGGTAGGCAGAACGGCTATGGTGTCTGTCTTATCTCACAACGCCCCGCATCGGTATCAAAAGAGGCACTTTCACAATGTTCGGTCTATATGATTCACAATCTCATCAATCACCGTGATTTGAAAGCGATTGAAGACCAAATGGGATTCGGGACTGATAAAAGCGAAGTAAAGAAAGTTCTTGGAGGAATTTCGGCGGCACAACAAGGGGAAGTAGTGTGCTACTCTCCCTCCTATTTCCGTGATGAAGGATTCTTCCGTGCATCCAAAATCCGTGATGATAGAAAGGTTAATCATACAGGAAACAACATTGAAATGAAACCTGCTACCTATTCTTCCGATACCAATTTTACCCCCGAACCGTCAAGAACCCTCGCACCTGTTGGTGAATGGGGTAAATCTTCTTCGGATTTTAGCATGGAAGCGGAGTCGTTCAATGCGATGCCGGACTTACCACCACAAGATTCTTTGAGAGGGCTTGCTTCTGTTGATGTGGAAAATGATTTCCCCGATTTGGAATATGTTTCTCCCGCAGACAGGCACACGATTGACATTTCGGAACAGGGCGATGTCAAAGAAACGGAGGAACCTAAAGGCCGATATAACAGTCCTTTGGTCGGAATTTGTGTAATTGCCGCAATAACAGGCGTTTTTTATCTCGGTGTTTCCTCCCTAAGCAGTTAGATACCCCTTCGGATAATATGAAGGTAATGTTCTCTCCGTATGGTTGCACCCCATTAGGAACAATTGCCTTCTATCGGCATTATGACCGATTCAAGGATATTCTTAAACGCATGGATGTAAAAGAACAATCTTTGTGTATTTCGGATGGAGAATTTTCTAAACATTATGGGTATGATAGACAGGAGTTATTTCGTGAATTGTATAATTCAAATGAGTTATGGGGTTTCGTCTGTTCAAAAATAAACGGAAAACCCGCTTACAAAATCCTTAACTCAAATAATAAAGTGAATCGTGTTGAGTATGACGATATTTATTTCTCTATCCAAATGGATGACTTCTCTTTTTCGCATTGGGCTGAAATGGAAAATGATAGAAATATATTGCACTCACCACAAGGAACGACTATAATGAAAAGACCTTCACCAACGACTGTCAAGAAGGCTGAACATATCAAGAAGGTTTTTGGGTTAGGTGAAAATATGTTATATCAAATTGTTTCGCTTGAGAAAGGTTCACCATCCTATCCCTCATCAAATCCATTTAATTCTCAATGGGAAAACGGAAAACGCATTTGAACAATGGTATAATACAGATGTAAAGAATACTTCTCCGTGGGGTGCTACGACACCATATTATCAAAAGTGGTATTCGCAAGGAAAAACTACTCTCCATGCCGTCCCATTTCTCCGAGATAACATTAAACCAACCACATTTACTGTGACAAAACGGGTGAAAAGTTATGAAAATGATTTGAAAATGTTCATTAACTTTCCTAAAGGTATTCCCATCACACTTTAATAAGAGGTTTTAGATAACGAGAAAGAGAAAGGATAATTATGACACCTAATGATAGCCCTATTGGTCGTGATGTGAAAACAGAATCGGCAGACCCATTTGGTAATATCACCGGCAACCCTTCTATGGCTAATCTTATGTCCGACCCACTTGGAACAGAAATCGTAGCGGGACTAACAGGCCCAATCAGCGCACTAAGCCTCCCAACAGACGAAGAAGATGTTATGGGACAGCCCCCACAGGTTAATTTTGATGGCGGCGGTGGCGGTGCAGATTCAGCCCCTAACTTTAAGCCTTCCGATGATGATTCAACAGAAGTTAAAAATGAAATTAAAGAAGCAGAAGATAGCAATATCTTTGAACGAGCAAAGGCACTTGTGTCCCGTAATTGGAAATGGTTAGTCCCAACAGGAGTCGTTCTTGTTGGTGGAGTCTATATGATTCGTAAAAAGTGAGTCTTTAGATAACAGAACGGAGAATGATTACACATGGCTCGCACAATTAGTGGACAAACTGTTTTACCCGATTTACCACCTGCTCCGAGAATGACTCAATTCCCTACGGTTCAAATTGCTAAAGATACACTCCCTGCATTTAACGCTATGGGTCAAGGACTCGCACCTAACTCTCCCCTCCCTGCACCTCCGCAGATGCCTAAGATGCCTTCATTCACAATCCCTGCAAGCCCTAATATCAGTATGGCAGAAGCAGTAATGGGTAAAGGATATGGTCAAGGTGTTGTTTCTAACACTCACAGACCATCTATGCCTACAATAAAATTCGCAGAATTTAGTTTAGATTTAGGCGCAGATGCTTCAACTAATCTTGGCAATTATAATCTTCGTGGTGGACAAGGAATAACCCCTCAATCACAATATATGCGACCTTCACACACTATGGAATGTTTCTCACTTGAACCGTGTTCGCCCCGAAACCTTAGTTCCAAATACACTTATTCACAGCGTCACAGAAACCTTTGGAAATAACCCTGCTCACGAAGTCAATCGTGCTTCCATGAGCCGTCCACCAAATCCACGAAAACTATTCTCCGCACCTTCTGTAAGTGTTCAACCAACAGTTAAGCGTGTTATGCTTCGTGAAGCACCAATCCTCCCTCAAGCAAATTTACCTAAGCAAATGAATCTAACTCACATGATTCCACCAAGCACAGGATTAAAACTTGCTTCCGAATATGTAGCACCACCTGTTCGTGCAGGGGACTTTGGCGGCCTAACACCAAGCAGACACCGACAAATTGGTATCAACGCAGGTCGCACATTCGGTGCAGAAGGACACCTTATTTGAAGGTATTCTTTAGATAACGAGAGAGATAATCATTAACTATGTCTATCCGTTCTGCTTGTTCCAAAGGGTTCACAGTATATCTTGCAGAACAACACAAAGAGGGAATGGAAAAGGCTATCGGCAAAGGAGTCGTTGTTGGTAGTGTAATGACCGGCATTCTTTGGGGTTCTTCCGAGTTTTTCAATTTAGATGTCCCTTGGTGGGGCTTCGTATCAACATTTACAATTTTGACAGGTCTTTCCGTAGGTCAAAGTGCGATTTTTGCTAATTCGGACGATTTGGAACATAAAGAGGCTTTTGACGCAGTTTGTGACAAGTATTCCAAAGAAGAAAGTGGTGAGTGAAAATGACTGAAATCTTTGAAGC
>LWDU01032152.1_pt1 | contig 10134 bp, 5 predicted proteins | sample 727161 | NCBI WGS metagenome assembly LWDU01 (sample SAMN04566230, study PRJNA314399) | hydrothermal vent metagenome | isolation source: deep sea hydrothermal plume seawater | place: Mexico: Gulf of California, Guaymas Basin | collected 2004-07-11 | reverse complement strand
TGATGCCAATCAGTAACAGTGTCAGTATCCTGCATCTGCCCACAACCATCTCCACGGTGGTATATCAGGTGGCTAATTCCGGTGAACGGTTCAACTAAACTAATTCCAGACCAACCTTCAACATCAACTGGGCCGTTACCATATACGATTGTATCAGCAATTACACCGCTTGGGTTAATTAATTGCAAAGCAGCACCAGAATCTGACAAATACACACTTCCATTCATCGCAGTGCTCATGTCAATGAGGGTACCACTTTCAAAATCTGATAATGAATCAGTATCGCTAGTTAGAATAATGGCTGAGTTAGCAGGAATGCTGAGGGAAATAAATCCAGCTTCAAAAACAGAGTATGAAGAAGAGGTATGCCGTAGAGACCAACCATTCAATATTGCCGTCTCATCTCCAATGTTGGAAATTTCAATAAATTCGTTACTGACTGCAAATTCGGCTGACCCATCACTCATCAATCGAGTGAATTTGAGATCTTCAACACTGGCCATTTGGCTTGGGTCTGGTTCTGGTTGTCCCGGAGTAGGCCATAATGTGTGCACCCAATCATCACTTGCATTTTCACCATGCATTAGAGTCTGACAATCAGTTATCACACTCCAAGTGGCAGAATCAATCATCTTACCATCTGGGTTTGAAAGTGAAATTGTATCCCCTAGGCCAGTGATTATCCAGTTGTCAAGCAGAATTACTGCTCTTTCTTGTGGAAGTAAAATATTGATTTCTGGATTTATTCCATCGACCCAAATATTGTCTTCGCGAATAAAGACTCGGTCTTCTCCAATAGTGTCAAATCTCCAACGACTCAAATTAATAGGGTCATTTCCAGTATTGTGCAATTCAACCCAATCGTCTGCAGGAGAAACTGAACCATCGTTACAATATGGGAGTATTTCTGTAATTTCCAAATCTTCCGAACCAATATATTCAGGCCATTGTGGGTTTAGTTGTCCCGGAGTTGGCCAAGCAGATTGCACCCAATCTGTTCCAGTTGAGGCATTAAGGCCCAGTATTCCAGCACCAGCGTGCATAGATGTAGGGTCAATTAATGATTCACCTTCTACCGTTTTAGTCCAAGAAACACTGTGGATGTCCACACCATTACCGTTAGCCAAACTAATCACATCAGAAGTTGTGTGCTTAAGGTAAAAACTGCTGGTGCCATTCAACACGACTAGAACCGATTCATCAGGTGCAATATCTGGAGTTGATTTGAATGGCATATTGTGTTCGTGAAGTGTCAATGAACGTCCCTGAGCCTTTAATTTCCATCCGGCTAATGAGATTGTTGAAGTTCCTCGGTTATGCAGTTCAACCCACTCTCCGAGTGGCCAATTTTGATTATCTGCTCCAACTGCATCAGGATATATTTCACTGATTACAATATCACCGGTTGCAGTAGTGGTGCCAGCCTCTGGCTGGCCAGGCGTAGGATAAGGTGTTGGAGACCATGGGTCATACGGGTTTGTTGAACGTGATAAGGAAACATTTTCGCCGTAATCAGTGGCATACCAAGCCATATCGACATTAACTTTGCTTGGGTCAACTAAGGTCAAATGGTTATGATTATCCCAAAGTCTTGTTGCAGAACTGAATTGAATTAGCCTTCTTCCATCTGCATCGATCATGGTTGAACCTTGAGTTTGATTGGTGACGATTGATGCAGGGTCGAGATAGGTTACATTACCCATTCCATCAATAATACTCCATCCCATTAAATCAACCGGCACTGGCCCGTTATTGTGTATTTCAACCCACTCGCCATCGGGGAAAAGGGCTCCATCATTACTCGCATTAGGTAATACTTCACTAAATTGGATGCTTGATTGCTGAATTGGCATTTGATTGATTCTACCCGGATTTGATTCACCCGGCGTAGGGAACGCTGAGTAGACCCAATGCCCACCAATGGATGAATCGACCATTGCAAACCCTGGTTCGGATTCAGACCAACTCATCTGCTGTGCATCTGTGCCGTTTGGCCAATGTAAGGTCAGGGTGTCACCTCCATTGTTTAGAACACCATAAAACGAAGAACCATTAATATAGAGGCATTCGCTCCTACCAAATGCGTTTCATTAAATCTCAATTCATTTCCAGCAGAATCAGTTATTGACCATCCAGTGAGGTCAATAGTTGAACTGCCTGTATTAGATACCTCAACCCATTCACCACCAGGCCATGTAGAATTATCATAACTTGGCCAAGGGTCTGGTAATACTTCAGAGATTACTAAATCACTTGGGATAAGTCCTGTAGCACCTCCGCCATTTGCCAGACCTGGACTTGGATTTGATTCATCAATCCAATCATATGCTGCGTTTGCAGGGTCAGCAATTTTACTACTTCCCGAGTTTGAACCATTCCAACTTGCTTGATCAACCCGAGTTCCAGTTGAATCAAATAAGTCAAGAGCATCTGCCGTATTTGAAAGATAGAATTGTGAAGTTGGAGTCCCGTTTCTTGCAATTAACATATAATCTCCTGCAGATATTGTCCAAGTTGAAGAGTTTTGAGAATCATAGCCAACGATTGTTGCTGAGTTTAGGTCAAGTGTTTTTGAGGCAATATTGCTCAATTGCCAATTTAGAATACTAATGTCGGTTGTACCCGAATTATGCAGTTCAACCCATTCACCGCCAGGCCAAGAAGCATTGTCATATCCGTTTGGATTGGGCATTGTTTCCGATAGGCAGATGTCGCCAGTACAAGCCATTGCTCGGCCACTAGAGGCTGCGCTAGCGTCAATGAATTGTGACATTGGTGTCAAAAGTAAAAGTGCGACAAGGAAAATTGAGCGTCCGTGCATGGTCTCACCGATAAATTGCCACTAAGGTCTAGGCCTTCATGGTTACCCTTGCAAATAGATAGGGTGAAGGAGATATTCTTTGTAAATCGCAGTTCAAAGGAATCCTGCATTATCGACCAAGTTTTGGAATAATAGATAGGTAATTGGTACCAAGATTACACCCATTGCGTGACTCCTACGAATGCCTAGCCGTGGAGGTAAGAGCCCCAGCATGGTTCCCACGATTAGGACCGCCAATCCGATGAAACCTGTACTGACGAAAACCAGAGCAGCGACGAAAATAATTACCCCCATTTGAAGTCGCAACATACCTTTCCCGACATATCGCATAATTGGCATAGCCATGAGGCCAGCAGCAAGTGTGATAGCCAACAAGCGAATGAAATCTGCAGTTGGTTCAAGACTACTCCATGTGTCAACAGGGTACATCGCTTTGAGTGCTAAGGTTGCACCAGACCGTGAACGGCCAATGATGTAGAGGAATCCGAGGACACACACAGTAACAGCGGTATTCACAGCAGAAAGGATTGCAATGATTTCCAAATCCTGCTTAGTTTGTGGCCCTTCGACCCCTTCCTCTGCTTCGGCTTTTGCGATTTCAAGTAGTTCATCATCGGTTAACTCGGTCAAACGACGGGTTTCCCAATCCATTCCAAAACCTTCCTTTCCCTGTACTTTGGCTACTACATTTCGTCCACCCATGACAAGAACAGTTGCTTGAGACGCCGTCATTCCTGGAAGGACACCCATCGATGCTCCTGCGACCCCTGACCAGAAACATGGAATCAACAAGGGCCGAACCGGTGGTAATGCCCAGTTCTCTTTCTGTGGTGGTAGATGAGAAGTAGTTGCGTAAATATCAAGAAGATTGGCCACACCAAACAAACCAGCTAAACTCGGGAGTAAAAGACTCGCTCCAGGCATGTCGAGCGGTGAGCGCGCTGGTAGTGAATTTGGGCCAATTATTGTCCAGCCAAACAGTCCAGTCAGTAAGAAAAAGGCAGTTGCGGAAAAGAATCCGGCCAAGCGAGAATCAGTTCCGAGTTTTCCATGAGTAATGTTTTGCAACCATCTAGGCCAATCAAGGCGTGTAGTTTCAGTTGCTAATAAGAGCAATGAAATCGTCAATAAAATGAATGGCAACATGGTTCGTAAATCTTCATACCACCCGAGTTCAGGCCCAAAGGCAATACGAGCCAAAACAATCAATGGTAGTGAAAGGAACAAACCGAGTTGTGAACCTCGGGCAGACCAAGCCACTCCACGCGCGGCATTACCTGATAGCAACATTCTGTGACCTGGTAAGAGTGACAGCGCCTGATCGGCATCCGGCGCCCCCATCAACGCCGAAGGTATGTAATTGAGGAATGTGTGCACAGTTCCTGTTGCAACAATGATACCTGCAACCGCAGAAAGAGGAATTCCTATACTTAACAGTCCAGGCGCCAAAGCAAGTAAAATCAATGCAACATTGTTAACGTGGAAACCAGGAATAATTCCGGTAAGGGTGCCCATTCCAACTCCCATAAACAAGGCTGCTAACATCCAGCTCAGTTCATGTAAGTAAGCTTCAAGCAAGATATCACCTCAGGAGTTTTCGTTGTTTGGACCAGTTCCATTTTCCATTTCTTCACGGTCATTTATTCCATCACCATCTGAATCAATGGTGTTTGAATTGAAACCTGTGGCATCTTCAAAACTGTCCGCTAGTCGGTCGCCATCTTCATCCAAAGCATCGGCTCCATCAAGTAAAAAGACCAGAGCCAACTCACTGGAATGTTCTATTTGGACCAATCTTCCATGCCATGTAAGTGATTGATTTTCGTGCAATGAATCGGTTCCGATTGCATTTGGTAGAACATTTAGTTTGATGGATTGTTCTGAACCGGGACGTTCAAGGTACCAGCCATCATCATGAAGGGCTGCTTTTCCATCGATTAGCACAAACTGGTTCTTGGAGTAGCCCCATTGTGTGGCTCCATCATCCCAAAGCATAGTCGCTGGAGGTGGAGGGTTTCCGGTGAGAGTGTATGAGTTTACCATTAACCTCATACGCATATCTTCATCATCCCAAACAATAGTGACATCTGCCACTATGCCTTGACCCGATTCAATCCATTCAGTACGTGTGCCGGGAAATGTCATGGCAATGCTAGTTTGGCCAAAGGTGTAAGTTTGAGAGTCAACAAAGTAACCTTCAGTATCTAGAGGTTCAAATGCATATTTCATGTAGGTATTGATGGTATAATGAGTATTTGGTGCTTGTAGCATTGAAGCAGGGTCTGCTGAAAGCATCGCTTGCATTGATAATGCTGTCATGGGGTCAACGAGATTTTGACCCATGCCTTGATTGGCATCAATGCACCATGAATTACGGTCATCACTCCACATTAAGCGGCCCTCAGCATCAAAGATTGAACCTGAGTAATTTTGCAACTCTGCTTCGGCCATGTCCTCTGTGGTAGGGATTACACAGATTGTATGGCCGTTTGGTCCTTCTAATTCCCAAACACCGTCTGTAATGCGCAGTGTTCCGGCTAAGATGACTTTACTTCCCGATTCATAACTCCACGTTGCTTCTGTTGCCCAATCCAAACGAATGATTTGCGGTTGGTAACTGGTGTCTAGCAAGATGTCAGGTCCTTGGACATGAAATGCCCAACGCAAATTAGTTTCTTGGAAGGATAACATGCCGCTGACTTCTATTTTTGAATCGGCTTCAATCCATGCACCGGTCGCAGATTGTATGAGAAGTTGCATTTGATGAGCAGCGTTACCTGGATGGTCAGTCAAATAAGCCGAAGTATATACGGCATCAGGGCTGATTGATTTGCTAATGAATCCATCTATAGTAACTATTTTCCCAACAAAATCATCTGGTGCAACCGCAAGGTCGGAAATAGATACGCGTTGGTGAGTGGGCAGGTCTTTTTCTTCCCAATGAAATGCACCTGAACCAGTTGCTTGCATGTAAAATCTGCCATTCCAGTCGACCACATCACCCATCGCCGTAACATTGGTGCCTATGGGGGGGATCTCTCCAGTGGAGTACCAACGCACTTGGATGACGCCAGTATCATCTTCAATCACTAAATCAACTCGGTCTTCCCCATTGCCGTATCGGTCTTCAATCCAAGAGATAACTTTCCCTTCAACCAAGACGACTTCATTTTTGTGCTGAACTAAATCTTCAATATCGACGACTTGAGGTTCACGAACCATCGCATACCAATTCAAAGAGGCAACCAAGAAGAGGGAAAGCGCAAACATAACCCACAATTTTTGCCCACGTGTCTCAGGGTTATCATCGGTAATTCGAAGCATAATGTCCTTGAGAGGGTCTGCCATGATGCCTTTCACGTAAGCCCTATGCTTAGGTATTGTCCTAAATCATTCTGTAACGGTTATAGGAATTGATAGTATATTTATTGCGTGCGGGGCCTTTTTAATGGAAAAGCAGACCGCTTGATGGGGATGGCTATGCGTGACCGTGTGATACGTGATGAAATACATCGTGACATCCTTGTTCCAGCGGCGCACGCATCAATAATTGACACCAAAGAATTTCAGCGATTGCGCTCAATTCAGCAGTTATCTACATGTGAATATGTATTTCCAGCCGCAACTCACAATAGATTTGCACATTCCCTCGGTGCGTATTATTTGGCAAAAGAAGTAACTACTCATATCGATGAAGCACATCCGGATTTATTGGATGAATTGGATGCAGAATTAATTCACATCGCCGCTTTACTCCACGATATCGGACATCCACCATATTCTCATTTATTGGAAACTCCAGAAGTTTATGCAACTTATCATTCACACGAACATTGGGGTAGATTGATGCTGGAAAGTGATGAGACTGAAATCGGTATTGCAGTGCAAAAAGTGTTGGGCAAGGAGAGGTTATACCGATTATTTGCAATAATGGATGGAGCCTCTATCCATGAAGGGATTCCTATTCCTGCATTTATGAAAGAAATTGTATCCAGTCAATTGGATGTAGACCGTATGGATTACATGATACGTGACCAAGCAAATACAGGAGCACAAATTGGAGGCTTCGATGTTGCAAGAGTAATCAGGGCATTAAGAGTTGGAGATGACGGGCATTTCTTCGTCAAATTGTGGGGATTACCAGCAATAGAGGCGTATTTGGTGACAAGATATCATATGTATCACCAAGTCTATTTTCACAAAGTAAACATGCTAACTCAATCATATCTAGTAAGGATGCTATCACGCGCAAGACTCCTAGCGAAACAAGGAAAATTGGAATTATCAAAGCAGTTAGAATTAATGCTTATCGAAGAAGAATTGACCGCAGTAGGTTATGCTACATTGAACGATTCGCATGTGAAAGTGATTTTGCCAGATTGGGCAGAACACGAGGATAAGGTCCTATCCCAATATGCTACACGTTTACTATCGAGAAGAGATTTCCACAAGTCATTACGGATTGATAGCCTCACAACTGAGATGAGCGACATTATTATTGGCAGAGTAAAGGAAATGGTTGAAGAGGCGGGATATGACTCAGAAATTGAAGTTATTTCTTCAAAGATATCCAAGTTGGGATACAAGCCATATGCTCAAGGAATATTATTGGAAGATGGCAGTGATGCTGCAGAAAAATCTCCACTGATACGCTCACTTAGCCAGCCCTTTGAAAGAGCGTTAATCTTTGTACCAGATGCGATAAGAGATGCGGTCGAAGCGAAAGTTAGAGAATGGATTAAGCCTTCTCAAACATCACTTTCTAATTACTCTAATCCAACAGATTGAACGCGATAATGTGGTGGGCCCGAGGGGACTTGAACCCCTGACCACCCGGTTATGAGCCGGGAGCTCCAACCAACTAAGCTACAGGCCCGATAAGCCGTCGGTCACAAACTCAAGTTTGAACCTTATGCAGATTTCTCCTCCTTTTCTCCGCTGTCCATTTTTTTTTAGAGAGGAAATTCATTAATTATATCACAACAAATAAATATTCTTTATCCAAATGAATGGCTGAGAGCCTCCTTTGCGTTACCGATAATCATCAACCAAGGTTGCTATTTGTATTCATTTGCCCCAAATGGTTATGAGTGTGCCTTGGGTGGGCTTCTTTGTTAGGTGATACTATGTCTGCTCTAAAGCGTTCAATGTTCCTGTTTGCACTCTATATGTGTTCAATACTTTTAGTTGCAACTCCGGTTGCTGCCCAGACTCCAACTGCTGCGGTTTCTTTGACTTGCGCACCAAATAATATCAACATCCAAGTAAACCCTGGTGCAATCCCAACAGGATACACAACATGTACAGTCGGTAACCCAACTGCATATATTGAAAAGATTGCAATTATGGTCACAAGTGACGGAATGGCAACTGCTTCCCCAGGTAACTTGTATGTTGGTGCGAACCAAGAAGTAGATTTCCAAGTTTCTGTGCGAGCGCAACCTTACATGGATGTCCAATCCAGACAATTAACTGTTTCAGCAACAGTCCAAGAAATGAACGGTGTCCCTCCATTTAATCAAGCGGATTCAACAAATACAATGATTATCAATATTGAACAATATTCTCTTGTTCAAGTTGAGGCTGTAGAGCCATTCGTTCAATTGATGCCAAAGGTTGACAAGAACTTTGAATTCAAGGTATACAATCTTGGTAACCAAATTGATTTCATGAAGGTCGGAATTACTGATTCATCTCGTAAGACTCTAGAAGAAGCAGGATTCACTATCAACTTGCCAGCGGTTAAGGTACAACTAGAATCGAAGACAGCACCTCAAAAAGTACGTGTAATGATCCGCACTCCTAAGAACCAAGGATGGACTGATGCTTACCATGTATTAGATTTCTATGCAGAGTCTGACTTCGCTTGTCAAAACGGTGGATGTATGCGTGAATCTCAAATGGTCACCATCTATGTCCGTGGTGTTTATCTTCCAGGATTCGAAGTCATTCCAGCACTTTCAATGCTAGCCCTTGCTGCAGCAGTAGTGGGTAGGCGTCTCAACTCAGAGGATGAGGAAGAGGGTGCCACAGAATGGCGCGAGTGCGCTCCCGGTCTGTAACGGCTACTTTTACAACCTCGCGAATTAGCCTTGGTGCCAATGCTTCCAAGGGTTTGATTGATAACACCCTTGCTGTAAANNNGCAGCCAAGGATGAAAGTGTTATTGAGGCTGAAGTATTAGAGCCTGCAACTATTGTTGAAGAGGTCAAGGCAGACCCTCCAAAGAACTCAGGTTCATCAGCAAGTATGCCGGATGAAAGTTCAAACGAAAACAACTCATTGAGTTTCGCTAATATTTCTACAAATGGGAAAATTGGATACGGCTTAGCCCTCGTTGGATTTATCTTAATGTGGTTCCTTGGCTCATATGAGTTACAGGATTATCTTGGTCCGATTCCATTTGGAATCTTACCACTGGCTTTGCTGGGCACCTCATTCTATCTAGTGTGGGATGCAGTAGGCCGAGAAAAAACAGTTGTTCTTGTAGTCGCTTATCTAATGATGACAACAGTTCCATACATTGCCGGAATGAGTTTCCAAAACTCGGCAGTAGGAATTTCAGATTTGACTATTAATGAGGATACTGATGAACTTTCATTCATGGTTAGAGGTTCATTTAATTCTGCTACCGCATTAATTACAGCAAATGGAGTAGAGAGTTGGAGCGAAAGTAGTGATCTATCAAATGACATGCATCGCTTTACAGTAAGCCTTTCCGAAGTGTTTACAGCAAATGCGGAGGATTACAATAGTATAGTTCAAACAGATTACCAGTTGACAGTTACTTCTTCTACGGATAGTTCTACAACGATTTCTATTACGCCATCGTTAATGAATCGCGAAATGAATGACGCATCTGTCAAGTTTTCGACTCTCACCGAGATCATTAATGATGATAATACTGACGAATCTAGGGTCGTAGCCAAGGGAATTAGAATTGAACTTGCACTTGGATTGATGAATCCTAGTGATGGTCCAATGGACGGCGGTGAAAGTTCACTGGGTGTTTACAAAACCATTGCAACTGACTATTCAGTGGATGTCAATGTGAAGTTTGGAGGTAATGTTGTTTGGTCTCATAGCACAATTACCGTTGATGGAATTGATGCAACATGGACTAGTCAAGTTAGCGGAGCAGTTAGTGGTCAAACCGTCTACTGGCTTGGTCTTTCTGGAACTGTAGAAGATGATGCTGGTGCAGAGTATTTGGAGAGAGATGAGTTTTACGAAGATGATGGATGCTATACATTTGAAGTAACAATTACCAATGATTTGTATTCTTCATCACCTACTACAGTAATCGATGAATA
>LWDU01040282.1_pt1 | contig 10135 bp, 6 predicted proteins | sample 727161 | NCBI WGS metagenome assembly LWDU01 (sample SAMN04566230, study PRJNA314399) | hydrothermal vent metagenome | isolation source: deep sea hydrothermal plume seawater | place: Mexico: Gulf of California, Guaymas Basin | collected 2004-07-11 | reverse complement strand
GATAAAATGCGTCGCCTTAAGCGCACTTTCAGAGAATAAAACGCCATTATTCGCAACTATCCCGACTGGCATACCGTGAATATGCGCAAAGCCTGTCACAATCGTCGTGCCGTAACGCTTTTTGAATTCATCAAACTTACTGCCATCCACCAAATGCGCAATGATATCACGCACTTCGAACGGCGTCTTAAGATCGGGTGGTATCACGCCATAGATATCTTCCGCATCATATAGCGGCTCTTCAGGTGTCTGGAAATTCAGCGTACCTTGTTTACGGCGGTTTAAATGCGAAACCACATTACGCGCAATATCAAGCGCATGTTCGTCACTCTCCGCCAGATGATCCGCCACACCAGAAACGCGCGTATGAACATCACCACCACCCAGATCTTCGGCGCTCACCTCTTCCCCTGTCGCGGCCTTCACCAGTGGCGGCCCGGCAAGGAAGATAGTGCCTTGTTCTTTAACAATAATGCTCTCATCACTCATGGCAGGCACATAAGCCCCGCCAGCCGTACAGCTACCCATCACCACAGCAATCTGCGGAATGCCTTGGGCAGACATATTGGCTTGGTTATAGAAGATACGTCCGAAATGCTCTTTATCAGGGAACACTTCATCCTGGTTCGGCAGGTTCGCGCCGCCACTATCAACCAGATAGACACACGGCATATTGTTCTGCTGCGCAACTTCCTGCGCGCGTAGGTGCTTCTTCACAGTCAGCGGATAATACGTCCCGCCCTTTACTGTCGCATCATTACATACGATCACACATTCCTGACCTGAAATGCGGCCGATACCTGTTATAATGCCCGCAGCTGGCACATTATCGTCATAGACCTCATGCGCTGCCAGAGCCGAGAACTCCAAGAACGGAGACCCGTTATCCAGCAGCTGGTCGATTCTCTCGCGCGGCAAGAGCTTCCCGCGTCCTGTATGGCGCTCCCTTGCCTTCTCGCCACCGCCTAAAGCAATGGTTTTCAGCTTATCGTTAAGGTCATCAACAAGAGCCTGCATATGGGCTTTGTTGGCTGTAAAAGCAGGATCAGAGTCCTGTATGGCTCGCTTTAAAACTGTCATGCGCAAAAGGTTAGAACAAAACCGAAAGGGCGGCAATAGCCTTCGCACTGCATCATATCTCGTGCTGGCTAGACCGATCATTCATGGCTATACTCCTGCAAAATTCTATAACACAGCGGAGGCCTTCGTGACGGACAACATCCTTGATTTTATCGGCAACACCCCCTTGTTGAAACTGGAAGACGGCATCTATGCCAAGGCAGAATTCCTGAACCCGTCAGGGTCTATCAAAGCCCGCATGGCGAATTACATGATCGAACAGGCCGAAAAGGAAGGCCTTCTGAAACCAGGAGATACAATCGTCGAAGCCACGAGCGGTAACACGGGCAACGCCTTGTCCATGATCGCCGCCGTCAAAGGTTACAAAATGATCGTGATGATCCCTGAAGGATATAGTAACGAGCGCGTGCAAATTTCCCGCGGCTTCGGTGCTGAAATCCGTTTCGTCGGACACTTCCAGGTCAACGAAGCCCGCCAAGCCGCCATCGAACTCGGACAACAGGACGGATATTACTGCCCTGCGCAGTTTGATAATGAATGGAACGTGGAAGAAAACCGTGACTGGCTAGGCAAAGAAATTATCGCCCAGCTTCCTGAAGGCGTGAAAATCGATGCCATCGTCCAAGGCGTCGGAACAGGCGGCACACTCATCGGATGCGCGCAGGCTTTGCGCCAATGGCACAACCCTGACCTTAAAACCTTCGCCATGGAACCAACAGAGTCACGCACGCTGGAATGCTGTATGGTCGCCGACCATAAAATCGAAGGTATCTCCGACGGTTTCGTACCAACCATTTACGCCCGTCACCGCGACGAGATTGATCAGATCATTTCCGTAGATAGTAATGTCGCCATTGAAGAAGCCAAGAAAATGGCGCGTGATAAAGGTCTGTTCGTTGGCCCGTCCAGCGGCGCAAATTACTGGGCGGCACGCAAGATCAGAAAAGACAATCCTGAGATTAAAACAGTTCTCACCCTGCTTTGTGATAAGGGCGAGAAATACCTATCCATGATGCATGGTAAAGAGCTAGAGCAAGCCGCCTAGAACAGCGCACCATAATTTGACATAAACAGATTTTTTTCTGTATATTCCCTCCATGCAAATGGCGCAGGAATTAGATACGCTAGAAAAAGAAAAACCGTTCCCTACACTAAGGGAGCAAGCGGCACGCTATCTGGATGAAACCCATCCACAATATGATCCAGACAACAAATATGCATTTGATATTATTACAGCGCTGCCCGACATAAATCATTTTCTCGAGACATTCTTTGCGGGCGATTTTTATAAGCGTGTCAAAGGCCCACACGCGCTACAGACGCAGCTGCCTGAAACATATCCTGCCATAAAGCTGTCCAAACCCTATAAAACATTCATGAGTGCAGCCTGCCCGCACGACCGTATGACAGCGAACATCAAGCAGTCATTTCAAAACGTGACCTATAACCGCTTGCACGTACCAGCCAAGCCGCAGCGCAAGACCGAAGTTTACCCCTTAACCATGGATCAGACCGAGCGCGCCTTGCTGTTCCTGCAAAAGAACGATGACTACCTATTCGCCATCAATGCCTTAAAACTATGTATAGGCGCGTATGTAAAAGGTGTCAGGGATTTGCTGGAAGATGATTTCGGTTTAAAAGTCACACCGCAGCTTAGCGACGCAAACTATCTAAAGGGCCTGACGCCCTCAGCAGACTCAATCTATCACGGCTATCAGGGGCTAAAGAACAATGCGGAAAGCTTTGTGTTCACGCACGACCTTGCCATGCAGATCGCCGCAACATTAATGACGAAAGACAATCCGTTCGACACAGACAGCATGACCGACGCCATTCGCGGGTTATTCTCGCTGCAGGCTTTTAACTCAGCAACCCACAACAGCGGCAATTCTCAAAGAGAGTTCAGACAATGCCCCTTTAAAGACGCGGTCATCACCATGCTGCGCACAACACTGCAGCCTCAAGCAGACGGCACAATAAAGGCTTCGCTGTCACAGCAGCACGGACAACTGATCATAGATATCAGAAACATAATCAGAGACAGATATTTTCAGGCATGGTCACCGCCCCAAGACACTGGGCTGGTCAAACGCAGACTATGGCCGTCAGACTGGGATTAATCCTTAACATTCACAGCAAACGGTACGAAGTGATCACGCCCGTTCATATAGAACTGTGCGTATAGCTTCATAAAACCTGCTTGCTCAGGGCGAATGTGAAACTCTAGATAAGGGCCGCCTCGATCTTCGGCGCTTTCAGGCTCATCACCCATCGGATGTATGTGCGCGATGTTTTTATAATCATCATAGAAACCAACCATGTGGGCATAGGCACCCAGCACTGGCTCTAGCCCATAAAACAAACGACCGTTTTCAGAACGAACCGTCAGCTTGGCCATAGAGTTTTCGCCAGCCTGCAACGGCTTGTCGAACTCAATCTTGTATGAATAACCGTGACCTTCCCATTCCGTCACTGTCGTTTTATTGATCTTTGCACCCTTACAGTCTTTGACGCCCGGAACATCCGCGGTCGCATATTGTTGGTCTTCACCAGTCGGCGTCACATCAACCCACACGCGATAACCACATTCTGTATTAGGCTTCATAATAAACAAGTAATCACCGTCATTTGCAGCCTCGGTCGGGTGCACATGATGATAGTCTTCCAAGGAAGGATCAGCGATTAACAAATGAACTGGCTTAGTATGCACAACATCCAGCTGGTCCAGCGTAATGGGCGCCCCAGTCTTTTTATTGGTCAATCTAAGCTGAACAGGAGAGCGACGCCCCATTTCCACAGGCTGTGTTTGAATCACTTCAGCGCTAATCGTATTGCTCTGCTGGGCGACCGCATCACTACCAAAGCTTGCAATTCCCGCCAAAACAAAACCCGTGAATAAAGCTAAACGCATTAATCTTTCCTCTTATCATAATGACTTTACGCCTTATCATAACATTGCTATGAATATCGGAAACCATAAAATGATAATTATTTACAGGATGGGTTATGACCGAACAGGTTAAGCGCGCTATTGCAACGGGAGAGACACTTAAGGATAAATACCCTGTCGGTGTTCAATGGGAACTCTCTAACATCAAAGCATTACAGCACAAAAACGTTGCTGACTTGCTGACAGAGGGATTGCGCCGCAATCCATCAGGCACAGCCATATCTTTTATGGGTAACAAGATCAGCTATAGCGAACTGAACGATCTGGTCAATCAGGCCGCCAAAGGCTTGCAGGAAATGGGTGTGGAAAAAGGCACTAAAGTCGGTCTTCACATGCCTAACACGCCCTATTACCCGATCATGTTTATGGCCGCGCTACGGATAGGTGCCACCGTTGTCAACTTCAGCCCGCTTTACAATGAAGACGAACTCGCTGCCCAAATCAAAGACAGTGATACCGAAGTCATGGTAACGCTAAACCTGAACGACTTCATTGATAAATCTGTAAGCCTTAAAAAACAGGGCGTTCTGAAGAGCATTGTGAAATGTGACTTACAGGACATGCTACCCTCCATTAAGAAAACAGCCTTCAACCTTTTGAAATCATCTGAAGTTCGCGGCGATACTGAGCACAGCGTTAATTTCAATGACATCATCAAGAATGACGGCAATCTAGAAACAGCAAAGGTATCACCTGACGATATCGCCGTTCTACAATACACAAGTGGCTCAACAGGTGTGCCTAAAGGCGCGATGCTGACCCACTTCAACCTTGCTGCGAACACGACGCAGGTCTGCGGGTTCTTTGGTGAAAACAACATGAAGCCCCCGGGCGCAACCAATATCGGTTACGCCAGCGAAAAGATCTTGGCAACAATCCCGTATTTCCATGTCTACGGTATGATGACAGCCATGATTAACCCGCTACAAATGGGCAATGAAATCATCATCATCCCTAACCCGCGCGACATACCAGGCACTTTGGCAACGATCGACAAAGAAAAACCAAGCATTACGCCACTGGTCCCAACACTGATACGTGCTTTTGACGAACATCCGAAGAATGCTTGGCAGGCATTTAAAGCTGACAAGAAAAACGGGTTTCTGAAACGTGTTTTTAACGCCGTCACGAAATATCCCCTATTCCGTAGCTTTGACCTGACATCTATCAAAGGCGTCGTCTCAGGCGGCGCAGCATTACCGCCTGCAACTGCTGAATCTTTTGAAAAGATGGTCGGCACTAAGGGCGTTATCAAACAAGGTTATGGCCTGTCTGAAACATCACCTGTTGCCAGCAGTAATCCCGGCTACGGCAGAAATGATCCATCAACTGTGGGGTTACCTTACCCCGGCACAGAAATTAAAATTGCAGACCCGAACGATCCCGACAAAATCATGGCGATTGGCGAAATGGGTGAAATCTGCATCAGAGGCCCTCAAGTGTTCAAAGGCTATTACAATAAGCCCAATGAAACCGCCGAGGTTCTGACCGAAGATGGCTGGTTCCGCACTGGCGATCTAGGCCATCTGGACGACGATATGTATCTGCACATCACAGATCGTAAAAAGCGCATGATCATCGTGAACGGTGAGAATGTCTTCCCGAATAAAATAGAGAGCAAAATATGCAAGCACCCTGCAATAGCAGAATGTGTTGTCGTTGGATTGCCGGACAAAAGATCAGGAGAGGCTGCAAAAGTCTTTATTCGTTACAAAAACGATGCCCCACGACCATCCAAAGTTGAACTCCAACAATTCCTTCAAAAAGAACTAGAGATTTCAGAAGAAGAATTCCCCAACAAAAACGGGAAAACTGACTGGAAGGCTTTACAAGACGCAGAACGCGCTAAATTATTAGATGAAGCCAAATCAACACAACCAGATACGCAGGAATTCAAGCCTGCATAACTATATCGAGGAGAACAGAATATGAGTGATAAAGATAAGAACTACGCCGTGATCGTAGGCTACGCCCGCACGCCGTTTGCGAAGGCTGCTATTCCTGGCACAGGCAAAGCGCCCGGTCGCTTGGCTGATGTTGACCCTGTAGACTTGCAAGTGCCACTCATCAACAAGCTGTTAGAAGATACGGGTCTGGATCCGAACCATGTCACACAGGTTCTGACAGGCTGTGTCCACCAAGAAGAAAGCCAAGGTCTGAATATCGCGCGTCTGAACGTGCTGCACGAAGACTGCAAACTACCAAACACAGTCGGCGGCACGTCTATTGACCGTTTCTGCGCATCTTCACTAGAAGCCATCGCCATGGCAGATGCTTTCGTCGGTCGCAACCCTAACGAAGTTTACATCTGTACAGGCGTGCAGAGCATGAGCCGCATTCCGATGGGTGGCCTGAACCCGCATCTGAACAAGAAAGTTCATGACGGCAACCCAGCCGCATTCATGGACATGCCGTTTACTGCCGAAAACCTAGCTGAAATCTACAAAATTCCTCGTAAAGATCAGGACGAATTTGCAATTCGCTCCCACGACCGTCACGCCGCAGCCGCAAAATCAGGCCGCTTCAAGGACGAGATCGTGCCGATCGCAGGCCTTGACCATGATGATGGCGTCCGCGAAGGCGGCACAGTCGAAGGTCTGGCAAAACTAAAACCTGTTGCCAAAGATGAATCCGAAGGTGGCACAGTAACCGCAGCGACAGCATCTCAAATCACAGATGGTGCCTCAGCCGTTATGGTGACATCCGAAGCCTTTGCTAAAGAAAACAACCTGCCTGTTATGGCGCGCATTCTATCTGTCGGCCAAAGCGGCTGTGACCCGGAAATCATGGGCATCGGTCCTGTAGAAGCCTCCAAAAAGGCTTTGGAAAAAGCAGGCCTGACTATGGATGACATTGATGTCATCGAGCTCAACGAAGCTTTTGCCGCACAATCCCTGTCAGTCATGGCAGAATGGAAAAAGCAAAACATGGCACCTGATATGGATAAGGTAAACGTCAATGGCGGCGCGATTGCTATGGGTCACCCACTCGGCGCAACAGGCGCTCGTCTGGTCGGCACGCTCGCACTTGAACTGCAAAAAGCCAATAAGCGCTACGGCATGGCAACACTTTGTGTTGGCGGTGGTCAAGGCATGGCTATGATCATTGAAAACCCGAACTTCAAACCATAATCGATAAAGGTGATATCTCATGAGTAAGAAAGAGATCAAAAAAGTCGCCGTTATCGGCGCTGGAACAATGGGTAGCGGTATCGCAGCCCAGCTTGCCAACGCAGGCATCGAAGTCGTCCTTCTTGATAAATTCGAAGGCAAAGCCCAAGAAGCGATCGACCGCATGGTCAAAGCCGTTCCGAACAGCGTTATGGAAGCAGGCAAAGACGTCTTCAACGAACTTCTGATGACTAAAGAAAACGCTAAGTTTATCAAGCCGGGCACTACCGACGACAACCTTGATGAACTCGCGGATTGTGACTGGGTTATCGAGACAATCCTCGCCCCTCACCCCATCCGTCAGCAACTGTATAAAGACATGGAAAAGATCGCGCCAAAAGACGTTATCTTCTCTTCCAACACGTCCACTATGCAGATTGGCTACATGACAGATGGCCAGTCAGACCACTTCAAATCACGCTTCCTGAACACGCACTTCTTCAATCCTGTGCGCTGGATGCATTTGCTGGAAGTTATCTCTGACGAGCATACAGACCCTGACGTATTAGAAACAATCATGGATTTCGGCAGCCGCGTATTGGGCAAAAAAGCCGTTCACTGTAAAGATGCGCGCGGCTTTATCGCCAACCGTATCGGCATGTATGCCATGGAACGCGCCAAAGTCGAAGCACTGGCGCAAGACATGAAGATCGAAGACGTTGATGCCATCATGGGCAAAGCCTTCGGCTTCCCGCCTCTTGGTCTGTTCAAACTGGCGGACGAAGTCGGCATTCCTGTGATTGAACACGTCCGTACAGACCTGCACGAAAACCTTCCTGAAACAGATGATTTCAGCCAGATTTTCACAGGTTACGACGAAATCAAGGATATGATGGATAAAGGCCTTTGGGGTAACCGTACGGAAATCTCGAAAACAGCTGACGGTGAACAAGTCCCTTGTCTCGGCGGTTACTACCGCAAGAAAACCGACGCTGAAGGTAACATTGTCAAAAACGAAAAAGGTAAGCCCGTTAAAGAAGCACGCGACCTGAAATCAGGCGAATATCGTGACTTCGAAGACAGCCCTTACTTCAAGTTCGAAAAAATCCTGAAAAAGGAATATGGCGGCTATCAGCAGTTCTTTGATAAAGGCGACACACCATCGAAATTTGCATGGCCTGTGATCCGCGATATCATGATCTATGTTCTGGATCACGCTGAAGAGCTCGGTTACGACCTGCAAGACATCGATGATGCGATGCGCGCGGGCTTTAACTGGGAATTCGGCCCGTTCGAATTGCTGGATAAATTCGGTGTCGACTGGTTTACAGACAAACTGCAAGCAGAAGGCAGCCGTATTCCTGAACTTCTGAAGACAGCAAACCGCCGTCCGTTCTATCGCAAAGGTGCGAACAGCATGGAAGTGATGAACTTCGATGGTAACTACGCCCCGATTAAACGTGAAGATGGCGTTCTGAGCCTTGAGGATATCAAAGCCTCATCAGAACCGCTGGTCACACATAACTCGGCAAGCCTGTGGGATATCGGCGACGGTATTGTGGCGCTAGAATTCCACGCGACACAAAACGTGATCGACCCTTCAATGTTCTGGGTGATTAACGAGAGCATCAAGCTGGTTTCCGAAAACCCTGACAAATACAAAGGCATGGTCATTTACAATGATGCCAATGCCTTCTCGTTCGGGGCAAACCTGAAACTGGTTGAAGTCTTCATGGATGCCAGCAACTTCCCGCTGGTTGGTTCTTATGTTGAGCAGAAGCTTCTGAAAACCGTTGAAGAGTTGGTGTTCCAGGGCCAGTCTGTCTACAACGCCTTAAAACAAGCCCCCTTCCCTGTCGTTGGCGCGCCGAAAGGTCAGCCAAAGAACATGGCATTGGGCGGCGGCTGTGAAGTCTTGATGCATTGTGATGCCATCCAAGCAGGTCCGGAGCAGGTTCTGATGCTTCCTGAAACAGGCCTAGGTCTTTTACCGGGCTGGGGCGGTACAACAAGATACCTGCAACGCGCCTTCGAAAGACCAGGTCAAAAAGGCGGCCCAATGCCTGCTGTAATCGAAACAGCACTGGCACTGGCTATCCCGCCAAACTCTGCTGCAACCTGTTCACAAGATGCCCGTAAGAAGCTATGGCTTTCTAAAGATGACGGCATTTCGATGAACCAAGACCGTGTGCTAGCTGACGCAAAAACAAAAGCGCTGGAGATGTCAAAAACTTACGCGCCAAGCCCAATGCCGCAGTTCAACCTGCCGGGTATTTCTGGCAAAGGTGCCATCCGTATGGACATCGACAAGATGTACCAAAAAGGCGGCAACCCTGCCAAGTTGCTGATGCTTTGGCTGACGTACTGACAGGCGGCGAAACCATTAAACGTGATGACGTTGACCTGCATATCGATGATCCTGCCGTAGCGGCCAAGCTTAAGCAGATCATGGATGAACGTGGTGAAGACGAAATCGGTGTACATCCGGGTCTGACATTAAACATCAGCCGTATGTTGCAATTAGAACGCGATCGCTTCCTTGATCGCTTCCGCGACAGAGCCACATGGAAACGTGTACGCCACACAATGGCAAAAGGAATGCCACTGCGTGAAGATCGTCTGGATCCTGCGCCATCACCAAACGACATTCGCAACAAGTGCAAGCATGAAGACTTGCCGCGTCGTCAGGTAACAGGCAAACCGCTGGAAGGCAAAGACCTACAGCGCCTGAAAGCCATGGCCGATATGACCCGTGAATTCTACAGACTAAACGGATCTAAAACGACGATACAGCAGCTGACAAACGCGCCGCGCACTCTGGCGGCAGCACGCAAAGTCTTTAAATTGCTGCCATAAGAAAGATATTGGATAACTTTAAGGTTTAAGGGGTGCTGCATTGCACCCCTTTTTCTTGCCTGCCATACTGCCCTATCACCGAACGAAACAGGATTTTCATGAGAAGTCTCATATTTCTCGCCGCTATAGTGCTTTGCCT
>LWDU01039509.1_pt1 | contig 10135 bp, 9 predicted proteins | sample 727161 | NCBI WGS metagenome assembly LWDU01 (sample SAMN04566230, study PRJNA314399) | hydrothermal vent metagenome | isolation source: deep sea hydrothermal plume seawater | place: Mexico: Gulf of California, Guaymas Basin | collected 2004-07-11 | reverse complement strand
CTGTTGAATTGGTGATGGGGAAAAACAGCTCTCTTCAGTTGGTCCCGCAGGTTCAAGACCTCACGGTTCCGGTGGCAGAAGCGCCACTGTTCGAGCCGGGAAAAAGAGGAACCCGAGAGGGTCGTGGGGGTCAGGATGGGCTCGCTGAAGAGATCGGACAGCGAGGTGTCCGGCATATCCTGGTGTTCGTTCCAGCTGAGATGGAGTTCACGCCCCAGATCTTCCGCCATGAGCATGGCCGAAGTCAGGCCGCGAAGTTGATTGGCTAGGCCACTGGTTGGCAGAGACTCGAAGATGATGGCATCGCCAGGGAATTCGCTGTCAGAAGGAGTTCTGTCGAAGGAACGCAATGCACTCACCGAATTCGTTCAATGATTCCTGTAAGCTTCGTTTCCCGGGCTCCGAGTCCTTCCATGCGTCGTTGGGCCAACGTTTTTAAAACCCTATCCGGCGTGGACTCGGCGAGACGACTCTAGCAAGTTCCCGTTTCCACCGGAAGAAGAGGCCGAGCGCCTTCCCTTCTTCGGCGACACCCACGTTCACACCACCTTCTCCCCGGGATACCTACCGTTTTGTCCGGGGCGAGGCCCTGGGCATCCAGCCCTACGGCGAAGACGGGGTGACCCTGCGGACGGCCCAATTGGATCGGCCCCTGGATTTCAGCGCGATCACCGACCACGCCGAGCAATTGGGAGAGACCCATATCTGCAAGAACCCGGGCTCGCCGGGGCACGATTCCCTGGTCTGTCAGATCTACCGGGATTTCCCTCGGGTGGCCTTTTGCCTGATGAATGCGCGCCCGCCACGGGGCTCCCCATCGGGATTTAACATAACGCCCTTACCCGGGCGTTGTGCCAAAAGCCAGCTTGAATGTCCTATCCCCCCTGCCCTTTCGAAAAATTTGAGCCCGACCAACGAGGGTGGCGCGAAATTCTTCACCGGTTTTCTCGATTCGCCCCTGCGAACGATTCTCGCAATCACTCCGGAAATAAATTTAGGTACAACAGCAAGAATGCGGACCGACACGTGGCGGGAACGATCTCCGAAGAGGAGCTCGGCGACCGTCTCTCCGGTGACGCCGTTCGCATGAATGCCGAGCGAGCCCACCGGGGGCTCGACCCGCGCTAGCTCGAGACCCCGGTCCTGCCGTCGGCCAACGAGCGCGGCCGCGATGAACCCCTTGATCGACCTCTTCGGGGGTTCTAGCCGCCGATATTCATCGTCTGCGATATGATCGCGTAGCCCTCGGTGGCTTCGAGCCGTTTGCCCACCACGGCCTGGTAATCGGAGCTTTCGTACCATTTCTTGGTCGCGGCGGTGTCTTCGAATTTCAGGATCACGGTCTGCGCACCCGGCGGGGTACCTTCGATGGTCTCGGCGGCGATATCGAAGACGATGAGCTCGCCACCGTGCGCGGCGATGGTCGGTCCGGCTCCCTGTTGGTACTCGGCGTAGAGCGCCGGGTCCTTGACAACATATTGAGCGATGAAATACGCGGCCATGTGACTCCTTTCGGGATTGATGTCGTCGAACAAATTCCGACGCCAGACTGCTTGCTTTCCTGGCGAGACGTCACCTTAGCATGGCTTCTGAAGCATGATGCGGGCGCAATTCCGACCAGCATCGGAATTATTCGTCCCGGAACATGTTTCGCGATCTGGGCGCTCGGCGTATGTTATCGGTCTCCATTAAAATCGCCCCGGCCCCTGGAACGCGGAGACATCCATGAACGTTTCTGAACTGTTCGATCTGTCCCAGGACACCGCCGTCGTTACGGGCGCCGGCCGGGGGATCGGTGAAGGCATTGCGAGGGTCATCGCAGGTGCGGGAGCGGGAGTCGTTCTGGCGGCACGGCGCACCGAAGAAATCGAACGTGTGGCCGAGAAAATTCGCAAGGAAGGGGGGCGCGCGATCGCGGTCACGACCGACGTCACCGACGAAGACGCGGTCGAAGCCCTGGCCCAATCGGCCCGCGACGAATTCGGCGGCCTCGACATCTGGGTCAACAACGCTGGCGGGTCCCCGATTTCCCAGCCGCTCTGCGAGCTACCGCGAGACGAGTGGGATGCAACATTGAGACTGAACTTGACGGCGGTCTGGGTATGCAGCGTCACCGCAGCACGACATATGAAGGAAGGCGGACGCATCCTGAATATTTCTTCGAAGGCGGCGGTCGACCCGGTTCCCGGGAGCGGGCACTACTCGGCCGCCAAGGCCGGTGTCAACTCGCTGACCGCAACCCTGGCTATCGAACTCGGCCCGAGGATCCGCGTGAATGGAATCATGCCGGGGGCAGTGCCCACAGAAATTATGATGAAAGCACTCCGCCTCGGCGAAGATGACCTTCCCAAACTCGAAAGGCACCTGAGACTGCCTGCGGGTCGCCTCGGCACGCCTGAAGATTTGGGATCCGCTGCGCTCTTCTTGTGTTCGCGCGCGTCTTCCTGGATTACGGGCGAAGTGCTGAGCGTCAGCGGCGGTATGTAGCTCTGGAGATCAACGGAGGATAGTCCACATGAAATTTGGCCTTGCTTTTGCCAGCAGCGTCGGAACCGATTCCGAGTCGGCCCTCGAAATTTGTCGAACCGCCGAAGCCGTGGGTTTTGACTCGGTTTGGGGCGGCGAACACGTGATCCGGCCCGACCAGATCGAATCGCCCTACCCCTACACCGAGGACGGTGCGATGCCCGGGGAGGCCGAGACGCCTATTCCCGATCCCCTCATATGGCTCGCCTACGTCGGCGCCGTCGCGCCGACGCTCCGCCTGGGCACCTGCATCCTGATCGTGCCCCAGCGCAATCCGCTGGTGCTGGCCAAGGAGTTGGCGACCCTCGACCATCTGACGGGTGGCCGAGTCGAACTCGGTCTCGGCGTCGGCTGGATGCGAGAGGAATTCGAGGCCCTGGGTATCCCCTGGGAGCGGCGCGGCGCACGCAACGACGAATACGTGGCCGCGATGCGCGCCCTCTGGGCTGGGCCGCACGCCGAATATCATGGGGAATTCGTCGACTTCGACCCCGCCACCTGCAGCCCGCGCCCGGTGAACGGCTCGATTCCCATTCTCGTCGGCGGTGATACGCCGGCGGCGATCCGCCGTGCCGCACGCATCGCGGATGGCTATTTCCCCGGCAACTCCGAGCCTGAGGCCCTGGCCAAATTGATCGAGGCCGTCGGGGTGGCAGCCGAAAAGGAGGGGCGCGACCCGAGCACGATCGCGATCCATGCGATCTTCGGCCAGCAGATGGCCGACCCCCTCGCCGGCGCCGAAGTGTATGCGAAGCTCGGCGTCGACCGGGTCATGGTTCCCGCCTTCTTTTTCGCCGGGCCCGACGGCATGGACAGGCTCGCCACCTTCGGCGATCAGGTCGTCAAGCCACATACATCGTAAGTCGGGCCCGCTCGCGCGTAGAAGACGGGCAGTGCCATCACGGCGCGCGCTGATTCAAGATCCGCTGTCGCAGCGGGCGCCCGGGACAACACCAGCCTTCGCCAGGAAAAGAATGTGCCATCGACATGCCCTTCCTCTCCGAGCACCCCTACATCACCACGGGGTTGAATTTTGTCTACGTGTACCAACGGCTGCCCGAAGGCCCCTTATTCGACGGTGGGGAGGCCCAGGTGCTGGCCCTGCAGATCCGGGCCGCGATCACCGAGAAACTTGGCTTCATCGCGACGAAGGACGGCCAGGACATCGTTATCCTCGGCGGGGGTATTCGGACTCCGACGAAGTGGGATATCTCCTTCGTTTCGCTCTACGAAGGGCCCATCAGTTCAACCCAGGGAATCAACAACCAGCGCTTTACCTTCATGGCGATCTGGAAACTCTAAGCGCACCTCATACCCCAGGGTTTTCGAGCGTATACACCGCGTAGAGACCCGCCGCGCCGGCCCCGACGATTACGACATCGTGATCCGTCGCTGGCTCAACCGCACCCACCGCAGCGGGCAGATATACCCGCGACGGGACTTCCTCTAGGGATTTAACACAACGCCCTTACCCGGACGTTGTGCCAAAAGCCAGCTTGAATGTCCTATCCCCCGTCGCCTGGAACCATGCCATGGCGGTGGCGGCATCCGATCCGAGAGGCGCTTGGGGCTTATTCGGGCAGCGCGGGCCGGACTGTCAGATAAATGACCGCGCCAAGTCCGGGGACGAGCGCGTAGAACCAAAACAGCCCGTTGATGGACATATGTCGACGCCTCATGTCGTCCGCCAGGACTGTTGCGAATGCGACGGGAAATAAGACAAAGTCAATCGTCATCACGTTGACGAAAAAGTTTACCTGCCATGTCTCAATAAACGCAGAAACACTGCCCTGAGTCAGCCCGTAAAACATGAGGGCAAGAGTTGATGCCAGCAAGCCCAGGGCCAAAAGCCTGGATTCTGCAAACCGCACGAGTATTGTTTTGGGTCCAACGAACGGCCTTTGCACTTTGCGCAAGAACAAGTAAACGTACAACGCGCTGTTGCCCAGTACTATCGAGCTGAACGCAAACGGCCAGGCCTTGAGCCGGCCCTGAGTATCTGATGCCAGCACGGCAACCATGATCAACGGCCAGATACCCAGCACGTTGAACACGGCAAATACCAGCGGGTCGTAGGCGTCCGGATCAGCCCGCATGATACCGGTGATAGTTTCAGTCACCGAGGCTCCGCCAGTTGGCGATCCGGCGTATACGTGAATCCAGCCTGCAGTCCAGAACAAAGCCAACAAGAATTTCTTCGACATGACCCACTCGTTTTTGGTTAGCCTTGGCTGAGGATAGTCCATTCAATCTGTCTTCCGACAGGGCATCCGGGTATGGGCGTTATGCTGAATTTCTAGGGGGAGCCCCATCGCGGGACTCGCTCACGACTCGTCAGGACCCAAAAGAGAAGCGACTTCTTCGAGAAGCGTTTGGTTCCGATAGGGCTTCTGGATGAATCCATCGCGAGCAGAATTCCAACCATCCAGTTGCTCAAGCGCCTCTTCGGGGTGGCCGCTAGAAATGATGATCGGCAGTTCAGCCCGTGTCTTTCTCAGCTCTGACCAGATTTCGACTCCACTGCGACCCGGCATTGTTATGTCCAAGACCACGAGGCTGAGTGCCGATCCGATTTCTGCGGCTTTGGCGAGCGCCTCTTTTCCGTCCGAAGCAAGGTGAACATTGAAGCCGACTTCGGAGAGGTGTTTCGTCAGAATCGTGCGAATGGGTTGTTCGTCGTCGACGACGAGTACGTCCCGATTCCCGAAACGTCCTAGCCCAACCGCGAGATCGGCTTTTATCGAGGAGGGGCGGGCATCCTCTTGAATCGGCAGAAAGAAGGTGAACCGGCTTCCGAGCCCCACCTCCGTTTCAATTCTGAGCTGGCCTTCGTGGCTATCGAGGATGCCGCGTGTGGCCGCCAGCCCGAGCCCACGTCCAGCGAACTTCGTGGTGAAGAAGGGATCGAAAATTTTCGTCAACGTTTCGGCGTCCATTCCTGCCCCATCGTCGCGAACTGTGACGTGGACAACCTCTCCCGAAATTTTCCCGTGCTCAATGAACGCACTAGTTCCACTCATCGGCGAGGGCCTGCCGATTCCCGTGCCGATCTCGATCTTTCCCCCAGCGGCGCCGATTGCGTCGGACGCGTTTTTCAGCAGGTTCATCAATACCTGACGAAGCTGCGCGGATCCGCCGCGAACGAGCGGAAGTTCCTTCTCTAGTCCGAAGTCAACTTCGATGTTCTTGGGAATCGTGACGGAGATCAAGCTGGCTACGTCACGCACCAGGACGGACATGTCCAGACTCTCGGTTATGAACGTGGTCTTGCCCGCATAGGCCAGAAGCTGGCCGGTGAGTTCTGCAGCGGTTGTGGCGGCAGTCTCGATATCGGTCAATCGCTCTTGAATCGGGGAATCGAGCTCGACACCATCGCGCGCGAGCTCGGCGTTGCCCAGGACCGTCATGAGCAGATTGTTGAAGTCGTGAGCGATGCCTCCCGCGAGGAGCCCTAGCCACTCCAGCTTCTGGGACTGAATCATGGCCTGCGACTCTTGCCGCGCCCGCGTGACATCCGTCATTCGCCACGCTCTTCCAAGGAACCCCTGCTCTGTCGTGATGGGTAGTATCTTTACCTCGAGGATCCTTCCGTCAAGCATCAAGATATCGAGCAAGTCAGTCCGGGAGGAATCGAAGTTCGCATCCTTGTGATTCCACATTCGTTGCACTGTTTTGGGGGGCGCCTCGCGAAGCATGGGCGCCAGATGTTCTTGCAGTCCCTGACCAATATCCAATATCTCTTCAGTCGACATCCCCCAGAGAGTCGCAAAGGCGTCGTTGACATAGCGGATCGTACCGCTCCGATCCTTAAAGAGAATGCCCTCTCCAATCGCCAGGTCGAGTGCCTGCAGCAATGAGAGGTGTTCCTCGGACTCATTCATGGCGGTGCGCAGCGCCGTCCGGTCTCTCAGCCGCAGACACAGCCCCGCTTCGACACCGCGGCTCTTCTCGACGACGGAGACTTCGATCAGGACGACACGCTGAACTCCCGATTGTGATGTGAATCGATGCTCTTTTCCGCGCCGCTCACTGTGGTCGGCGTCTGCGAGCGAAAAGCTCGGAACGGTAAGTTCGAGAAGTTCGCGAATCGGAGCTCCGGGGTTCAGCTTCCCCTGGTCGAAGAGTTGTTCTGCGTTGGGATTCGCGTAGAGGAGCTGGTGGTGGCGGCTGACTATCAGGATAGGGTCGGCGTCATGGTCGAGCACGCTGGGGAGAGAAATTCGCTCGAGCACAAACAGGTCGCGACGCTCTACCGCGAACAGGAAAAGGAGGCAGCTGAGGGCGTATCCGAGCGCCGTCGGATCATACGAGAGAGGAACTGGGCTGAACACGTAGGCCATGTTCATCGACATCGGAACAGCAACTGCCGCGACGAGGAATCGGCACTGCGAGCGTATCGTCGGGTCCTGTACGAAAAACCCCTCCCGTGCATGGACGAACATTGCCGCGCAAAGGGCGACGTAGTTGACGGCAGCAGTCACGTACCAGAGCAGTCCGTACTCGCTTCTCGCAAGGGGCCGTGTTTCGATGAACTGCCCGTGCCAGGGATTCGTGATCAGGCCGATCCAGAGCAGGGCATTGATGGTGACGAGTACGGGCAGGCCAGACCGAAAGGCGACCTTCCGATAGCCCACCATCTCTGAGAAACCTCTCGTAAAGAGCCACCAGCCCGGGGCGATCGTCAGGAGGCCGGTGTAGACCAGGAGCGATCCGCTCCAGCGAATCGCTGAGTTGTTCGGCCAGACGTTGCCAAGCAGGTCTCCGATAGAGAAGATCAGCGCAGAGAAGAAGACAAGGGGGAGAGCCGGCCACAGCGCTGTTGGCGGACGCCGGTAAAAAACGTGCGTAGACAGCGCCACCAACAGGACGATGCCAAGCGAGGTAGCAATTTGTGCTTCAGCCATGGTTAAGAAAGGATAGCACGCACAAGCTGGTTTCTGGCACGACGTCCGAGTATGAGCGTTACGTTAAATCTCTAGGGGGAGCCCCGTCGCGGGCTTAGTGCCGATCCGCCACGGGGACCTCGGCTCCATCCTCGAAACCCAGTGGCCTTCGGGTAAAAAAGGCTACGTTGAGGGCTCTAGAGCGCCCACTCACTCAGCCCACCACCACGAAATCGCATCAACGAGTTCAGGCCATGTCCGAATTTGAGTACGTAGAGATAGTTCACCTCAACGCCGCGTATCTCGGAACCTCAGCGATGAACGTCTTTTCAATTTTCGTCGCTTACACCCTCGCTGCGCACTTCGTGGGAAAACAGCTATCCCGGAATGTTGCGGTATTCGTCAGTACTGTCTATTGCCTTTTTCTCCTAGGTCCCTTTGCCGGCATCGTCATTGCGACAACCGACCTAGAAAATCTAAAAGACGCGTACTTGATCGAATTTCCAGCGGGCACCCTACTGAGTCCGACCGGGCTGAGTCTTTCGGGGACAATTGCACTAACCCTTGCACCGGCCTTATGCGGGTGGCTAGGAAGCCTGGCGTACATGCACGCTGTAGTCAGAAAGAAGGACCGAAGAACGGAAGCCCCGGAGAAATCAGTCCAGTCATAAACTGTTTTCTCGCCGAGTTAATTCTGGGTAGGGGCAGTGTCCTTGTCACATGAAGCGCGATTGGCCGGTTGGCTACACTGATTCTAGCCAACCGGCTACCGACGGTCGTGGACTGGGCGGCCGTCCCCGAGGAAGAAGAATGCAGCTACGGAGCCGTCGCCTGTGGCGCCCATCGGATAAACGTTCGAATACCCCAGCGAAGGACTTGCCATGACGATACGCAAGTTGGAAGAGCCATGGAGATTCTATGTGGAGCCATTCTGCGTCTACGGAAATTTGTACTCTGTTGGTAACCGAGGCGTCTGCAGCTGGCTGATCGATACGGGCGACGGCCTCATCCTCATCGACACCACGTTTCCGCAAACCGTGTATCAAACTGTTGATAGCATCTACCGTCTCGGATTCGCCCCAGCAGACATTCGTTACGTGCTGCACACTCATGGTCATTGCGACCATATGGGTGGATCACGATCGATGCGTGATCTGACACAAGCGACTTTCTGTATTGGTGCTGAGGACGTTGACGTCTGTGAACATCGCGGGGAGATGTCGGAGGCGGAATTGTACGATATGAATTTCACCGCCTATTTCACCGTCGACAAGGCCTTGCGCGATGGCGACACGCTCACGCTCGGCAATACCGAGGTGCTCTGTGTCCATACGCCTGGTCATACACCAGGGACGATGTCGTACTTCTTCGACATTACCGGCGAGCAGGGTAGCTTTCGTGTGGGAATGCAAGGCGGTCCTGGCATACATACCTTGGTCGACGACTATCTCGCGGCCCACGACTTGCCCAAATCCCTTCGCGCCTCTTACATCGAATCTGTTGCGCGGCTCCGCCAGGAGCGTGTGGACATCCACCTCACGGGTCATCCAGGGCAGAGCAGAATTTTTCCACGCAAGGCAACGCTCGATGAGGGTGACTCACTCGCCTTCGTCGATCCCGGCAGGTGGCCAAAGTATCTTGACTATCTCGAGTCATGCTTCCGCGATGAATACCCTGCTTGAGGTTGCTTGGTGGCCGTCCCGGTTCGCAAATCCGCTAGGGAAGTGCGTGCGATCACCGCAGTAGCTTCAACTTCCACCTGCAGCGGCTTCATCAGAAACGGCGACTTTTTGGCGACCCAAATGCGCGTCTTGGCCTGTCGGGCTTTGTCATCGCGCGACCGGTGCGCTCAACGCACGAACGTCAAGAAGTCAAACGGCTGCGGAGACTTATCGCGCCATTAGCCGATATAAGCGGGTGGCCCCGCGACGGGACTCCCCCTGCGATTCAACATAACGCCCTTACCCGGATGTTGTGCCAGAACCCAGTTTGAAAGTCGTATCCTCATATGGATCGGCGAGAGGTCGGGATGCCAGCAACTCCACAAAGCCCATCAGAGACAGCGCAAGCTGGCCGCCGGCCTTTGGCGAACGAGTTTTGCGAAGAGCTCAAGCGGGCCACCAGTCCTGCATGACGGCCGCGAAGAGTTCGTGGTAGCGCTCCGTTTTCGAGTCCGCGTCCTTGGCCAGGCCCTGCATGCGCGTGGGGGGAAGCGGTGAAGCTTCGCCAACGGGGTCAATCCACTCCAGCTTCACGCTGAGACAGATATCTTGGATCCTGGCCGCGGCCGCCTCGTGATGGTCGCTCACCTGGTGACGCAAAAAGGCGTGGAAATCATCAAAGGAAAGCAGCGAGTAGTAGAAACAGGCTTCGGCCCCGCGCCAGTACTCGTAGCGAATGCACCCGCTCTCGTTGCGATGGGTCTCGCCGTAGAGCTCCGCCGCAATAGCCTCAAATTCGGCCTCTTTGCCCGATTTTACCTGGATGTGCGCCAGTAAGGTAGCCATGTTCAGCTTTTCTTCTTCGCCATCTGAAGAACATCCCAGTGCTCAGCCATCATCCCGTCTTCCATGCGAAAGATCTCGGCGGTCTGCTGGGTGCGGGGTATGCCCTCTGGCAGGTTCCCCCCCGACCATTCGAGTAGAAGCCACACCATGTCGTCTTCGGCGTTGATCAACTTGATCTCCACATGCATCGACTCCACCAGGGAGTGCATGGCGCGGATC
>LWDU01034390.1_pt1 | contig 10138 bp, 9 predicted proteins | sample 727161 | NCBI WGS metagenome assembly LWDU01 (sample SAMN04566230, study PRJNA314399) | hydrothermal vent metagenome | isolation source: deep sea hydrothermal plume seawater | place: Mexico: Gulf of California, Guaymas Basin | collected 2004-07-11 | reverse complement strand
TAATGGATCATATAATGGCAGAGAATGGGAGTTATATGACTCTTCCAGCAAGAAAAGAAGGAATAATTCCTGGAATGGCTAACCTTAGACTATGGAGATTTACCGGGGATAGAATAGCCCGACAGGCCATTCAAAATGGTTTAACTATTCACTCAAATTCATCAGATGGAAAATTAATTTGTGATGAAATAGTTGAAAAAGGGGCTATGGACAAGAGTCTTATAAAAACTATAGATGCTTATACTAATTCTGGTGTAGTTGGCTCGGCTAGTAACAGGAGAGCTTTTAGAATAGGACAAGAGCCGCTTGATACTTTCAGAAAATATATGAGCGCATACTGTCATGATCAAGCTTACTGTCATTTTAGTGATGCACTTATTAAAAACCTAGAATATTATTGGGATGCAGCATCCAGGAAAAAAAAATAGATTATTATGAATAAATTAAAATCATGGGTTAAAGAATTTAATAATATAGTGGTTTTTACAGGCGCTGGGATCAGTACAGAATCCGGAATTCCAGATTTTAGAAGTCCTGGCGGCATTTGGACTAAAATGGCTCCTATAATGTTTCAAGATTTTATGTCTTCTGAAGATTCTCAATTAGAATCATGGAAACGTAAATTTGTGATTGACCAAGATATGAAAATTGCCAAACCCAATATAGGTCATGAGGTAATTGCTAAATTATTTTCATTAAATAAAATAAGTTATGTATTGACTCAAAATATAGATAATTTGCACCATGATTCAGGTATTCCCAGTAATAGAATTATTGAACTTCACGGAAATAGTACATATGCAAAATGTAAAAAAATTTTAGAAAAAAAAAATAATAATTATTCTCACCCCCCGAAATGCCTAGACTGTAATGGAATTATTAAATCTGCAACCATTTCCTTTGGGCAACCTATGCCTGAAAGGGAAATGCAAATAGCAAAGAAAGCCTCAATAGATTGTGATCTTTTTATAGCTATAGGCTCATCATTAAAGGTATACCCTGCTGCAGATTTACCAATACTAGCCAGAAAGAATGGTGCAAAATTAGTTATATTAAATAGAGAACCTACAGAATTAGACTCTATAGCTAATAAAGTGATTAATAAAGAAATTGGAGATACCTTAGTTAAATTATTATTATAATTTCACCAGTTATAGAAAATAAAAATTAAATATAGTAATATGAATTGGTATTTTTATTAAAAACTGAAAGATAAAAATAATTTAACTAAGGTATCTTTTTTTTAGTTAGTTGATTAATAAAATCAAATCCAATGACTTCTTCATTCTCTTCTAATTGGGCATTAAATTTATTTCTACACTAATCAGAATGATCACCTAATAATTTTAAGAAGTTATCGATGTGTTACTAGTATTTAGAGAACATCTACAATTTAATTATTTTATGTAATCATTAGTGAGCAATAATTTAAGTGGTGGGAACGAGAAGATTCGAACTTCCGACCTATTGATTAGGAATCAATTGCTCTATCCAGCTGAGCTACGTCCCCGTGCTATCCAACCGCACATTCGTTCCCACATAGTTTTCTTTTACATTATAAAGTATATTTAAAACAACTTTTTTAAAATACAAATTTAAAGTAATAAACCCTTTTTATTTTTCTTAAAATTGATGTTGTCTACTTATAAGACATAAAGTATAATTAAATTTCTGAAAATATTGATTTATAAAAAAACTTTAAGGAGTCTAATATGAGTGGTCCAGTTACTTACGAACGTAAAGAAAATATAGGCGTTATTACTGTTAATAACCCTCCAGTAAATGCATTATCTCAAGCCGTAAGATCTGGTTTATCAGATTGCTTAAAAGAAGGTATTAATGATCCAGCAGCCGAGGCAATAATTGTTACTGGTGGAGGAAGAACATTCATGGCAGGTGCTGATATTTCAGAATTTGGAAAACCTACTATGAGTCCAGATTTAAATTCAGTTATATTTGAATACGAAGATAGCAGTAAACCAACTATTGCTGCGTTGCATGGAACTCCATTAGGAGGAGGTCTTGAAGTTTCCATGGGATGTCATTACCGTGTAGCCAATTCTAAAACTTTACTTGGATTGCCAGAAGTTAAATTAGGAATTTTACCTGGAGCAGGTGGAACACAAAGACTTCCTAGATTAGTTGGTCCGGAATTAGCCCTAGATATGATTACTAGTGGAAACCCAATTCCTGCGAGTAAAGCCCTTAAAGAAGGGTTAGTGGAAGAAATATATGAAAACACAACTCATGAAGAATTAATTGACAATGCTATTGTATTTGCAAAAAATATTCTTGTAAATAATGAGCATCCCAAATCAAGAGAAAGAAGTGAGAAAATTTCAAATGTATCTCCTAGTTTATTTGATAATGTCATCAAAAAAATTACTCCAAGACTTAGAGGACGCAAAGGACCTCTTCGTTGCATAGAAGCTGTAAGAGGAGCTGTTGATCTCAGCTTTGAAGAAGGTATTAAAAATGAAAGAGATTTGTTTAAAATATGCCATGATTCTGAAGAATCGGAAGCGCTAATTCATTCTTTCTTTTCTGAGAGAATGGCTAATAAGATTCCTGGAATGGATAAAAATACACCGCTTAGACCAATTAATAAAGCTGTAGTTATTGGATGTGGAACTATGGGAGGAGGTATAGCAATGAGTTTTGTTAATGCAGGAATACCAGTAAACATAATAGAAACAACTAATGAATTTTTAGAAAAAGGCATGAACATTATAAAAAATAATTATAGCGCAACAGTTTCTAAAGGACGGCTATCTCAAGAGAATATGGACAAAAGAATGAATCTTTTAACACCTACTCTAGATTGGGATGCAATAAAAGATGCTGATATTATAATTGAAGCTGTTTTTGAAGAAATGAATATTAAAAAAGAAATATTTACAAAAATAGACGGCCTTGCAAAAGAAGGAGCAATATTAGCCTCAAATACTTCTACCTTAGATATTGATGAAATAGCGGATGCTACAAATAGACCAGAGGAAGTTGTAGGGACCCATTTCTTTAGTCCTGCAAATGTTATGAGATTATTAGAAATAGTAAGAGGAAGTAGAACAAAAGTTGATATTCTTGCTACGTTAATGGCATTGGCAAAGAAAATTAAAAAAGTTGGAATTATAGCAGGCAACTGTGATGGTTTTGTAGGAAACAGAATGTTTCATCAGTATATTCAACAAGCGCATCTATTAGTACAGGAAGGAGCAACTCCAGAACAAGTTGATTCTGTTGCAGAATCATGGGGATGGGCTATGGGTCCATTCGCTGTAAATGATTTAGCCGGTAATGATGTAGGTTGGTTAATTAGAAAAAGACATAAAGCAGAAAACTATTATGAAGGAAAAATATATGCTTCAGATGTTGCTGACCGTTTATGTGAATTAGGTAGATTTGGTCAAAAAGTAGGAAAAGGTTTTTATAAATATGATCCTAAAACAAGAAAGAGAGAATCAGATCCTGAAGTTCATAAAATTATAGAAGATGTAAGAAGAGAAAAAGGTGTAAACACAAGAGAAATTTCCGATGATGAAATTTTATCTCGTCTACATGGAGCTCTAATAAATGAAGGCACACGTATTTTAGAAGAAGGACATGCATTTAGAGCATCAGATATAGATGTATGTTATATAAATGGTTATGGATTTGCAGCTCATAGAGGAGGTCCTATGTGGCAAGCAGATAAAATTGGTGTTAATAAAGTTGCTAAAGAAATTAACAATCATAGAAACGCTGATAATTTATCTTGGCCTGAATCAGATCTCATGAATACATTAGAAGAATCAAATGGTAAATTAAGTGATTTTGTACCTGACACATCTAATCCATCAAAACGAAGCTAAAGGAGAGTAAAATGCGAGAAGCAGTAATAGTATCAACAGCAAGAACACCCATTGGTAAAGCATATAGAGGTGCATTTAATAATACGCATGGAGCGGTTTTAGGTGCTCACGCTATAAAGCATGCTATAGAAAAAGCAAATATCGATCCAGCAGAAGTAGAAGATGTAATAATGGGTTGTGGAAATCCAGAAGGAGCAACTGGCGTTAATATAGCAAGACAATCTGCCATAAGAGCAGGTCTTCCCGTAACTACCGCAGGAGTAACTGTCAACAGATTCTGTTCATCTGGCATGCAAACTATCGCCATGGCAGCACAACGCGTAATAGTTGATAATGTTCCTGTAGCAATAGGAGGAGGATTAGAATCTATTAGTCTTGTACAAAATGATCATGCAAATAAACATAATATTCATGAAGATTGGATTTTAAATAATAAACCTGAGCTCTACATGAGTATGCTTGAAACAGCCGAAGTCGTAGCTAAAAGATATAATATCTCAAGAGATACAATGGATGAATTTGGTTTACAAAGCCAACTCAGAACAGCTGCAGCTCAACAGGCTGGCAAATTTGATGATGAAATAGTACCACTAAAATCTACAAAATTAGTTCAAGATAAAGAAACCGGAGATATTTCTAAAGTAGAAGTAATGCTTGAACAAGATGAAGGTGTTAGAGCTGATACTAATAAAGAAGGATTAGCAAATTTAAAAGCAGTTTTAGGAGAAGACAAAACAATAACTGCTGGCAATGCTAGTCAACTTTCTGATGGAGCATCAGCGTGTGTAATTATGGATTCTAAATTAGCCGAGCAAAGAAATATAGAGCCTCTAGGAACCTTTAGAGGATTGGCTGTAAGTGGTCTAGAACCTGATGAAATGGGTATAGGGCCAGCTTATGCTGTTCCAAGACTTCTTGAAAGAAATAACCTTAAAATGGATGATATTGATTTATGGGAGCTAAATGAAGCTTTTGCAGTACAAGTTTTATATTGTAGGGATAAATTAGGAATTCCTAATGAAAACCTTAATGTAAATGGTGGCGCAATAGCAGTGGGACATCCATACGGCATGTCAGGATCAAGATTAGTGGGGCATGCATTAATTGAAGGAAGAAGACGTAAAGCTAAATTCGTCGTAGTTACCATGTGCATAGGTGGTGGACAAGGTGCTGCAGGATTATTTGAAGTAAATCCAGCGAGCTAATAATTTAATAAAGGCCTCGTAAATATCTACGAGGCCTCTAATATATTTTTGATTAAATATCAGTTTTAACCACCAGCTATAGTAACCCCGCCGTCCATAACTATTTTTTGGCCTGTTATAAAACTACCAGAATCAGATGCTAATAAAATTGCTGCTCCTGCAACTTCATCAGGAATTCCTATACGTTGTAAAGGAGCATATTTTTCAACATCTTCTAAAATTTTAGGATTTTCCCATAAAGCTCTTGCAAAATCAGTCTTTATTATTCCAGGGCATAAAGCATTTACAGTAATATTTTTTGAGCCCCATTCAACAGCAAGTGATCTTACTAAGCCCAAATCTGCTGTTTTAGATATTGAGTAGGCACCAAGAACGTCGCTACCCTTGATCCCAGCTATAGAAGAAATAACTATTGCTTTTCCTCCACCTGTTTCTGCCATTTTAGGAAGAACCATATTTGAAAGCCAAAGATTGGATTTTACATTATTATTCATAATTTTATCAAAAGCTTCATCTGTAATTTTAGCTAAAGGACCATAATATGGATTTGAAGCAGCATTCAGTACTAATATATCAATTTGTCCAAGTTTATCATAAGAAACATCACAAAGATTTTGCAAAGCTTCTTTACTTCCAATATTACATTCTTGTGCATAAGCTTCTCCACCTAAAGCCTTAATTTCATCCACTACTTTATTACAGGCATCTATTTTTCTACTTGAAATCATTACCTTGGCTCCATACTGAGCCATCCTAATAGCAATTGCTTTTCCAATGCCTCGACTAGAACCAGTAATAACAGCTGTTTTACCTTTTAAATTAAACAATGGGTTATTATCCATTTTTATACCTTTCATTCTTTATTTATAAAATTTATTATATATGCTAGCGTATAATCATATTGCTTATTTGAGGAACTGTAAATTGGAAAAATTTAATAAAGTTATAAAATTTGATAATTTTAAACCTAAAGAAAAATCTTTAACTGAAAAAGAATTAAGAATTCAATTAGCCGCTGCTTATAGAATTTTTAATCACTTAAAATGGGATTATTTAATTTACGGACATATTACTGTTAGAATTCCAGGACCTGATAAACATTTTCTAATTAATCCTTTTGGATTAAGATATGATGAAGTTACGGCCTCAAATTTGGTCAAAATAGATTTAGAAGGCAATATTGTTGAACCTAGTAAATACCCTGTTAATCCTGCAGGTTTTGTAATTCATTCCGCAATACATTCTACAAGAGATGATGCTCACTGTGTAATGCACACGCATACTCCTGCAGGAATGGCGGCGGCTGGACTAAAAAATCCTATAAAAAATATTGATTTTGATAGTGCCTCTTTAACTGATCGTATAGCATATCATGATTTTGAAGGTCTCACAGTTAGAGAAGAAGAATGTCAAAGACTATCCAATAATCTTGGCAATAAAAGTGTAATGATACTTAGAAATCATGGCTTATTATCTGTAGGCTCCACTGTAGCACATGCATTTATTAGGCTCCATACACTAGAAAGAGCATGTCAGGTTCAAATGTTAGCACGATCACTAAATGAAGAGCTAATTGAAGTTTCAGACAATATTGCTAAAGCACATGCTAGTGAATTAGAAAATTCTGATAATGGAGAATTAGCTTTTAATGCAATGATGAGATTAATGGAAAAAATAGACCCTTCTTTCAAAGACTAATTATAAAAGTTTATTTAATTCTTTTATAATATCTTCTGACTCCGTATTGTGGGAAAAGTGAGTATAATATTGGCCATTTTCATCCATTAAATAGATAAATGCGGAATGATCAATTGTATATTCTAAATCTGATTCTGATAATATAACTTTCTTTTTATATACTCTCCAAGCATCTGTAACCCTATCTATTTGTTCTATACTACCTGACAAACCAATTATCTCCTCATGAAATAAACTTGCGAATTGAGAAGTAGAAGCATAATCATCTCTTTCAGGATCCAATGTAACAAAAACCGCATTAACCCTATGACTAGCATCACCTAATGTTTTCAAAACATTGCTAATCATAGTTAACCCATAGGGACAAATATCAGGACAAGATGCAAATCCAAAAAATATTATTAAAGGTTTGCCGTTAAAGCTTGCTAAATTGTATTCCTTTCCATCTTTACCTAGTAAATCAAAATCACCACCTATGCTCACGCTTTGTATGGTTTCTAATGTAGCAATATTTTTGTTTTCTAATTTACTAAAATAAAAAAAATCTAATAATAAATAAAAAATTACTAATACTAATGAGATTTTTAAACCTCTTTTTAATCCAATTACAAAAGGGGAAGACATTTTATTATTTAAACCTTTCATATACATTTGAAGAATCAGAAATTATTTTAGGTAATAAATTTATAAACCTAACTCTACAAATGCCCTCTATAAAATCAAATCTACTTACAGCCAAATTATCTATCCAAAATGGTAATGTATAATTTGAATCTACCTTAATTGCATGGGCAATAGCCGCTTTAATAGGTCCTCCATGAGAAAAAATAACGACATCTCCTTTTTTTTTACTTTGAATTATTTTTTTGATTGCTGTGGTTACGCGTAGGTAAAGATTATTATAACTTTCTCCACCCAGAGGAGTATATTCTGGCGAACAAAGCCATGTGGGATAAAATATTCCAAGTTCCCTGGTTTTTTCTTCTAATTTTTCATATTTTAGTCCTTGCCATTCTCCTAAATTTTGTTCTCCAAAGTTAGAGTCAACGGCATAATCTTTGTAATTAAAACCTTCCTTTACAGTAGCATTCATTGTTTTAATAGTCCTGGTTAAATGGGAAGAATATACGGATGCATTTTTAGGAAGTATATTTGCAAGCACCTTATATGAATCTTTATCTGAAACATCACAATCAACATCATTATTACCATAACAGCAGCCATTATTACCAATAACCGGGGCATGACGAACCCACCAAAATCTAATTTCTGACAACTTATTTATTCTCCATTTCCAAGTAATAATCCGTTTCTTTTAGCATGTGAGTATGAAAATAATAATAAGCTAACACCTACGAAAATATATATTATGTTTATAAGACAAGCCTTTAATAACAAGTCTATTCCAAAAACTCCATCAAAAAAAGCTAAACGCATTCCTTCAAATATATATGTTGCTGGGATTATTAAAGAGAAGGGTTGTAACCATTCAGGCAAAACACTAACTGGATAAAATACACCACATAAAGGTTGAATAAAAAATAATGCCGCCCAAGCAAAGGTTTCTGCCGATAAGCCAAACCGAATTAATAAAGCGCAAATAGCTAAGCCTAAAGCCCAGCCCATAATTAATAAATTAATAAAGAAAAGTATAAAACCTATTCCAAATAAGGGTAAATGAAAATCAAATAAAAAATATGCTGCAATTCCAGCACCACCCACACCAACGAGCGTTCTTAAAAAACTAGCTACTATTAAAGATAATACTAATTCAATTGGCTTTAAAGGAGAAACAGCTATATTTCCCAAATTTCTAGACCACAACTCTTCTATAAATGAAAGGGTTACTCCTAATTGACCTCTAAATAAAGTATCCCACATAATAACAGAAGCAATTAAAACACCTGAAGCCATTAAAAAGATATTAGAGTGTTCTGAAAGAAACTTACTCATATACGCCCATAAAACCATATTTAAAAAAGGCCAATAGATTAATTCTAGTACTCTAGGCCAAGAGCACATAAATAAATAAACGTGACGAAGTATCATCGCATAAATTCTTCTAAAAAACAAAACCATTACCAATTAAACCTTATCATTTCTAGCTAGCTGTAAAAAAACTTCTTCAAGATTTGTACTCTTATACCTACTTATTAAATTTTTTGGTGTACCGGAATCTATTACCTTCCCTTTACCCATCATAATAACATTATGACATAACCTCTCTACTTCTGGCATATTATGAGAGGCTAGAATAAATGTAGCACCCGTTCTATCCTGATATTGCTCTAAATATGTTCTAATCCAATCTGCATGATCAGGATCAAGAGAAGCTGTAGGCTCATCTAAAAAAAGTATTTTAGGATCATTTATTAATGACTTAGCTAATGAAACCCTAGTTTTTTGACCGGCAGAAAGTTTTCCTACTCTTCTTTTTAAAAGATCTAATATATCCAAATCCATAGAGAGTTTATGTATTTTATCTGCTAAAGATTTTACTCCATATAAATGGCCAAAGACATTAAGGTTTTGCAAAACTGTTAGCCTGTGGGGAAGCTCAACAAACGGAGAAGAAAAATTAATTTCCTTAGCTATTTTATTTCTATACTTATAAACATCTTGATCTAAAATCTTTATCTCTCCTGAAGTAGCTTTTAGAATACCCATTAACATCATAATGGTTGTGGTTTTTCCTGCTCCATTACTTCCTAGCAAACCAAGAGTTTTTGATTTTTCTACAGAAAAACTAATATCAAATACCGCCTTTATATCCCCAAAATTTTTATAAACATTCTTAACGGATACATCAATATTCGAAGATAAGTTTATATTTTGAGTAACTTTCAAAGTTTATATTCTCACATTACTTATTTCTAACAACTTTTATATATTTCATAAAAATTGGTAAAAGAGATAAAAGTGATAAACCAGATAAACCTACTATTATCTCTGGAGAATTATAACCTTCAAGGCTTATGGTATTTCCGTGAATAAAGGCTTCGCTTGCACCTGCACCTATAAGAGAATATACAACTGTACCAGGAATAATGCCTATAAACGTGGTCACTAGATATATATTTAAACGTATCCCTATAATGGCAGGAGCTATATTTACAAATACAAATGGAAATATGGGCATAAGCCTCATAAATAAAAGATAAGAAAAAGCGTTATTATGAATGCCTTGTTCTAATTTTTTTAGCATACTTTTTTTATTATTAATTTTATTTCTAAAGAAATCTCCTAAAAGACTTTTTGTTATTATGAATAGAAAACATGCTCCTATAGTGGCAGCAAAAACTGTAATAAAACTTCCAATTTGCCAACCAAATGCGAATCCTCCTGTTAACGTAAGTAGCCAAGCACCTGGTATTGATAAAAGTA
>LWDU01032781.1_pt1 | contig 10141 bp, 15 predicted proteins | sample 727161 | NCBI WGS metagenome assembly LWDU01 (sample SAMN04566230, study PRJNA314399) | hydrothermal vent metagenome | isolation source: deep sea hydrothermal plume seawater | place: Mexico: Gulf of California, Guaymas Basin | collected 2004-07-11 | reverse complement strand
CTGAATCTGAAAGTGAAAGTTTATCCTTTAATGTTGCTAATTCACTTAATGCTTGTCTCAAATTTTTATCTGATGATGCATTAACTTTACTTCTACTGTCCCAAGTTCTAAGACGTTCAATAGTACTTTTCATAGATGTTGATAATGGTTTTCCAGATGCATCTTTGTTTAATGGATTTATGATTGTTGCAAGTCCTCTGTCGTGCATTGTCAATGATGTTGGAGCTCCTGTTCTTGTTGGATCTGCTCCACCTTCTTTTGAAAATGATCTCCATTCTGGACCTGCATCTTGTAAAGTTTCAGAAATTACAAAACCACATTTACCACAAAATCTCTCCCCTGTAACATTGTCTGTGAGCATACCATGTTTACCACAACGACCACAAAGTGTGTCCATATTCGTAATTTCTTGAACCAAAATAATACAGTCTTTCACAACGCTGTTAGTATATAAGCTATTTCAAATTTTTAAAAAAAAACTATTTTTTAGGTTAAATCACTTCAAATTTTTGGTTTTTAGAAAATAACCCTGACTCAGGTTCTAATTTTACTCCTTTTTCAAACTTTTATTAAAAAACAATTTGACCAGTTTCTGTGACTAAACCCTCCAAGCCATCTGAAATTACACCTTCTGAATGGTTATCATTAAATCAATTTGTACAAGAATTAAAAGAAATTAATTCAAAATGTATTTCAGTATATTATCCATATGGTAAGGGAATAGATACTATTCAATTATTACAAGAAACAAGCAGGTCTGAACCATTAAAAAAAATTGAAAGTAAAATTGAAAATAAAATATTGGAATTAAAAAAGAATCCCGTATCTATTGGAAAATTCAGTAAAACTCTGTGTATTTTTGGTTGGATAAAAAATAAAAAAATTCAACTTAAAGTGATTGGAACATCTAAAAAATTACCCTATATTTATTTGGTAAATAAAAAACCATATGTAAAACCTTTTTCGGATATTTTAAAAACAAATTATAATCTTTTGTTAGTAACTGTTGATCAAAAAACTGCACGTATACAAAAATTTTGTGGTAATCAAATAATTCAAGAATCTAAACTAAGAATTGATTTACAAGGTAGACATAAGAAAGGTGGACAGAGTCAAGGTAGATTCTTACGTGCAAGACAAACAAAAATTCATGTTTTTTTTAAAAAGGTTGCAAATAAACTAAGACTAATGGATATTGATACTGAATTGATACTTTTAGGCGGAAATGGTCATGGAAAAACAGAATTTTATGATGAATTAAATTCTGAATTATCTTCTAAATGTAGATTTGTTGAAGGTCTATCATTTACAACTCCTGTAAATGATATTCATAAAATAATTATTCATCATCTATATCAATATAGAAAAAAACATATGAAAGAATTAATTCAAAAATATGAAACATTAGTAAAAGAGGGATTAACTGCAAAAAGAAATAGTGTTATTTATCGTGCCTTAGAAATGGGTCGTGTTAAAACATTAATTGTTTCAGCAAACTATCATACTAATTCTCAATTTAAAAATATTCTGAAAATGTTGGAAATTGCCAAAAAAACCTCTTGTAAAATAGAATTTGCCACATCTTCAGAAATAATTAAAAAACTGGAACTTGATGATTCAGTTTTGGCAATTTTGAGATATAAGATAAAATAATTTTTTGCTTAATTTATTCAAAATTTTATCAATTAAATATTCTTTCTCGTATATCTGGAATATGTTTGTAAATCATATCTCTGACTCTCATCTGATCTTCATTTGTCGGAGGTTTATCTTGTGCACTGAGTATCGCTCCACTCATTCCTAATGCCATCCCCATCACTACTCCATAGACAAACTCTTGAGCGTTTTCAACTTTTAATGTCTCCTTATTTTGTTTAATTTCTTCTAAATATCCTGGCACTGTAGCGATTGCACCATTAATTGTCTGTAAAATTATTGCCTCTAATGCATCTTCACTCATATCTAAATTTAGAAACTATTCTTAATAAATTTGCATATTAATTTTTTATTCATTTAAAAACAATACTTATCAGAATCTAAATTCATGCTTATTGAATGGGGTTTAAAACAAAAAATGATATAAAAAAAGATGGACGAAAGCAGAAAGGTCAAAAAAAAGCAGAAGAGCAACAACGAGTTAACCGATATAAAAAGAAACAACAAGAAAAGAAAAGAGGGCCTAAAACAAAAAAATACTAAATTATTACTTTGAGTTACATTTACTACCTAAGATATTTAATTAAGGCTTTTTGAATACACCTATGTTTTCTTTTTTTACTGCAAAACAAGCAAATGAAGCATTACCAGATGTGATTAAAAAATTTGAATATGCATTATCTAAAAAAAATGATATAACAAAAATAGAAAAAGAATTACAGATTACTATCTCTAATACTAATTCCTTTGAAAAATATATGGAATTAAAACAACAATTGAATTCTGCAATCACTAAATTTTATCAATCTATCGAAATTTTAGAAAGTACTGGAGTAATGATTAAAAGTATTGAACAAGGTTTACTTGATTTTCCTTCTAAACGTTTTGATGAAGAGGTTTGTCTTTGTTGGAAACAAGGTGAAATAGAAATTAAATTTTGGCACGAAAAAGATTCTGGATTTATGGGAAGAAAACCCATAGAAGTTAGTGATGCATCTTTAATTTAATTTTTAATCTGTAATCTCTTTTTATCTCTACAAATCCCACAAAGATATATTTTTTTAAATCCCTCTATTTCTTTATTAAATTCAATAGTATTGAAATAATTTTTTCCTGATTTCATTCCTCCTGGGACTTTTTTATTACAATTAATACATCTCAATTCTAAATTAAATTTAATAATTTCTTCATTTTCATTAATTTTCCCAAATCTCATGACTATGATTTAATTTATTTTTATATAAAATTTAGTTAAAATAGAAACTAACAAATTTTATAGTAAAAATTAGTATCCTCATTAATGATTTCAGTTTGGTTAAGAGTTATTCGAGTTCGTTTTTTATTGGCTTCAGTAATTGCCGTGCTAGTTGGATTAGCAATAAATTGGTCACAAAATGTTTCAATTAGTTATTTTGATGCCATTTTGACTTTTGCAGGAGTAATGGCACTTCATGCAAGTGTGGATTTACTAAATGATTACTGGGATTTCAAAAGAGGTATTGATACTCAAACAACTAGAACAAAAATGAGTGGTGGAACGGGGGTTTTACCTGAAGGGTTACTCAAACCTTCTTCTGTTTATCGTGTAGGTATTATGTTTTTAATTATTGGTGCTATAATTGGGAGTTATTTTATAATTACAAATGGAATTTTGATTGCAATAATTTTGGGTTTTGCCATTATATCTATTTATTTTTATTCTACTAAAATTGTTGATTCGGGTTTAGGTGAATTTTTTGTTGGTGTAAAAGGCTCAATGATTGTTATTGGAGCTTTTTTTATTCAATCTGGAGAAGTAAATCTTGAATCTATTTTAGCAGGTATTATTATTGGAACTCTATCTTCATTAGTTTTGTTTATTGCTTCTTTTCCTGATCATGATGCGGATAAATCAAAAGGTAGAAAAACTCTTGTTATTGTAGTTGGAAAAGAAAAAGCAAAAAAATTATTTTGGTCCTTTCCTTTAATTGTATATTCTGTAATTGTTATTGGAATCTTATTTAATCTATTTCCACTTCTATCCTTGATTTGTTTATTGAGTTTTCCATTAATGATTAAATCGGGGTTAGGATTACAAAAAAATTATGATTCTGTAAAAGATTTAGTACCATACATGTCTTCCAGTCTAAAATTTAGTAGAATAACTGGGATTTTATTTGTGTTAAGTTTCTTGATACCTGTCTAAACAGACATAAATTTAGTTAAATTATGATTCTTTTATGATTTCAGGATTTGCAACAACTGAAGGAACTAAAACTTTTATGCAAAATTCAAGCGTAAATTCTCTTAATTTTAACACCTTTGAAAACCTTCATTTATCAAATATTGGAATTGGAACCTATCTTGGTGACCCTGACACCCGTACTGATGAATTAGTAAAAAATGCGGTTAAACAATCTGTGTTATCGGGGGTTAATGTAATTGATACTGCAATAAATTATCGCGCACAGAAAGCTGAACGTGCTGTTGGGAAAGCTGTATCTGAATTAGTTAAAGAAGATAAAATTTCTCGTGATCAAATCTTTGTTAGTAGTAAAAATGGTTATGTAACTAATGATGCTGATATTCAGGAAGATTTTATGGGATATGTTATGCGTGAACTTGGAAAACCTGGAATTGTAAAAGAGGGCGATATTACATCAGGATATCATTGTATGACTACTCCATATCTATCTGATCAATTGGATAGAAGTTTAAAAAATTTAGATCTAGAATGTGTTGATTTAATGTACCTTCATAATGGTATTGAAGGACAAATTAAAGATATTTCAAAAGAACAATTTTTGGAAAATCTAAAATCTGTTTTTGAACTATATGAACAAAAACGTGATGAGGGAAAAATTAAATTTTATGGAATGGCAACTTGGGAATGTTTTAGAGTTATGAATGATAATCCTCAATATCTTTTACTTGAGGATATTGTCAAAATGGCAAAAAAAATTGGTGGTGACAATCATGGATTTAAATTCATACAATTACCTTATAACCTGAATTATGATCAAGCTCTACTTGGAAAAAATCAATTAGTTCAAAACAAACCTGTGTCTATCTTAGAATCTGCAGTCACATTAGAAATTGGCGTATTTACAAGTGTACCATTTATGCAAGGAAGATTGTTGGCTCCTGATGTAATGCCTGATTTTAGTGACTTGAAACCATCATTACGTGCATTACAATTTATCCGTTCATCTCCCGGTGTACTTGCTCCTCTAGTAGGTCAAAAATTATCTGAACATGTTTCAGAAAATTTAGAAATTATGAATATTCCACCAATGTCTGATGAAGATTTTCTGCAATTGGTAAAACAATTAACTTTATAATTTTATTTTAAATCCCTATAGAAAAATTCCCAGTTAACGCCTTTTTACTATTTGAATACTTAGATTTCAAAAATTTACTAGGGTAGATTAGTGAATCTATAAATAGAAATTAAAAACAAAAAAAATTGTGCCAGTTGATCCTGTTTGTGGAATTGAACTTGATGAGGATATCGCCTTAATTCATGATCATAAGGGGAAAAAATTTCATTTTTGTTGCAATGGTTGTAGAAAAATTTTCATTAAGAAGCCACGTAAGTATAAAAATAATGTTTAGATAGGAAATGCTCCACACATTCTACAAAATTTTGAATTATTAACCTCATGTTTACAGTATGGGCATTTGTACTCGGTATTATTTTCTACAGGTGTTCCATATAATTTTTTAAAAATTTCATAATAATACATTGATTCTTTACTCCTAATTATTACTCCATCCTCTTTCTCTACTGTCAGTTTTTTTTCAACATGTTTTTCTTCATTAATTATTGATTCAAATAAATTAGTTAATCCTACTGTTCCGGCCCCTTCTTGCATGGGTGATTTTTTTCGCCATGTAATTTGTGGAGGTATGTATTTTTCAAATGTTTTACGTAAAATCCATTTTCCATATCTTACATTTTTTTCTTCTTTGACCTTAAGATTAGATGGTATTTGATTTACCATTTCTATTACTTTTTCATTAAGGAATGGAGATTCTATTTCAATTCCCAATGCTTTTCCGATTTCTTGAGTTGGAAAGTGCATTACTGAACATACTCTTTTAATTTCTGACTCCAATTCATTTTCTGGTTTATTCACTAAAAAATTATATCCTGCAAATAATTCATCAGCTCCATCTCCGGTAATTATTGATTTTTTATCATTTTCTTTTGCCCATTTTAATGCTAAATACATTACAACATTATTACGGATTTCAATATCGTTAAAATTTTTTAAAATTTTAATGGTACTTTCTATTGCTTCAAGTATTGTAGATGTTGTCACAGTGTAAATTGTTAATGGGATTTCTGTTTCTTTTGAAATTGTTTGACAATATGTTAGATCTGTTGAAACAAAATCTTCTGAAATCACGGCAATACTAGTTAGATTTCTTTTTTTAAAAAAATGTGCTAGTATTGAACTATCTAATCCTCCCGACAATGCAATTAATTTAGCATTACATGAATTGCAAGACTCTTCCAAAATGTGATACAGATTTTTAGAAATATCTTCCAATGTTATTGTACTTGTTTTGAAATTAAAATAGCTATGCCTAATCTTAAATTTGATTTTTTACTAACTTCTGGAAACTTTAAATTCACATCTTCACTCTTGAGAAATAATGTTACTTCCTGCTGAAATTGAATCTAAGACATTGATTCCTGCATTAAGGGCAATATTGGCAAAAAAATTAGCTGAAGAACACGATATTAGAGAAGATGAAATATCCAAAATGCTTGGAGTGACACAAGCTGCAATCAGTAACTATATTCGCGGTACTCGGGGTGATCCATCTTTAATTGCTAAATTATTGGCAGAAAAACAAGTTGCACAACTGATTAATGAATTATGTGATCATCTTTCTTCAGATTTAGCTTACACTCCATCAAGTCTTTCAAAATTTATTGGATTATGCAATTACATAAAATCTAGTTTATTGATTTGTGAAATACATCATAATTTAGAAACTAATATCGATGAAAAAATTTGTAAAGAATGTGAAAATATGCTCCTTAAAGGTCCTGGAAGCATTTACTAGTTTTTTTTAATAATAATTTCTATTGTTGACGTCATATTTCCTATTCCTGCCTCTTCTAAGGTATCCAACTTGATTTTCTCTACTTTAGTACTGCCTACTAACATTTTGTCTGTAATTATGTTTGTAACTGCAACTGCATTTGGAATTGAATTTCCTCTCGCTCTTAAAGTTATTTTATTTTGAATCATAAGTTTTGATACAACGTCTACTGCCATGATCATTACTGGATCATTTCCAATATTCATTTCAGTCTGCTCTGAGTCTTGCTGTTTATTCACTTCGTCCATGAGCATTATACAACATTTAGAAATTTTCTGTTCTTTTAAGTTTTATCAACGATTGGTTCTTTATAGAAAATAATCAATTGGAATATTTTGGTAATCCCCATTTGGTAAAACTCTTCTAATGGTAATTGGAATTACTCTTTTTTCTAATTCTTCCATTGAAATATCTAAAGAAATTCTTGCATCTTTTGGAATCGTTATGAATGGTGGTGCTCCTAATGATAATTGTAGTGCTCTTGCTCCCATAATTCTTGCTTTTTCAAATCTTGTTAATGTTGGCGGTCCAATTGTAATTTTACCCTTTTCACAAGGAATTTCGATTGGATCATGCTCTTCAATTTTTTCTACTACTTCTCTTTCTTCAATCTCTTTAATTCTATTTTCAAGGTTAGATTGTTCTTTATCGGATAACGGTTCTGTTGGATTTTTTGTATTTTTTTCAATTAATTTTCGATAAGTGTCTAATGCTTTGTTTAATCCTAAATTTGTATCTGATTCACCTTCTACTACTTCACTTTCAGGTGTAACTAATTTAGATTCTTCAGACTTGGACAAGTACAAAAATTTCCTTAAAACGTTATATAATCTAATCATTTTAATCTACCAATTGAGTATATCTTCAGTCTCACAAAAACAACTAATCTTAGAAATTGGTGGAAAAGTAAAGTTGACTTGTGATTTAAAACGACATCTATCTCCAAGAACAGTTGGAACTATTATGAGATCCTTACCTTTGGAAGGTAATTCTCATTTGTTAGGTAAGAGTATTGTTTATTTTGAAACTAATGTTGATTCTGGAATTGAAAGAGCAAGATCTGAATTTAAAAAAGGTGACATTGCATTTTTGCCATCTACAGGTAGCTTTTGTTTTTTTGTTGGTAATGCTGAATCTGTAAAAACTATGACACCTATTGGAAAGTTTGGAGATGAACTAGATGAATTGAAGAATGTTAAACCTGGTGATGTTTTACGTCTCTATGAGGAGACGACTTGATACAAATAATGTCCTGAATAACCGCCAACTTTTTTGACTGTTCCTTTAACTGTTGATTCTTTTAAGAATGCATTTGCTGCAGATATTTTGACTCCTGTTTGTCTTGCAAGATCTTGTATTGTGATAACTTTAGAATTTTGAATTATTTTCATAGCTTGCTGCTCATTTAACATCACGGTGATTTCGGCTTTTCTTGGGCCCCCTTCACCTTTGTCTTTCTTACTTTTCTTTGAATCTTTAGAACCACCTGATTTGTTTGTATTAGTTGGTTTTTTTGCTGCAGCCATAAAACTAGAAAAAAATATTCCTATTATAAACGATTAATCGGTTAACTATGGTGTGTTATGACCTATTTTTTTACCATTTTAAAAAAATCTAAAATGGTAGAATATTTCTCAAATATAAATAACATATTGATTATGTCATTTTATGGGCATTGTTTCAAAAGGTGCAAAATGCAATGTTGAGAACTGTGATCAAGATGGTGCTCGTTCACTAAATACTACTAAAGTGGAGAATGCAGGATTACGAGTAAATTCTAAGAGTAAAAAAACAATCCTTTGTAAAGAGCACTATAAAGAATGGAAGAAAGAATCTAAAGATGACAGATCTCTTGAACGTGCTAGATTTGATAAATTTTAATTTTTAAAACTAACTTGGATCTTTAAAATAATCTTCACGTAGTTTATCGTATAATTTCCCTATTTTCTTGTAGAGTCTTTTTGGCTCTCTTGATTTTTGGTTACTTAGTACATAGAGTGCTAAAATTGGGAATGCAATTGTTGCATCGGCATAAACTGTAATTATGCCTTCATGTGAATCTTTGATTTTTCCCCAACTTTTTCCTTCTTGTAGTGTTGCACCTGACAAACCTCCTGTATCTGGACGTGCATCTGTAATTTGTATAATGTATTCTTGACCCCCATCATTTCTTCTTAAAATTTGATCTAACAGTGGACCTGTCTGTTGAGCTGTATTTTTGGGGACACCTCCTCCCAATTCTACAATTGCTGATTTTTTTGAACCATATACGATTGCAGCTTGTTCTATTATCTCCCTGATAAAATCTAAATCAAATTTTTTATTTTCTAATCTATGCACTGCTAAATTTAGTGCCAATGATGAATCTTTCATTGTAGAAATGTATACTGGAACATCATATTCATATGCTGATGTTATGAAACTTTTTTCTGGATGCTTTGAGTTTTCTTTACTTTTTTTACCTAATAAATTACAAAATTCTGCAGTAGTAAATGATTTATTCTGAAAGTCATTTGCAAACATTTTTTGAAGTCTTTGATCTTCAGCTTCTAATGTTTCTTCAAATTTTATGTAAACATCCCTAATTCTTACAATCTTTTTTTCAAATAATTTCATATCATCAACATCAAAACTACCTTGTTTTACTGGTAGTCCTGATGCAAAATGATCCTCGTGATACACATTAGCACCTGTTGTGATAATCCAATCTACAAAACCTCGTTCAATTAATGTTTTAATAATTCCTCCAAAACCTACTGGCGTCATTGCGCCGGATACAGTGAGGCAAATTGTTGCATCTTCTTCAATCATCTTGGCAAATAATTTTGCAGCTTCTCCTAACTGTCTTCCATTGAATCCTGAACTAGCAAATACTTCAACCAAATCCTCAATAGTCATTTTTGGATCTAATTTTATGTGTGGTATGTCTTTTCCGTGAAAATTATGTGGATCCATTTTTACTAAGTTTTATTGACTGTAAATAACACTTATGAACTTACTATCTTTGATGTATCGAATATTTTTAATTAAATATTACTTATCTAGTAAAAATTCTGTATTTATGATGTGGATATTATTGATATGCATAATCCCAATCGAGTCAAGAAAGACCCTGATTCTGTAGAAATTTTATTGTCTTCTGGAAACTTCATTCAAGATGAATTTATCATATCTAAAGTAGAACTACGTCTCTACAATGAACAAATTGATGACACATTGGGTGTGTATTCATTGATTACTTCTTTTATTCAAACTGATAAAGGCTCAGTTGAGATGATTTATGATGAAGGATTTCGCGGATTGGACTCTCTTTCAAGGGCTTCATCATTTCTAATTAGTAATTTAGGCATATCTGGATTAATTCTTAGATCTGTTATTGTTCTTCGTG
>LWDU01040651.1_pt1 | contig 10142 bp, 8 predicted proteins | sample 727161 | NCBI WGS metagenome assembly LWDU01 (sample SAMN04566230, study PRJNA314399) | hydrothermal vent metagenome | isolation source: deep sea hydrothermal plume seawater | place: Mexico: Gulf of California, Guaymas Basin | collected 2004-07-11 | reverse complement strand
CGCTCGATCACAGGCACAGATTCCGGCACGGGAATCGGCGTGACGATGCGGCGCCACCGCGAATTCACTGGCGTCGTTTGTTGCGGGATCAGTTCGCTAACGTCGATCGCCATCCAGGCCGGCTCCAGAATTGGGGTTAACAAAAGGGCCGCTTCCCAGGGACTGGCTGCGAAGGATCAATGGCAGTGCAATCGGGTTTCGGTTGGAAGTGTGCCGGCGATGTTCGAGCTGCTGGGCTTTCAGGTGTACTTCAGGGAAACGGTCGAGAATGATGGGAAATGCGACTTGTGCTTCCAGTCGCGCGAGCGGTGCACCGACACAAAAGTGGATGCCGTAACCGAATGCCAGGTGTTTGTTGGGGGATCGAGAAAGATCCAGCACATCGGGGTCGAGAAACTGATCGGGGTCTCGATTGGCTGCTCCGAGTAGTGGCAAGACCCGCTGGCCCACCTTAATTTGCTCGCCTCCGATCTCCATGTCTTCGGCGGCGACGCGCGTCTGATGTTGAATAGGACTGTCGAAGCGCAACAGTTCCTCAACCGCTGACACGACAAGTGCAGGTTCCTTGCGTAATCGCACAAGCTGGTCTTGATGATGCAGCAATGCCAGCATCCCGTTGGACAACAGAGCCATCGTCGTCTCATGTCCGGCAACCAACAGAAAGCCGCACATCGACAGCAACTCGGATTCGGAAAGCCCGTCGCCGTCGTCCTCCAATTGGACCAGCGAAGTGACAAGATCGTCACGAGGTTCGCCGCGACGTTGCTCTGCCAGGTCTTTGAAGAACGCAGTCAGCGCGGCGGCACTTTTGCTGGCGGTGCGAGCGGCGTCGATGTCGGCCTGGCCGGTACCGGCATAGGCGGTCAAGTCGTCAGACCATTTCATGAAAACGTCACGTTCCTGCGGGGGCACGCCCAGCATGTGGGCAATCACAATCGCCGGCAACGGATAGGCAAAGTCCCGAACGAAATCCATCGCACCTTTCGACCGGACTGCATCCAGCAGTTCGTGAACGAGACGCTCAATGGCCGGACGCAGACCTTCGACCATCTTCGGCGTAAACACGACGTTAATTAGTCGCCTTAGGCGCGTATGGTCCGGCGGGTCCAGATTGCCAATCCACTTGCCGATCTGGTCAAACAGCGGTTGCAACTGCGGACGCAATGAGCCGGGCAGGCTGTCGGCATAGGAGGCAACTCGTTGGCCGGAGATAAGACGTGGATCGCTGAGTGCGCCCAAAACGTCGGAGTAACGGGTCAGCACCCACGCATTCATCCGCTCAGACCAGTGCACAGGATCGTGTTTCCGCAATGCACGGTAATACGGATATGGGTCGGCCAGGTATTCCGGCGTCAGCAACCCTTGTTCAAAGTCAAAGGAGGATTGAGTTGATGGCATTGCGATAACTCGTTCGATTCGACTACAACGGCGCTCGCTCCGATCGCCACTCACTCCATCTCTGCCTCATAGGATTCGACTTCCGTGAACGTCGTCCGTCCACTCAGCAAACGTTCCAGATGCGGTTTGCGATCGTTGTACACTTCCACCGCATCGGCATCCGCATACCGCAGGAAGAGGATTCGTCGATCGCGATTCTTTGAGCAGTTGCCGTCCGATTTATGCAATGTCCAGCTATGAAATACGACAGTCTCGCCGGCTTTCATGACCACGGGTATGGCCTTGCCTGCTTCTCTTGCGCGCTTAGACGTGCTCGTTGGAGTTGCCCGCCGTGGACTGTGAATTCATGTCTTCTCCGACATCGACTTGCGGTTGCCACTCATTCTTCTTCTTCCATCTCCCGCATCGCTTCGTGATATCCGTTCTGGATATGTTTCTTCATCAGGTACTCGGCGGAGTCGGCATCGCGATCGACAATGGCCTGTACGAGTGCCCGGTGGATGTGAGCGAGACCGGGACGGATCGTTGCGTCGTGCGTCGGTCGGCCTGCCGTGCGTTCGATCAGCATCAGCCGGTCGAGTTCTTCACTGAGGAGCGGACAACCAGCGCATCGAGCAATGTGCCGGTGGATGGCGACGTCGGCGTCGGATTCGGTGTTCCAATTCTCTTCGTAAATGCCCGCCAGCCGCTGCAGTTCTGTGGCCTGCTCGTCGTCGATTCGCTGAGCCGCCAATCGGGAAGTGATCGCTTCCAGACCCTCCCGCAGCAGATACAGGCCTTCCAGGTCTGCTGCCGATAGCTCGCGGACCTTTGCCATCTTGCGAGCTTGTTTGACGAGCAGCCCTTCGCTTTCCAGCCGCCGCATGGCCTCGACGACGGGCACGGTGCTGCAGCCCAGTTGACGTGCCAGTTTGCTCTGCGAAACGCGCTGACCGGGTTTAAACTCGCCCCGGACGAACATCTGACGAATGCCCTGGTAGGCCTGATCGGAGGTCGAGCGGTTCATGGCGTTCCGTACAAAAGACAATGGAGTTCTATCTGTATTGGTTGATTATAAGCTTAGTAACAACTAAATTCAATGGAGTTTTATCGTCTCAGGATCAGATTTCCTGCCAGCCATGTCCGCCCGGATCGAGACCCAACTGATGCAGATCATCAAAAAACTCCCTGAAATACTTGCCTTTGTCTTTGCCGCAGCGGTTGTCGGTACGGCTGCATATGCCGCCGAGAAACCGGAGGCACCCAAGCGATACCGGGTGATCTTCAATTGTGACGGTCATGCCGTGTGCAAGGACGCGGGCGGCGACTTGAACCAATGGATCGAGAACCTGTTCGGACCTTTGGAGAGGAGCCATGTCGACGCTTTGTTCTGGTGTGATGGAGCGGGCGGTAACACCGCGAACTACAAGAGCGACGTGCTCGAACCAACTGGCAAACGCATTGGAAAGCCGCGTCCCTGGGACAAGCGATTGCTCGACGCAGGCCACGATCCGCCGAAAGTCGTTGTGCGGGAAGCAAAGAAACGTGGGCTGGACGTGTTCTACTCGTTCCGCATCAACGACATTCACGATGCGTTCACGCCGGACGAACTGGCCACGTTCAAGGTCGCGCATCCTGAATGGATGATCGGCGAACGGAAATATGGTGACGTGACTGGTTTCCCCACGTCGCTGAACTTTGCCGTACCCGAAGTCCGCGATCTGAAGTTCCGCGTGATTGAAGAGATGTTTCAGAAGTACGATTTCGATGGGCTGGAGATCGACTTTCTGCGCAGTGCGCCGTACTTTCTGCCGGGTGAAGAGGCAAAGCACGCACACCTGCTCACGGAGTTGCTGCGGCGTGTTCGCAAACATCTGGACGAACGGGGCCGACAGCGGGGCCGGCCGATTCGACTGGCGGCACGCGTTGAAGCAAGTCTCGCCTCATGCCGAAAGGATGGCTTCGAGGTCTCTCAATGGATCGAAGAAGGACTGATCGACTACTTGAGCCTCGGCACCGGCGTGATTGACATCAAAGTCGAAGAGTTTAAGAAGCTGGCCGCACCGAAGGGTGTGCTGGTCTATCCCTGCCTTTACGGTTGGCCGAGCAAATACCGCCCAATTCCCGCCGAGTTGGCCGCTGGCCTGGCCTTGAACTACTGGCAGCAAGGGGCCGATGGAATCTATCTGTTTAATTGGTTTCCACACACAAAGAACAACAGCGAAAAAACGGCGTTCTACATGGCTCCGTTACTCAAACAGCTTGGTGATCCGGCTACGCTGCGAGCACAACAAAAGAACCTGATGTTCGCCGCCGACCGCGGGCGGCCACCTAAGGACAATCCGTACAGCCGGTTGCATTGCATCCTGCCAGCCGAGCTGTCTGGCAATCCTCTAAGCGTGTCAATTCGAGTGGGTGAAGATTTCAGGAAGCTGCCTGTCACTCCATCGATCACGCTGCGGCTGGCGATTGACAACCTGCACGACGACGACACTTTCGAGGTGACGCTGAATGGCAAACCGGTGAAAGGGCTGCGGGCAACGGGCAAAGGAACAGCGACGGCCGCACTCAAGCCCGATCAGCTTAAGCAGGGTCAGAATCACGTCACCTTAAAAGTCGCCCATCGTTCCGCAAAGTCCGAGAAGCCGCGGACGGTCACGGCGCTGGAGCTTCACGTGACAAGTCCGGCACAAATCCAAGCACGGCCTGGATTATTTGACCAATCCAATGCAAACACGCTGGGGTTGCCCACGCTGAGAGGCGAGCATGCGGTTATCTACAGGGCAACGCAGGATGGCTACAGGTTTTGCCACCACTCAAACCTCGTGGTATTCAAGGACCGGCTGTACGCCATGTGGTCCAACGGCAAGGTGCATGAGGACTCCAACGGCCAGCGTATCCTGGGCTGCTCGACCGCCGATGGCGTGAACTGGAGCGAGCCGATGGTCATCACCGCGGACCCCGACGGGCTTGACGGGCCTCGCGCTGCGGTTGCTGCCGGCTTCCACGTGCATGCCGACACGCTGACGGCGTTTTATACATCCATCATTAGCGAGACGCAGATCGACCCACGCAGTACGTTGTTCGCCATCACCACCCGCGACGGGAAGAACTGGGGCACGCCCCGGAAAATCGCCACTGGTTTTTACATCGACGGCCCGCGCCGCATGCGTGACGGACGACTTCTGTTAAGTGGACAGACAGCAGACCGGCAGCCGCGATTGCTATTCACCGACTCCGCGGACGGCCTGTCGGGATGGAAGCCGGGCGTCATTCCGCCGAATGACATCTTCACCTTCCCGGAGCCGACATGGTTCCAGCGCCCGGGCGGCTCGTTGGTGATGCTCTTTCGCACCCGCAGCGGCCACCTGCGTCTTTACGCCAGCGTGAGCCGCGACCGAGGCGAAACCTGGAGTCCGCCGCTGGAGACGAATTTCCCGGACGCCACAGCCCGCAGCTTCGCCGGCAATCTCCCCGATGGCCGAGCGTCACGCACCCTTCCATCGGTCGGCGCACGCCACTGACCCTCGCGTTGAGCGCCGACGGCATCACCTTCAACCGCGCCTACATCGTCTGCGGCGAGCCAACTCGGATGCGCTACCAGGGAAAAAGTAAACTCGATGGATGGCAATACCCCTCGGCCGTGGCCTGGCGTGACTGGCTCTACGTCGCCTACTCCATCAACAAGGAAGACGTCGGTGTCACGCGTGTTTCCCTCAAACATCTCCAGCAAGATCCACCGCAACACAAACGGTAAACACCCGGTGACAGAAATCGCCGCTCAACCGACAGAGTAAAGTTATGAACGCACAATTCTTGATGAAATGTATCCTGTCTGGCTGTTTCTCAGAACAGACGATTCAGAGGTTCACGACCCGTCATACCGCGTTGATGGCGGCGATTGTTGTCGTTTTCGTTTTATCGGCCATGCCGACTCATGCCGCTGAACCGGATCGCGTCAGCGGCGTGCCGTTGAAGAAAGCGCGAATCTGTGTCACCGGTTATGACCACAACCGCCCGGATGACTTTCCTGGTCTCGGAGACTTCATTGGCTGGACGTGTGGCGTGGTTCGCCTGGCCAACGACGAGCTCCTGTTCGTCCACTCAGCCGGTTACTGGCACGTTTCGTTCGCCACGCCGATGGTACTCAATGACGATCTCATCGAACCGTACCGAAAGGCCGGCCTGGACCTGAATCACAAGGCACCGACTGGTGGCCGCATCATGGCCTGTCGTTCTACCGACAATGGTAAGACCTGGTCGAAGCCGATAACGCTTTTCGATGGGCCGCTTGATGATCGTCCCAGTGCGGCGTTTGTGACCCGCAAAGGCACGGTGATCGTGATCGTCAATGTTCAGGCGTCGTGGTACGGTTTTCCCGAAGCTCCACCGGGCCATCAAAAACTCAATACGCGCCAACTCGTTCTGCGTTCGACCGACAACGGGGACACGTGGAGCAAACCGACGCCGCTCAACAGTTCCGGTACGTATTACACACGCGGTCTTTCACACGCCGTGCAGCTTCCCGAAGGCGGACTGTTGTGGATGTCGTACGACATGAACAAAGGTAGCAGCGTGCTACACGGAACCATTCATCGGTCGGACGATGACGGAAAAACGTGGAACGTGATCTCCGTTATTCGCCGCCGCAAGCCCGCTGGCGATCGCGTCGCCACGTCAGACCTCGTCGTTTCCGGCGACGCGGACGCATTTCTGAAGCTGGGCAAAGCCAACGATGACGAGTGGCTCGATACGGATGAAGGTGATCTGGGCCGCCTGTCGAGCGGACGGCTGGTCCTCGTAGTACGTCCTGATGGCGGAACACTCGTTTCCGATGACAATGGCGTCAAGTGGCGTCAGATAAGCCGAGTTGGTCCGAAGTACGTTTACGCCCCGCACCTCGTCACGCTCGCTGACGACACACTCGTTCTGACCGCCGGAGGCAGCGGCGGACAGTGCATCTTCCTCAGCACCGATGGTGGAAAGACATGGTCGACACCAATCAACGTCGATCCCGGCGTTTATGGTTACGGCAAGCTGACGCTGCTCGAAGATGAGTCGTTGCTTCTGTCGTATGTCTGGCAGCACCATGCGCCGCAACGATGCTATGCGGTGCGTTTCAAAGTCGATTCATCGCGTGATGGCGTTGAGTTGCTTCCGATGAGTCAGTTGGAAAAATAGAACGAAACACCAGCATTACGGCATCTCATTGATCACGAGTGAAACATGACTACTCTTGCCAATCTGGATCAGAAGACCGACACCGGGCGATCTGGCGTTCCTTTCTTCTATCGCCTGCGGTGTTTCATATCACTGGTGCTGGGGCTGCGCCGGCATGACTTTCGTTCCGCAGCAAAATTCATAGCCGTCGAATATGGGCACTTGCCATTTCTTTCAAGGCATTGGCAGTTCTTGAAATGGTCGTTGCGACAATTGTGGGTTGTGATTCCGGAAGCGATGCCGATGCTCACCGTCGCGCCGCGGGTATCGCACACGCCGTTCTGGTTGGATGAACCTAATCCGTTGGAAAACCATCCCTGGCAACTGAAGCCTGAATCTCAACTACCCAACAGCGTTCACACCGTTGTCATCGGTGCCGGATTTACCGGTGCGGCCGCCGCTTACCACTGGTCGAAGCGGGCTGGTTCCGATCAGCAGCTTGTGGTTCTCGAAATGAACGAAGCGGCCAGTGCGGCGTCGGGGCGTAATCAGGGCACGATCGTGATGGGGCGGTACTTTACGATGGTGCGAGGTACAGTCGAGCCATACCTCGCCAAAGTACGCTCCGATTTGTCGTCAACCCAGCGTCGATGTCTGGCAGAGCAGTTCGCGGACGTTTATTGCAAAGCCGCCTATCGCAACGCCGATCTGATCGAAAAGGCCATTGGCGACGAAGGATTTGATGTGGACTATGCCCGCAAGGGTTGGGTACAGGAACGCCGAGCCGATCAGCAGGAGGATCTTGCTGAATCGGTCAGTGATGCGGCAAGAACGGGCAACGACGACTGGATCAGCATTGACCCGGAGAGTGTTTATCGGGAATCGGGAATGCGCGTGGAAACTCCGGCTGGATTTTCTGCAAGAGCCGGTACCTGGCATCCTGCGAAATGGGTCTGGTCTTTGCTGACCGTAGCACTCAAGTCCGAGAACGTTTCATTGTTTACGCGGACGAAAGTGACATCTGTCGAACAGCAGGTTGACCACTATTTAATCCACACTTCTCGCGGCTTGATTCGCACGCAAAACGTATTGTATGCGGTCGAGTCGTTTCTGCCGAAATTGGACTCACGTTTTCATAATGTCATCGAGCCGCACCAGGAGCAACTCGCGACCGGCACCGGTACACCAGAAGTCATGCCTTGTAACAACAGCATCACCGGGAAGTTCTTCTTCGGCGGGCGACGTGATGAGACGTTGTTCATCGGATCTGATTCGACGCGAGTTCCCGATCACCTGGCCGGATGCAATAAACCATGTCGCTTCTTAACCAAGTTCGCATTGAGTGAATACAAACGCGTCTACGGTCCGTTCGCCTGGCGGTTGACCCATGAATGGTCCGGGACTGTCGGCTACACACCAGATGAATACCCGTTGATCGGTCGCTTGGACGATCAAGGCAAATACATGATTGGCGGGATGGCGGGTTCCGGCAGTGGTGTGGCTTTCAATGCCGCGCGATGCATCGTGAATCGCATCCTTGAGCAGATCTCCGAGCCGGATGACTATCCGGAATCCTTTTTCGGTCCCACTCGGATTCTGGACCCGACCGCTCATCATTGGCCCGACCAGGATGAGTCACGTGTTCTGCACACCCACGGCGAGCCGCTGTCAGGTGAGGTGCCAACGTCATGAATCGCAAACGAATTCCCGGCACGGACTTCGACGTCTCGCCGGTCTGTCTGGGCACGATGACTTTTGGCAATCCGGTCGAGCGAGTCGACGCGATCCGCATCGTCCATTGGGCGCTGGATCACGACATCAACTTCTTTGATACAGCGGATATGTACGAGGGCTACGATCGGACGATGGGATCGTCCGGTGGCGTGGCGGAGACGATCCTCGGCCAGGCGTTGAAGGACCGGCGTGACCAGGCCGTCGTCACCACCAAAGTTGGTTGCGCTGTTGGCAGCAGCGAGTACACGGGACAAGGGCTGTCGCGAACCCACATCCTGCACCAGATCGACGCCAGTCTGGCACGCCTTCAGACCGACTACATCGACGTTTACGAACTGCATCGCCCTGACCCGGATACTCCGTTGGGAGAATCACTCGCTGTGATGGCCGAACTCATTACAGCGGGCAAGGTCCGGCACTGGGGCGTCTCGAACTTCTCTGGTCAGCAGATCAAGGACATCGTGCGACTTTGTGACTCGCGTGGTTGGCCACGTCCGGTGATCAGTCAGCCGCCACTGAGTTGGCTGAAACGTGACGAACAGACCAACAGCCTGCCGGTCTGCCGCGAGTTCAACATCGCGGTCACACCGTACCAACCACTGCAAGGTGGCCTGCTGACCGGAAAATACCGCCGCGGTCAGCCACTGCCGACTGCCAGCCGCGCCGCGCAATCCGACTGGCTCAACCAGCCCGACGACTCACTGTTCGATCAACTCGAACAGTTCGAGCAGGAGGCGCACGACCACCAGCTTCAACCCGCTCAGTTCGCGATTCGATGGCTGATGGATCAGCCGGAAGTCACGTCCGTCGTTGTTGGGACCACGCAGATTGAGCAATTGGGTGTCTTATTCGGTGCATGGGAGACCAGTTCACGATGACATACCTGGACCAATTATTTTCATTAACCGACAGAGTTGCCGTCGTCACAGGTGCAACGCGTGGGCTTGGGCTGGCGATCGCTGAAGGCTTGCTCAGAGCGGGCGCGACGGTGATCCTGGTCGGTTCGAACGAGCAACGTCTCGACGAAACCGTGAGAGCTTTCAAGGACGAAGGACTGTCGGCGTTCCCGTTTCGATGTGATCTTGCCGAGCCGCAACAGATCGAAGGGCTTGTCGAATACGTCGCCGAACAACACCGGCGAATCGACGTGCTGGTGAACAACGCGGGTGTCACGTTCCCAGCCGACATTCTTGACTATCCGGACGAAGCGTGGCGCAAAACGATGCAGGTCAATCTGGATGCGCCCTTTCAGCTATCGAAGCGGTTTGCAGCAATGATGAAGGATCAGGGCGGCGGCTCAATCATCAACATCACCAGCCTGGCTTCGGAACTGGGTTTCCCGGGCAACCCGGCCTACATCGCCGCCAAGGGAGCGCTGAAGCAACTCACGAAGTCGCTGGCGGTGGACCTGGGACCGTTCGGCATCCGTGTGAACAACGTTGGACCGGGCTACTTCAGGACCGACATGAACACCGCCAGTTGGAACGATCCGCAGCGCCGGGAAGATCGCACTCGCCGCAGTCTTCTCGGTCGCTGGGGCAAGCCGGAAGACATCGCGGGCGCAGTGATTCTTCTTGCGTCGGACGCATCAGGTTACATCACTGGTCAGGACCTGTATGTCGATGGCGGCTGGCTGACGAAAGGTCTTTGAACAGGAACGACGAACAACGGGAAACTCATTATGACCGTCAAGGCAGTGCGGCATACGGGAGCCAACCCGTATCGCTTTAACCCACAGGAAGGCGAATGACACTTCAGGGCCAATCTCAACGATACGAGTAAAGGATGATTGCTTCGATGGCGGATAGCTCCGGCTTTGGAACCTTGAACTACGCGATTCTCTTCGCCTATCTGGCGGCGATGGTGGGGAT